>Ga0364873_10626_pt2 | contig 12743 bp, 10 predicted proteins | sample ExccelAu500001D3_2_FD_206928 | JGI IMG/M metagenome (GOLD analysis project Ga0364873, IMG submission 206928) | Enriched cells from Trout Bog Lake Hypolimnion, Wisconsin, USA - BchlTB.Aug07.5000.01.D3 | ecosystem: Environmental > Aquatic > Freshwater > Lake > Hypolimnion/Profundal zone | place... | reverse complement strand
CTGTGGACGACACGATCGCCAAGTTGGTGCCCATGTTGAACCCGGGAGACATTCTGATTGATGGCGGCAACTCGAACTACAAAGACTCCATGCGGCGCTATGAAGAAGTGAAGTTGAAGGGGCTGCAGTATGTGGACGTTGGCACCTCAGGCGGCGTGTGGGGTTTGAAAGAAGGTTACGCCATGATGATTGGCGGAGACGCCGATCCGGTGAATTATCTAAGGCCGATCTTTGAGGCGCTGGCTCCTGCAGCAGACAAGGGATGGGGCCACGTAGGTCCAACTGGCGCGGGGCACTTTGTAAAGATGGTGCACAACGGGATTGAATACGGCATGATGCAGGCTTATGCAGAGGGCTTCACCATCATGGAGAAAAAGGAATCGCTTGGCCTGAACCTGGCACAGATTGCCGAGATTTGGCGGCGTGGCAGCGTGGTACGCAGTTGGCTGCTGGATCTGACGGCCGATGCGCTCGCTGGAAACCCGTCGCTGGATGGATTGCAGGCTTATGTGTCGGACTCCGGAGAAGGACGCTGGACAGTGTTTGAAGCCATTGATTTGAATGTGTCAGCACCAGTGATTACCGAGTCGCTGATTCGGCGTATCCGCTCGCGCGAGGACAACAACTTTACTGATCGCATGCTGGCCATTATGCGGAATGCATTTGGCGGGCACGAAGTAAAGAAAGACTAGGGAATAAGGAACAGCACCCGGCGGGAGGGATGCAGCAATGGCGACAGTGCAGATGAGGGTTAGCGCGGAAGATATTTCGAACGTCCCCAAAGGCAAGGAGCGGATTCCAGAGCCGGGGATACTGGTGATTTTTGGGGCGTCAGGGGACTTGACCAAGCGTAAGCTGCTGCCCGCGCTGTTTCACCTGCGCCAGAACAATCTGCTGCCGGAACAGTTCGCGATTGTAGGCGTTGCGCGCCGCCCGTTGGGCGAGGCGTTCGCTAAAGATATGCGCGAGGGCATTGTGGAGTTTGGCGGCGCAGATACGAACGACCCGAAGCTGGACGAGTTCGTGAGCCACATTAGCTACTTCCCGTTGAATTTTGACCAACCCAGTGACTACGGCGGTCTCAATACGGAGTTGGACCGCATTGACAAAGAACGCAACATCGGCGGCAAGCGGGTTTTCTATCTGGCGACTGCGCCGGAGTTCTTTGCCGGGATCATTGAAAACCTGGGCGCACAAGGGATGGCGCAGCCGGAGAAGGGCGTGGCCTCGATCGTAATTGAGAAGCCCTTCGGCCACGATCTGGCTTCAGCGCGCGAGTTGAACCAACAGGTCAATGCAGTCTTCCAGGAGAATCAAGTCTTCCGTATCGACCACTACCTCGGCAAGGAGACGGTGCAGAACCTATTGGTGTTCCGGTTTGCGAACGGAATCTTTGAGCCGGTGTGGAACCGCAACTTTATTGACAACGTGCAGATCACGGTGGCTGAGACGTTGGGCGTAGAGGGCCGCGGGCCGTTTTACGAAAAGGCCGGCGCGCTTCGAGATGTGGTTCAGAACCACATGATGGAATTGCTCGCATTGGTAGCGCTAGAGCCACCATCGAGCTTTGAGTCCGAGAGCGTGCGCCGCGAGAAGCTGAAGGTGTGGCAGGCGATTCCATCCATCCCGGTGCTGAACGGGGTTCGCGGCCAATACGGGCCGGGACTCATTGGCGGCCAGCGCGTTGTTGGCTATCGCGACGAGGAACGGGTCAATCCCGAATCTGGTACGGAGACGTATGCGGCCTTCAAACTGCAGATTGAGAACTGGCGCTGGGCCGGTGTTCCGTTCTACCTGCGGGCGGGCAAGCGGTTAAAGAAACGCGCCACCGAAATCAGCATCCAGTTCAAGCAGCCACCATTGCTGATTTTTAACCGCATGACAAGCGGTGGAGGCCCCTGCAATGAGATTCAGCCTAATCTACTCACCATCCGCATCCAGCCCGACGAAGGCATTGCGCTGCGGTTTGGCACCAAGGTGCCCACAACGCCGGAGATGACGGTTTGCCCGGTGACGATGGATTTTGACTACGAGACAGCCTTTGGCAAGTCGAGCGCCAATGGCTACGAGCGCTTGCTGATGGATGCAATGCTGGGCGACCAGACGCTGTTCTCGCATCGCGATGGCGTGGAGACCACCTGGGCGCTGTACACACCGATTCTGGAGGCATGGGCCGCAAAGAAGCCGGAGACGTTTCCAAATTATTTTGCGGGCACATGGGGTCCGGAGTGTGCGGACCGACTTCTGGAAAAAGACGGACACGTATGGCGGAACGACTTAGGACGCAAACCATAATCCTGCAGACGCGGTAATACCCAGAGCCGGCGGTTCGGCTAGACAGCGCTGAACTACCGGCTATGGGAGAATTTCTAACCCGCTGTTACTTGTCTTTCTTGGGTGCCACGTAGGCTTCGAACTTCCCGGTGAATTGCTTGTCAAAGTCGTACAGGCGGACAGCACTCTCGTCCTCTTTGACGACGACAAGTGCTGTGCCGACAGCCTTGAACGACTTCACGGGAACCCAAACTGGGTCAGGAGCGGGCGTCTTCAGATTCTTTTCGGTAACACCTGCACTCAGGCTCTTCACGTTAAAGTCCGGGCTCATCGTTACCTGGGTCGGCGTCCAGTAGAGGGTCCCCGTAAATTGAACCTGCAGTGTGGACTTTCCTCCACCGGGGTCGGAAAAGGCGGCGGTGTAGGTCTGTCCCGGATGACCGCGCCAATAAGATTGCGTTTCAACGGTCTTCGTTAGTTTGCCAGTGGCATCGAAGCTGATGGTTGGCTCCGGCGCCTTGCGCTCTCCTGCATCCGCATTGGGTTGCTGTGCGTGGCTCAGCACAAGGCCAAAACCGGTGAGGACAAACGTAGCAGCGAGGAGCGTTTTGAACCGAAGGGATGCGAGCATGAACCTGACCTCTTCAAAATATTCTACGGACTGAATTGTATTCTCATTTCCCGTGCAGCGAGAAAGGGGAGCACGTCACCTGAAGATATAGACGCACCGGCCACGTCCCGCGCTCACGACAAGCGTGGCATTGGTGGGGAACATTTTACTCGCGCGTGATTTTCACAAAGACACCTTCTGGCAATTCGCCGTTGAGCAGGTGAACCACGCCGTTCTTCACATAGCCCTCCAGAACCTGGCGGGGAGCAGATGGAGTCTGCTGCTGGGCAAGCATGGAGGGTGCTAGCCGCCTAACGGGCTCGCTCGGGGGCTGTACGTAGGCATTAGCGGAAGAACTAGCTGCGCCAACTCCGCTCCGTCCCATGCCCCGATCCATTGCGTCGTTGGCAAGTTGGTCCGCGACCTTGTTGCCGCCGCGGAGGGTGTGGCGCATCTCAAAGCCTTCAAGCCGACGGGCGAGCTTACGCGCTTCTTCAAAAAGCGGACGGAGGACAGGACTAGCCACTTTGTACTTGCCCTGCATCTGCTTGACCATTAACTCCGAATCCGAGACTACGCGCAGGTGCTTCGCACCGTTCTCGATGGCCCACTTGAGGACGCCGAGCAGACCCGAGTACTCGGCAAAATTGTTGGTCTGGATGCCGAGGAATTCGCTGAGTTGGGCCACCACCATGCCGTGCGGGTCCTCAACTATTGCGCCGTAGCCTGAAGGGCCAGGGTTGCCGCGTGAGCCGCCGTCGCAGTGCGCGGTGAACCAGCCCGAGGTTGGGCCATTGATGGGGCTTGAGGGGTCGTTAAAGAGGTTTCCGGTCATCGCTTCCTAGTGTACCGGGCGGTGGCCTGCCCAAGCCGGGGTTAGACCCGCGAATGGCGGCGATTTCCCGGTGACCTATAGAAAGATCGGCCGTCTATGAGAGTGACGCACCCATGACTCCCGAATGGAGAGCTAGATGGCAGCAGATGCGGTAACTTTTCCGGTTTCTCCCGCTGAGGTGGCAAGGCTTTTAGCTCGCCCAGCCGCGCGGAGGGTACAATCCTCAGCAGGCATGGCTGAAACCAGGGCAATGGGCGGCACAGACCGGGAGAGGGCGAGCCGGGATAAGGATCGCCTGCAGGCGCGCGCGGACGAGATGGAGCTGATTCGCGAGGCTCAGGCGGGGTCGCGCACGGCCTTTGACTCGCTTGTGCGGCAGTACGAGCACCAAGTTTTGCGTCTAGCCTTGCACCTAACAGGCTCAGAGCACGACGCGGAAGATATCTATCAGGAAGCCTTTCTCAAGGCCTACCGCTATTTGGGCAACTTCCGCTTTGAGTGCTCGTTTTACACCTGGATCTACCGGATCGTGACCAACCTCTGTCTGGACCAACTACGTCGCCGCAAAACGCGCCGGGAAGATCACGCCGTGGTGCTGGATCGGGGCGGCGAGGAGATTGATCTGCTCGCTTCTGTCTCGGACGACCGGTCCTATTCAAACCCTGGCCGCGAGTTGGACCGCAAGCTATTGGGCGAGAAGATTCAACTGGCGCTGGGCAAGCTGACGCCGCGCGAACGCATGGTCTTTGAACTGAAGCATTATCAGGGTCTCCGCCTGCGCATGATCGGAGAGATGTTGAACACCACGGAAGAAACCGCCAAAAACACGCTTTTCAGGGCCACAAAAAAGCTCAGAGCGCAGTTGGCAGGAGTCAGGTAGGAGAGCTGACAGCTAAGAGCTGATGGCTATTTTTTGAGGCTGGAAGGACGATGCTATGAATTGCGCTCTTGCACATGAACGGATTGTGACGGCAGCCTACGGAGAGCTGCTGGATGATGAATTGCACGAGCTGGAAATGCATGTGAGCGCTTGCCCCGCCTGCCAGAATGAGCGGGGACAGGTTATGGCGCTGAAGGTACTGGCAGCCGCCCTGCCCGTAGAAGAACCTGAGGCCAACCTGATTGCTCGCGCGCGGCTTCGGTTGGATGAAGCCCTGGATGCGATTCCGCAGCGGCGCTGGTATGAGCGCATAGCACAGCGGATGCGGAACAGTTTAGCCACCCTGCAGACAGCCCCTGTGGCTGCGCTTCTGGTACTCGCAATTGGGACCGGAGCGGGTGGAGTGGGCGGCGCCAAGTGGGCGCAAATGCATAGCAGCGCCACCACCTCGGTAGCGATCTCGCTGCCTCAAGCCTTGTCGCCGGTTCAGTCGGATGATTCGGCTCCGGCAATGGCCAGTGTCTCGAGAATCTCCGGAATTACACGGCAACCGAACAGCGAGATTGTTGACGTGAGCTATAACCAGATTGTGCAGCGGCACGTGCAGGGTTCGCTGGACGACCCCAGGATTCGCCAACTTCTGATGCTGGCCTCTGGAAACTCAACCACTTCGGCGCAGGTGCGCGATGACTCCGTGGGCCTGCTGGCCGCGGAGTGCAAGGCTGGCCATAGCTGCAAGCCGGCTGGCATTCGCGACGCATTGATGGCAGCGCTGCTTTATGACAAAAATGCCGGGGTGCGCGAGAAGGCATTGCAAGGTCTGGAGCCTTACGTGGCCCAGGATACGAGGGTTCGCAACGCTTTACTCGAGGCGCTGTTGAACGATAGCGACCCGAAGATCCGGACAGCATCCATCAACTTGCTGGAGCCCGTCGAGGCCGACACCAGCGTGCGACAGGTACTCTACTCGGTTTCCACCTCGGACGATAGTCCCCGGATACGGAATGTTTCCCGGCAGATTTTGAGCCAGGTTCCGGAGATTCAGTAGCATTTACTTACCCCTCTCCTGTCACCGCGCCAAGAGACGAGCATGGGCAGGAGCAAGCAGGAACGCTGGAGATGCAACGATGAAGTACCTCTTGAGGCCTTACCGTAACACAGGCATTTTCGGTTTTGTTGCTTTGGCTGCGCTGGGTTTAGGGCTCGCCGCAACATTGCCCGCGCAGGCGCCCATTCGGGCGCGCATAATCCCCGGCAGCTTTCCGCTGCTGGAACACGCCAACGAACCCGGCTACCTGGGTGTCGAAATTGTGGATGTGGATGCGGACAGGGCACAGACGCTCAAGTTGAAGGACGCGCACGGCGCGGTGGTGACTCTGGTGGATCACGATGCGCCAGCGGGTCAGATTGGCCTGAGGGTGAACGATGTTGTGCTTGGGCTTAACGGGCAGGCGGTTTCTGGAGCCGATGAGTTGCGCAAGATACTCAAGGAGATTCCACCCGGACGCAAGGTGAGCATTGAGATCAGCCGCGACGGCAATGTGCAGACGATGGCAGTTTCGCTGGCGGACCGCAAAGCGATGGAGCACGATATTTGGGGAAAGATTGGTCCCAACGGAGACCCCGGCCCGCAGCCACCGCCTCCTGGGATGGGCATTTTGGCAGGCGGGGGCGATTCACCGATTCCCGGCGGGTTCCACATGCCGTTCTTCTCGGGTAGCCTCAAAGTGGGGGCAATGGTTGAGCCGCTGACTTCGCAGATGGCAGACTATCTTGGCATTAAGAGCGGCCTAATGGTGAAGCAGGTGGAACGTAAGAGCGAGGCAGAGACTGCCGGCCTGCGCGCCTTTGACGTGATTCTCAAGGTGGGTTCGGATTCGATTGCAACGGCGGCCGATTGGGATCGTGCCCTGCGCTCGAACGCGGGCAAACCGGTTCAAGTGACGATTCTTCGCGACAAGAAACAGGAGACGGTAACGCTGCAAGTAGATTCAAAGCGGCGCAGTGCCGTAGATCGCGATGAGTTTTTTGAGTTAGGCGATGAGCCAATGATGGCAGAGCTGGAACAGTACTTTGGCCCGGAGTTTGCGCAGGATTTCTCCGCGCCGGACCGAGTGCAGGCGGAAGCCGTGCGGCAGCAGGCCGACCAGATCCGCGAAAGTCTGAGGGATTTGAAGTTGCTTGATTCTCAGCAGATGAATGAACTGCACAAGCAGATCGACCAGTTGCGCGGGAGCTTTAGCCCGGGCGATTTCAGCCTTGATTGGCGTCAGATGAATGAGCTGCACAGGCAATTGGATGAGCTGAATCCGCAGATAGAAGAGTTCAGAGATCAGGCGCACAACCACTTCGACTAGGATATCTGAACATGCAGGAACAAGGAGCGCTGCCATAGGTTTGGTTGGCGCTCTTTTTGTGCATAAAATCTGAGACTGTGGTCACCGTCTGGTTACTCCCTCTAGGAATCACAGGCGATAAAATGCTTAGGTAGCCACAGTGCCTCGCCTCCCCCCAGGAAGCAACGCTAAGACATGCAAGAAAGAGACCGTAAGAATACCAGTGGGCGCATCTTTTGGGTTCCAGTTCTCGCCGTAGCGGCCATTGCGCTCTATGTCCATTTTCAAAAGCCACCAAATCCCTTTCATGCGGTGCAGTCCGTTCTCAACGTCACACCAGATGAGTTGGAAAGTCGCTGCGGCACACCGTCGCAGGATACAAGTGGCGTTGTGGTTCCGGGCGACGGAATTCGCGACTTTTACTACAACGCCGGAGGAAATGGCGAAGTCGTGTTCCGCTTCATCTCTGTCAACGACGGCCAGACCTGGCAGAGCCTCGGCGGCTGGATCAGGGTAGATGAGGCGGGAGATCTCGGCAATCCGATCGACGCGACTGAAACTGCGCGGCGACTGTCCTGCGTCGACAAGGAGGACGAAGCGGCTCTCACTCACCACAATAGACAATTGCAGGTAGCAAATACCTTGGCCGGCACCGATCTGGCGTCATCTTTGGGGTCACTTTTGCTCCTGGAAGCACCCTTTCTGCCCAATGCATATCCTGATCCAGAGTCCGGTACGCCTCGATACACATCCGCGCGCAATAGTGTCCAGACTGCCTTGCCCTGCCCGCCAGAAGCGGGTGGGTGCGAGACGGTGCAGTATACCGAGTTTGAAACACAGATGAACCAGGCAATTCAGGCCGAGCACGACAATGACTTCGAGGGCGCGGCACGGGTCTTCACCGGCCGCGGAGATGTGTTCGTACAGCCGCCAGCTTCGGAAGGCGATCGCACTGCGGCAATTCAGGACGTGTTCAAGTTAGAAGTGAAGTTGCTCTACTTGGTAGAAGCAACTCTCCGCGACGACCTCGGCAAACTCACCGTATTCTCCGCGGACTCCCCCGCATCGCAAGCGCAGAAGGTTGCGGTAGTCGTACAGGCTGACCAGGCAAGACGGAGATTGTGGAAGCAAGGCGTAGAGGCGAATCGCCCATCCTACTCCTCAGGATCGACCATTCACTTTGACAGTGTGGCCTTCCAGCAGCTTGTGCAGATCCATTTGACTGGGAACTGGCCCAATTAGAACAAACGCGGGGAGGCCATTTCTCAGCCAAACAGATTTTCAACCTTCTGCCGAAGCTCCTCGACTTGCCGCTGCAACTCGGAAACGGTCGCCTCCAACACCGTGAATCGCTCCTCGGCTGCTGAACCATCAGCAGATGCAGAGGGCTCAACGTAGGAGAACTCCACCGAATCCACCGGCCCGCAGAGCAGGTGCGCATAGCGCGACTCCTTGGTGCCTGGCTGCCGGGGAAGCACCGCAACCAGCGAGGGCTCGCGCTCCGCCAGCTTCTGCAAACCGCTCAGCACATCGCTTATCTCATCGAATCGGTGAATGCGCTCCGTGCGGCCGCGCAACTCGCCTGGGGTCTGCGGCCCACGCAACAGCAGCACGCAGATGAGGGCAGTTTCAGCGCGGCTGAAGTTGAAAGCTTCACCTAGCCAATGCTCGAACTTGGTTACGCGGCCATCGGCATTCTTCGCGCGACCTGCGAGTCCGAACCCCTCAAGAACGCGCAGCGCCAGACGCACATCCTCTTCATCCAGGTTCATCACCGGCTCGCGATTCGACTTCTGATTGCACGCATTCACAAGCGCGTTGAGCGAGAGGGGATAATACTCAGAAGTTGTGTTTTCTTTTTCAATCAGCGCGCCAAGCACCCTGGCCTGGGCTGCGTTCAAAACAATTGGACCATCAAGAGGCATGATTCTATTGTGCCACTACTTCATGGAGACACCTACATTGCGGCAGACGCGCGCTAATCGCTCGCAAGAGTTTCTTTGCCGCCGGTCTTTACGAAAAAAGCAAATCGCAAGAATGGGGCACCTTCGGATCGTGGTGATTTGAGGCCGCACATCCCACAGTGACCTAGCGCGGCCCCGGTTAGGCGACTTCTTCCACCACCGCGTCTATCCGATCCTTTGTAAGCAGATAGTAAACCAGCGGCGTAACTACGAGGCTGAGGACCATAGAGATGGCGAGGCCGCCAATCACGGCGATAGCCAGCGGCTGCAGCATCTGGGAGCCTGCGCCGAGTGCGAAGGCCAAGGGCAACATGCCACAGACTGCGGCGATGGCGGTCATGGCGATGGGGCGAAGCCTGCGCTGCGCGGCATGGAACATGGCGTTGCGTGCCGACATGCCATCTCGGCGGAAGCGCTCTTCGGCGTCGAGCAACAGGATTCCGTTCTTGGCCACAATGCCAATCACCATGATGAGGCCCATGAATGATGCCACGTTGAACGAGACGCGAGTGATGCCCAGCGCCGCAATTACTCCGGAGATGGAAAGCACCGACGAGGTGAGAATCGCAACCGGAGCCGGGAAGTTGCGGAACTCGGCAAGCAGCACGCCGAACACCAGAGCCAACGCCATGAGCAGCACCTTTAGTAGGTCGCGGAACGACTTTTGCTGTTCCTCGTAGGTGCCGCCATACACAACCCGCGCGCTTGCCGGAAGATGAAGCCCAGCCACTGTCTCCTGAACCTTGCTCATCGCCGTACCAAGGTCAGAGCCTTCCAGGTTAGCCGTAACCACCACCAGCCGCTCCAGGTTTTCGCGCAGAATCTCATTTTGTGGCGGCAACTGCGTCACCGTCGCCAGAGAGCCAAGGCTAGCGGTGTGTCCTGTAACGCTATTGAAAACTGTGCCTTGAATCGCATCAAGTGACGTTCGCGTCTCATCCCCGAGTCGCACGCGAATCGTGTAGGGACGGCCGTTCGCAATGAGCGGATAGTTAGCCGGGAGGCCATCCAGAATCGACGTCGCGTCTTCGGCAACCTCGGTCGTTGTGAATCCCAGCCTACCTGCGACTCCCGGGTCAATCGCAAAGTTCGTCGCCGGACCGCTGATTGTGTTGTCGATTCCGTTCTCAACATCCACTACACCCGGAATCTTGGTAATAGCATCCGCCACGCGCGGTGCGGAATCAGCAATCACCTTGGCGTCATTCGAATAAATCTTGATCTGGATCGGCTCAGGAGCATTCGACAGATCATTGATGTTGTCCTGCAATACCTGCACCAATTCAATGTCCAGCGCTGGCTCCTTGGCCTTCACATCGTCGCGCACGTCTGCCATCACGTCCTGCACGCTACGACGGCGTCTGGACTTGAGCTTTACGGTAAAGTCGCCAGTGTTGGCTTCCGTGACAGCCGCAAGCCCCATCTGCATACCTGTCCGACGAGATGTCGTTTCAACTTCGGGTATTTCATGCAGGATCTTTTCAATATGATCCAGAACTCGATTTGTCTCGGTCAGAGAACTACCGGCAGGCATGATGTAGTCCAAGATGAAGCCGCCTTCATCCATCTCCGGCAGCAGGTCAGAACCCAGGCTTTTGTAGCCTGCATAGGTGCCAACCACCAGCAGTCCGCAGATGGCGAATAGCCATAGTGGCTTTGCAAATGCCCATTCCAGAACGGCGCGGTGAATCTCGAGGACCTTTGTCAAAATGCGGCCCGCCGCGTGCTCGTGACCCTCTTCTCCTGGGCGTTCCTTCAAAAGTACAAAGCTCAATCCCGGCGTCCATGTGAGCGCCAGCGCCAAAGACGTCAGCAGTGCCGCTGCCATAGTAATGGCGAGAGCACGGAAGAAGCTCCCCGTAACCCCGCTCGTTGACACCAGCGGCAGAAAAACAACCACTGGTGTAATCGTGGAGCCGATCAAAGGCGTCGTAATCTCCTTCAGCGCCTTTCGAACTGCTTCTCCACGATGCTCACCGTTGTCGCGATGCATCACAATGTTTTCAACCACTACGATGGCGTCGTCGATTACCAGCCCGATGGCAGCAGCCAGCCCACCCAGGGTCATCAGATTAAAGCTCTCGCCAAGAAGCCACAGCATCAAGATCGTAACTGCTACCGTCACCGGAATGACAAGGCCCGCGATGAGCGAAGATGTCCAGTCCCGCAGGAACAGAAACAGAATGATGCACGCCAGCACCAGGCCAATCAGAATGGCATCCCGGACGCTGGAAATCGAATCGCGCACCAATTGCGATTGATCGTAAAACAGCTCAAGCTTTACGCCGGGAGGCAGCTTCTCGCGCAGTTGGGCAATCTCTGCCGCCACCGCATTTGCCACCGCAACGGTGTTGCTGGTTGGTTGTCGCGCAATGTTCAGCAGCACCCCAGACTTTCCGTTTGCCGTCACAGTTGTGTAAACAGGCTCCACGGAATTCTCAACAGTGGCGACATCGGAGACGCGAATGGGAGCGCCGCTGGGCGTAGTCTTGATGACGAGTTGTTTGAGCCCCTCAATGTCATGGACCTGCGAACCCACAAGCCCCATGACCAACTGGTGATTGGCTTCGTAAAGGCCAGGTGAGTCCACGATGTTTGAAGCATCGATCGCATTGACCAGATCGAGTAGCGTAACGCCTGAGATTTGCAGCTGTGCCAGATTCGGTACCACGTGAAACTCTGGAACCTGTCCTCCCTGCACAATCACCGTGCTCACGCCGGAGACGCGATTCAGCGGTGGCTTCAGATCATACGTGGCAATTTCCCACAAACGCGTCAGTGGAACGCTGCTGTCTGCGGTCAAGCTATAACCAAGAATCGGGAACGTGGCAAAAGTGAGCCGATTGGTAGTAATCTTCACCGTGGAAGGCAACGACTGTTGCGCCTTGGCCAGGGCCGAATCAACCAACTGCTGCGACCGCACCATGTCCACATCCCAACTGAAGAACAGGCTTACTTCAGCCGATCCCCGGCTGGTAGTCGATCGCACCGTCATCAAGCCAGGCACGGCATTGACCGCGTCTTCTACGGGCTTGGTGACAGTCACCTGCATCTGCTCTACAGGCATCACGCCGTTGTCCAGGCCAATCACTACGCGTGGAAAATTGGTCTCAGGAAATACCGAGATTGGCACCTGCGTGGAGCAGTAAATGCCAGCGAGCGTAAGCATACCGGCAAAAAAGAAGATGGTGCGCGTCGACCGGGCCAGCCAGAAGGGCTTGACGCCGGCAGGAGTTTCGCTCGACATTAGTCCTTCTCCCCGCCCTTACCGGCAACCGCTGGTTTAGCATCGTCGTCCTTATTCGCACCCGTCTTGGCGGCGCCTGGCTTGGCATCGTCATCGTCCTTGGCTGCACCGGGCTTGGCGTCGTCGTCATCGTCGTCTGCCTTACCAATCTTCACCTTGGCGCCGTTGTCCAGACCGTACCCGCCGCCTGTAATGACCATGTCCGCGGTGGTTACGCCGGTCAGTACCTGAATGTCTTCGCCGTCTGTAATGCCCACCGCGACTGGTTTCTTCTTTGTCGTGCTATCCGCGCCAATGACCATCACTACCTTGCTGCCGTCATCCGCAGTCATGATGGAAGTGAGGGGGACCTTCAACGCCTTCTCGATGGTCTGGCCGGTGATGGAGACCTTGACTGGCGTTCCCGCCTTGAGCTTGCCTGCTCTATTATCGATTCTCAGCCACACTTCCACTGTGGTGCTGCCGGGATCGAGCGCAGGACTGACCATCGACACTTTCGCGTCCACTGGATCTTCAATGCCAGGCACTTTCACCGTAGCTGCGCTGCCCACCTTTAGTTGCTGAGCCATGCTCTGCGCAATGTGCGTCTTGGCAATC
>Ga0364873_10675_pt1 | contig 12816 bp, 13 predicted proteins | sample ExccelAu500001D3_2_FD_206928 | JGI IMG/M metagenome (GOLD analysis project Ga0364873, IMG submission 206928) | Enriched cells from Trout Bog Lake Hypolimnion, Wisconsin, USA - BchlTB.Aug07.5000.01.D3 | ecosystem: Environmental > Aquatic > Freshwater > Lake > Hypolimnion/Profundal zone | place... | reverse complement strand
AGGATGAAGAGTCCTTTTTTCAATCAAAAAATTATTGACTGGCGCAACCGTTTTGGCGGTAACTCCATAGATCGTCAAGGTAATTCCATCGCATTAATTCGAGAGATTCGCAAAGGCAGCTTCATCATCATCGCGCCTGATATTGACCTAGGCCTAAAGGACTCGGTATTTGCACCATTCTTTGACATCCAAACCAATACCATCACAGCAGTTTCTAGACTTGCTAGCATTACTGGTGCTGAAGTTTGTATGATGGTTACCGCACTCAAGTCTGACGAAAGTGGCTACTTGTGCTCCATCAGCAAGCCCCTCGGCGATTTTCCTAGCGAAAACCCTGAAGAAGATACTGCGCGCCTGAACCAAATCTTCGAAAAAGAAATTCGCCTAAGGCCAGCTGAATATTATTGGGTTCATAAGCGCTTCAAAAATCGCCCCAATAATGAGGCAAGTCCTTACTAAGCCTTCATTAAAAACATCTTTTGTCCTATCATTAAGAGATGAGCGAACGTATTGGGCTATTTGCCGACCTTCACAGTAATTTAGAGGCTTATGAAGCCTGCATGGAAAGAGCCCAAGAGCTCGGCGTTACACGCATGGCTTTCTTGGGCGACCTGGTGGGATATAACGCCGATCCAATTGCTTTGGTTGATCGCATTGCTGAACTGGTTCAGTCTGGTAAAGCCATTGCAGTGGTTGGCAATCATGATGAGGCAGTCTTTAAAGATTACAGCCAAAGAATGAATGCCAGCGCCAATGCAGCCATTGAGTGGACCAAGTCGCAACTGAACCCAGCGCATGTGCAATTTTTAAAAGAGCTACCGCTAATCATTAACGAAGAAGAGATTTGCTTTGTACATGCATCAGCTCATAAGCCTTCGGAGTGGAATTACATTACCGACAGCATGAGCGCCTGGCAATGCGTCCAAAGTTCAGGTAAGTCATACACTTTTGTAGGGCATGCGCATGAGCAGGCTCTTTTTTATCAAAGTGCTGTTGGCAAACTCATTCGTTTTGCTCCACATCCTGGAGATGAAGTGCCCGTTATGAGCCATCGCCAGTGGGTTGGTGTCGTTGGATCGCTTGGCCAACCAAGAGATGGCAATCCCGAGGCTTGCTTTGCAGTATTTGAACCTGAAATTTCTGCATTAACTTTTCACCGCGTTCCATATGATCACTTTAAAGCTGCAGATAAAGTGCGGCGCGCCGGCCTGCCAGAAGACCTAGCAAATCGCTTGATTACTGGTAAGTAATTTATCTATGCCCATCAAACCTGATATTGAAGCGGTAGATGACATATTTCAGGAGGGTAAAGTCGTTGATGGTTTTGTTCTTGGAAAAGAGCTGCATCGCGGCGGAATGGCCAGTCTATTTTCGGCCACCAAAGAGGGTATTGATCTTCCCATCCTCTTAAAAATTCCACGGGTTGGCAAAGATCAACCTGTCGAGAGTTTAATTGGCTTTGAAACTGAGCTCACGATCCTGCGCTCCCTTAAAAGTCCATATGTACCGAAGTATCTAGGCTCGGGAAATATGGCAACACGTCCCTATATTGCAATGGAACAAGTGGCAGGACGTCCGCTAGAAGAGCTCATTAAAGAAGGCAAACAATTTAGCATCGATGAAGTCATTCGCATTGGCGCCGATCTTGCACAAGCGGTTCAGTCTTTGCACTCACAGGATGCAATACATCTCGACATCAAACCAGACAATGTCCTGATTGATGATGAAGGCAAACTAACGCTCATAGACTTTGGCCTATCACACCACTCGCGCTTTCCGGATTTACTTGCCGAAGAAATGCGCAAAGGTATTGGCTCTGCTCCATACATTTCACCAGAACAAGTAGCTGGCGTTCGATCAGATTCACGCAGTGACATCTTTTCCATCGGCGTGATCATGTATGAGTTGTTGACGGGTGAACTTCCATTTGGCAACCCACAGTCAATGAATGGCTTACGAAAAAGAATGTGGGCCAAACCATTTCCCCTCAGGGCTATCAGGAAAGAAATTCCGCGCTGGCTTCAAGAGGTGGTGTTGCGCTGCTTAGAAGCAAGGGCAGATGATCGCTATCAAAGCGCCACCCGTTTACGCCAAGTTCTACGTGATCCAGAAAGCGTTAAGCTAACAGAGCGATCTGAGCGCTTGGAGCCCCCTAGTTTTTGGGAAAGCCTTAAGCGTTGGTTAAAAGCTGCAGGCTACGAACCATCCCCAAGCCCACTACCGAGTAGGGGAAATCAAGATGCTCCACTAATGATCGCCGCAATTGATACACGCCAATCAGATGAAGAGCTGCGTGAGCGCATGCAAACAACTGCAAAAAATCTACTGCAGGCTTACCCAGAAAGTCGTTTGATTTGCCTTAGCACCATTGCCAGCACGCCCACATTTGAAGGCAATCAAGAAAGCGAAACCGCTAGCGGTATTGTGCGCGGTCATTTAGTTCAGCTGATGGAGTGGGCAAAACCACTCAAGCTGCCGCCGGAACGCATCTCATATCACGTACTAGAAGCGCTTGATCCCGCAACCCGAATTGTTGAGTTTGCAAAAGACAATGATGCGTCGCTCATTTTGATTGGGGCATCTCATAAATTACCAAACAAAGTAACGCCCTGGAGAACTTCAATGACCAAGATCGTTGAAGAAGCTCCTTGCAGCGTTCACATTGTTAGAACCTAAACTTTCAGTCCCAGTAATCTTGCGGCATTGCCCCCCAAGATAGCTATGCGCTGAGAATTCGTCAGCCCAGGCGTACTCATGACATGCTCTACTGGATACTCTTCCCAAGGAATGGGGTGGTCTGTACCAATTACCACCTGACTTGCACCGACCTGTGCAACCAAATGACGTAATGCCTCGGGCGTAAAAACCAAAGAATCGAAATAAAGCTGATTTAAATACTCTGTTGGCTTTTTCTTGAGCACAATATCTGGATTGCAGTTTTGTGGCGAAACAAAACAGCTGTGATCCATTCTTGGAGCGTATGAACCCAAGAAACCGCCGCCGTGAGCTGCCAAGACTTTTAATTGCGGATACTTATCTAAGACGCCTTCGTAAATTAAATGCTGAAGCGCAATGGTGGTATCCAAAGGATTGCCAATGACATTCGACATCCACCCATTCCCTTTAAAGCGCTGAGCCAATTGCGGAGTGCTTTGCGGATGAATGAAGAGGGTCACGTTAAGCTCTTGAGCTTTAGCAAGTACTGGATGGAATTTAGGATTCGCAAAATCTTCCCCCAATACACTTCCACCGATTGCCGCCCCGCATAAGCCTTGCTTTTTCACTGCATCCTCAAGCTGCTGAACCGCTAAATCAGGGTATTGCATGCTGAGAGAAGCAAAGGCCGCAAATTTATCAGGGCGTTGGGCGCAAAGCTCAGCTAAATTTAAGTTATTGATACGGCAAATTTCTGCTGAAGTGTCCCTATCTTGGCGATACCAAAAAGGATTAACACTCAACACTTGCATATCAATGCCTTGGGCATCCATTGCTTTAATGCGTTCATTAATTTTGATGAAATGCTCAGGCACACCCTTAGTTGGAGGAGGCACAGACTTCGCTTCATCCCCCATCAAATTAATGGAATCCTGAAACATGCAGTGCGCATGAACATCGATCGTCTTTACCCTTTTGCCATTAATAAACACTGGGGTGACACGCTTAGGCCCACCATTCTGAATTTCTGCTGCGTGTAATAAACCACAGCCGCAAAATGTCAGACCTCCCAATGTTTTGGCGGAAGTTTTTAAGAAAGATCTACGGCTATTCATATAAAAGTCCCTTCTTTAGGATTTTCTTAAACCAAGCATTTCACGTGTTTCATTTGATGAAGCCAATTCACCACCCATATCATTAATGATTCGCTTGGCTCTGGACACCAGTTGGGCATTGGATTCACATAACACCCCTTTTTCCAAGTAAATATTGTCTTCCATGCCAACGCGCACATGTCCGCCATACAACCAAGATTGGGCGACGATAGGGAACTCTGCGCGACTAATGCCAAATGCAGCCCACTTGGCGCCTAGCGGCAACTGATCACGCATATACAAGAGCGTTGCTGGATCCGTATTCAGTCCGTATTTAACACCCATCACAAAGGTGTAAAGGCCGGGACCTTCTAATGTGCCATCCTTAATTAAGTCTTTTGCTAGATTTAAATCACCCGTATCAAAGATTTCAAGCTCTGGCATGACGCCTGCGTCACGAATCACCTTAGCCATCTTGCGCACGTTAGTTGGCGTGTTCATGACAACATCAGCACCAGAATTCATCGTATTTAAATCTAATGAGCAAATATCAGGCCGAAGTTGTGCAATATGCTCAACGCGCTTCATTGGATTGCATAGAGTGGTACCAGGTGCGAATACCTTAGGGTCGCCCTCCGTTGGGACATACCTACCACCAGGACCAGTGGTAAGGTTAATGATTAATTCTTTATTCTGCGCCTTGATTAGACTGATGACTTCTGCATAATGATCAATCTCCATCGAAGGTTTGCCTGTTTCAGGATGGCGGACGTGGATATGTACTACTGCAGCACCTGCTTCGGCAGCACCAAGACAGGCATCTGCAATTTGCTTTGGCGTAATAGGAAGATAAGGCGTCATCTCTGGTTTTGTTAAATTACCAGTTACGGCACAGGTTAGGATTGTCTTACTCATGGCTTTTCCTTTGAAGTTATTTTGATTGGTTTTTTACTAATGGTTACTAAAATGCTTACGGCCCCAGACAACAAAACAGCCACTCGCTTGCTGAATGTTGCAGAGACATTGTTTTCTGAACATGGATACGCCATGACAACAGTGCGCGATATATCTGCTAAGTCCAAAGTGAATCAAGCGCTGATCAACTATCACTTTAAAAATAAGCGCGGCCTGTTTAATGCTGTCTTTGAGCGCCGCGCTTCCGTATTGCTTCAAGAGCGCGTCGATCTTTTGAATGCGGCAAAAATCAAAGCAAAAAAGAAGCCTATTCCGCTCAAAGAATTGATTTATGCATTTGTCTACCCGCCACTGAGAATGGCGAGCGAAGATAAGGGTGGTCAAAGTTTTGTCAAACTCCAAGCTAGACTTCACAATGAACCTAAGGAAATTGAAAGCGCTCTAAGAGCGAAGTTATATGACAAGGTCAGCCTATTATTTGTGGATGAATTAAAACGCACCCTTCCAAAACTCAGTGAATCCTCAATCTGTTGGCGTCTCATTTTTATCATGGGTCTTTACTTGTATGTTGCCTCAAACACTGGCCGACTAGAAGTAATCTCCAAAGGAAAGGCCAAGGGTGGCAACTTGAAGCAAGCCCTTCCAGAAATCCTCAATTTCTGTGAGCAAGGTTTTTTGTCCGCTCCTACTCAACCTTAGCACCCGTATCTTTGACAATTTGAGCCCAGCGCTTCAACTCTTCACCAATATACTCGCTAGTTTGTTTGGTCGAACCTCCTACAACTAGCAAGCCTGTTTGATCGAACTTTTCCTTCATTTCTGGATTAGATAAAACCTGATTAATCGCTAGGTTCATCTGTTGAACAATTGCGGCTGGTGTTTTTGCTGGAGCAAATACTGCTGACCAGGTGTAATCCTTAATTTGTGGGTAGCCCTGCTCTGCTAATGTAGGCACATCAGGCAAACTCGCTAAGCGCTTCTCACTTGAAACACCGAGAATCCGCACCTTGCCTTGTTTAGCAAATTGATAAACGCCAGCAACTGCAGTGCAGCCAATGGGCACCTCTCCACTCACTACCGCTAGAGACGCTGGACCAGCACCCTTGTATGGAATATGCGTTACATTGCTCTTCCAAATGGCGCGGAATAAATTTTCACAGGTCAGATGGGGGGTTGTTCCAGTACCCGGGCTTGAATAGGAAAGATTTTCTTTGAAGGCAAACTCTTTTAATTCGGCAATAGATTTTACGGGCACCTTTTCACCTACAGAGATGACGTTTGCCTGTGTGGTTGCTACTACTACTGGGATGAAACTCTTCTCAGGACTGTATCCTGCTGCCGGGCCATATAAAGAGGGGTTCACAGCAAAGGCTGCAGACGTCACTAAAAATGTATAGCCATCAGGTGCAGCATTAGCAACATATTGCGCGCCGATATTGCCACCGGCACCCGCTTTGTTCTCAACAATCACTGACTGCTTGAAAATTTCTCCGAGCTGAACCGATAAGATGCGCGCCGTAATATCAACCGGCCCGCCTGGAGGAAAGGCAACCACCAAACGAATCGGCTTATCTGGATACTGCTGGGCAGCGGCAGGCTGCACCATTACTACTAATACCGCCAAACCCAATCCAATCTTGATACTTTTTTTAAATACTTTTTTTATATTTTTATTCAACTTCAACACATTGTCTCCCCCACGATTGTTGGGAATAAATCTTTTTATTTAATTGCTAACGGATTGGTTGGCGAACCAACGGCACCGGTAATTGGAATTGCTGGAGCTACAAACATAAATTCATAAATACCATCTTTAGCGCAGTCATCGGCAAGATCTTTGACGTAAAAAATCTCACCCATGGTCATCCCCATAATAGGGATGGTAATCCAATGCCAGGGTTGATTGATCCCGGCCTCAGATTCATTTGGACGAACTTCACACCCCCATGTATCACTGGCTAGGGCTGCTAACTCAGTCCGCTGTATCCACTCAAGAGTTTCAAATGCAAAACCAGGCGCATCTCCTCCCGGGTAACCATCCCAGCTACCGGCTTTAATTTTTTCTTCCATTTGACCGGTGCGAACAATGATGTAATCACCGCGTTTAATTTCAATGCCTTGTTTTTTGGCAGTGTCATCTAAATCTTTGCAAGTAATGCCATAGCCCTCTGGCAAAGTTTCGAGACCTTTGGCTCTTGCTACGTCTAGCAAAATGCCGCGGCCAACCATCTTAGCCTTGGTCTTCTCGATGCCACACTTAGCTGCACCAGCAGAAGATACTTCACGACAGTCATAGCCGTTATACATATAGTTCTCATAGAAGACATGTCCCAAGCCGTCCCATTGTGTGCCGCATTGCAAGGGCATCACCACCATATCGTCTGCAGCCCTAATACCACGCTTATCCAAGACGCCAGCATAGGCATCGGTTCCAGTACGCAGCATTGTATGAACAGGATTAATGCGGCCCATCGAGGGATATTTTGTTTTTGCTCCCTGAGGACCACTGCTGTCAAAGTTCAGCGCCAAGGAGATGACTTTGCCTTTTTTAACCAACTGAGCTGCGGCGATGATGTCTTCTGGCTGCGTAAAGTTCAAGGTGCCAATCTCATCTTCCGCACCCCATTTGCCCCAATTTTTATATTTTTCTGCTGCTGCACTCAAATCTGCTCGGGTAATTTTTTTCATCATTGGCTCAATTTTTGATTTTTAAGGAAAAGCTTATTTTTAAACAGTTGTTTAAATTATCAGTTAAAAAAATTCCTGTCAAGGAATCCTTATTGTGCATAGCAAAAGATTTAGTCTGGGAAGCGTGGCAAATGGATGCCAGCCTCAACTGGGGCGGGATGCCGAGCAGTATTCATCTCCATCGCCAAAAAGGTGTAGTAACCCGCTATTCCAGCAAGATCAACTGCGCCTTTCTTGCCAAAGCGTTTCTCCACCTTGGCAAATGTGACATCTGAGACGCGCTTATTGCGCTGAAGCTCTATTGTGAAATCATAAATAAGCGTTTCGTCCTCGCTCATGCCTTCGGGACGACGACCATCCTGCAACGCAGTACCTACCTCTGTTTTTAGGCCGGCCTTGATGGCAATCGGATAATGAATACTCCACTCATAGTCTTGGCTCCACTCGCGCGCAGTAATCAGAATCGCAAACTCACTGAGCATGTTCGGAATGGAAGATTTGTATCTCAAATAATCACCCATTGCCCTAGCGTTATTCATGAGTTCGGGGCTATACATGAGCATTGCAAAAGGGCCCCATGGTGCACGCTTACGAGCAAGCTCAAATTCTTGAGCGGCTTTTACCTGGTCTGGCGTGTATTGCTCAATCGGTATTGTCGGTAGTCGCGTTTGAGCAGGGACCGCTTGGCTGCCAGTCAATATCAAAACAAAAATGCTAGTCAGCCAAGCTTTTTTCATCATGCCCAATTCTCTTTCGGAAATTAACGCATCTTTTCAGTTTTTTGATCAAGGATGATTTCTGGCTCTTGAGCCTCAATCCAACTATCACGATTGAGAACTGCTGTCATTTGGGCTTGATTAAGCTCGCCCGTCCACTTGCCCACCACAATCGTAGCAACGCCATTGCCAACTAAGTTGGTTAAAGCCCGCGCTTCAGACATGAAACGATCAATGCCCAAAATAATTGCAAGGCCAGCTACAGGCACGTTACCTACGGCAGAGAGGGTGGCGGCAAGAACAATAAAGCCGCTACCAGTAACGCCAGCAGCCCCTTTAGAAGTCAAGAGCAAGACCAGCAAGAGAGTGACTTGCTGAAGGAGTGTCATAGGGGTATCTGTCGCCTGAGCAATAAATACCGCTGCCATGGTGAGGTAAATTGAGGTGCCATCTAAATTAAATGAATAGCCCGTTGGAATCACTAAACCTACGCAAGTTTTTTTAACACCAAGAACCTCCATCTTCTCCATCATGCGAGGAAGAACAGATTCGGAAGAAGATGTTCCCAAAACAATTAAGAGCTCTTCTTTGATATAACAAACGAATTTGAAAATATTAAAGCCAGTCACCCACGCAATGATGCCTAAGACAACAAAAACGAATAACAGGCATGTTAGATAAAAGCTGCCCATCAATTTTCCAAGTGAAAAGAGTGAGCCAATGCCATATTTACCGATGGTGAAAGACATTGCTCCAAATGCGCCAATAGGTGCAAATTTCATTACAACGCCGATGATGTCAAAGAGAACGTGTGAGGTCTTCTCAATTAAATCAAACACCATGGTTCCGCGACCGCCAAATTTATGCAAAGCAAAGCCGAACAACACGGCAATAAAGAGCACCTGCAATATCTCGCCTTTTGCAAATGCATCAACCATCGTGTTGGGAATAATATTTAGAAGAAAGTCGGTAGTGGTACCAATTTTTCCTGGGCCCGTATAAGCAGCGATACCTTTGGTATCCAAGCTAGAAGGGTCGATATTCATGCCTACCCCAGGCTGCAAAACGTTCACCACCACTAAGCCAACAATGAGCGCAATTGTGCTCACAACCTCAAAATACAAGAGGGCCAAGCCGCCTGTTTTGCCAACCTTTTTCATGTCCTCCATGCCTGCAATGCCCAGAACAACGGTACAAAAAATAATGGGGGCAATCATCATCTTGATGCCCTTAATAAAGGCATCCCCAAAGGGCTTCATATTTACACCTAGGTCAGGGTAAAAATTTCCGAGCAAAACACCCAGCACAACAGCCACAAGTACTTGAAAATAAAGGATTTTATAGATTGGTGGTTTTTTTAGATTCGTTGTCAATTTCAATTCCTTTATGAATATGGCCTTAAAGTGCCTACCGGTGAAGTTCGCCCATTATCTCTCCACTTCCCCTTGCCGTCACTGATCGATAATAGACACATGGAAAAAGTGCGCGTTTCAAAATTACTCTCCGAGCTTGGGCTTTGCTCGCGTCGTGAAGCTGACGCCTATATTGAACAGGGTTTGGTCACAGTTGATGGGGAGGTTGTCAATGAACTTGGTGTGCGCGCCCTACGCAGCCAGAAAATCGAGCTGCAATCCGGCGCTAAAGTTCAGCAAGCGTCACGCGTAACCGTCATTCTAAATAAACCAGTAGGATTTATTTCTCATTTTGACGATGAAAAGGAGTATCAACCGGCCGCCTCTTTAATTACCCCAGAAAACTATTTTGCAAGTCCGCTTGATCGGGGGCGCAATCCTCGTTTTAATACTCGTGGTCTTGCACCTGCTGGACGTCTAGACATTGACTCAACTGGCATGCTTGTTTTGACTCAAGATGGACGCATTGCGAAACTGCTCATCGGCGAGAACAGTCCGATTGAAAAAGAGTATTTGGTGCGCGTAGAGGGCGCACTCTCTTTTGAAGATCTAGATAGACTCAAGCATGGCCTTGAGCTTGATGGCGTCGCTCTCAAGCCGGCACAGGTAAGCTGGCAAAACGAAGATCAATTACGCTTTGTATTGCGAGAGGGGCGCAACCGTCAAATCCGCCGCATGTGTGAAATGGTTGGCCTCAAAGTCTTGGGTCTAAAACGCGTGCGCATGGGCAGAATTTCTTTAGGCCCCCTTTCTCCCGGCCAATGGCGATTTGTCAGGCCTGAAGAGCAATTCTGAGTACTGCCTACACGCTTATAATTCTGTCCATACTTAGATAAGCGCAGAATTACCATCGATACCATTTCATCCAGCACGCCAGGCGCGGAAGTTCTCCGTCGCCGTAGTTTCGCCATCATTTCTCACCCAGATGCTGGCAAGACCACTCTCACTGAAAAATTACTTCTATACGCAGGAGCGATTCAAATCGCAGGTAGCGTTAAGGCTCGCAAAGCTACTCGTCATGCAACATCTGACTGGATGGAAATTGAAAAACAGCGCGGGATTTCAGTAGCAAGCTCGGTGATGCAGATGGAGTATCGCGACTGCATTATTAACCTGCTTGACACTCCTGGCCACCAAGATTTCTCTGAAGATACTTACCGGGTTTTAACGGCCGTTGATTCAGCTCTGATGGTGATTGATGCAGCAAACGGCGTAGAGTCTCAAACACTAAGATTGCTGGAAGTGTGTCGCGCCCGCAATACACCTATTGTTACTTTCATCAACAAAATGGATCGCGAAGTAAAGCCACCCATGGAACTGATGGATGAAATCGAAACAGCACTGGGGATCGAAGTTGTGCCATTTACCTGGCCTGTAGGCATGGGCAAATCTTTTGCTGGCGTCATTGATATTGCAAACTCACAGATGCGCATGTTCAAAGCTGGCGAGGATCGTGTTACCGAGGATTCGCATGCGATTGTGGATGTGAATGATCCTGCACTAAAGGAGCGCCTTGGCTCAGACCTTGAAGTTGCGCTTACTGAGGTCGACCTCATTAAAAACGCCATGCCTGCCTTTGATCGCGAAGCGTTCTTGGCAGGACGTCAGTCGCCCGTCTTCTTCGGTTCAGCTATTAATAACTTTGGTGTGCGAGAAATTCTCAATACTTTGGTGGAATTAGCCCCATCACCAGGCTCACGCAAAGCGCTACAAAGGGAAGTGAGTCCTGGCGAAGATAAATTCTCAGCAGTTGTATTCAAGATTCAGGCAAACATGGATCCCGCACATCGCGACCGCGTTGCTTTCTTGCGCATTTGTTCAGGACATTTCAAGCGTGGTATGAAACTCAAGATTTGTCGCAATAACAAAGAAGTGCGCACCAATAATGCACTGTCATTCTTGTCACAGCGCCGCGATATTTTGGACGAGGCCTTCCCTGGTGACATCATTGGCTTACCAAATCATGGCCTCCTCAGATTAGGCGACACCCTGACTGAAGGTGAGCAATTGCAATTTACAGGCCTGCCGTTCTTTGCCCCTGAAATCTTTCGCATGGTTGAGTCAGCAGACCCTTTGCGTTCCAAACAACTTCGCACCGGACTCATGCAACTCGGCGAAGAGGGCGCAATTCAGGTCTTTCGCCCAATGACAGGGGGCACAATGCTGCTGGGTGCCTTTGGTCAACTTCAGTTTGAGGTAGTGAGCCATCGCCTGCAAACAGAATATGGCGCAGAAGTGCGCCTCTTACCTTCGCGTTATAACTTAGCGCGCTGGGTGAGCTCTGACGATCCTGTTGCGCTGAAGAAGTTCATACAAGAAAATATTCATCGCATGGCAGAGGATGTTGTGGGGGCATCAGTATTTTTAGCCACCCACAAATCTGAACTAGATGTTGCACAACAGCGTTGGGAATCTATTCAGTTCCATGCACTCAGAGAGCATGCAGGACTCATCTACCAATCAGATTTAGCGGGCTAGCTTGCAATCAAATACGGCGATCAGTTGACTGTCGCTATTTCTAAACGACGCTACTTTTCCATACTGCTCGCAATAAGCACTCGCTTTTTTAGTCAGCTCAGAAATTGGCTCACCGCTACTATTGAGAAAAGTAACGTGGTTTGCATCTGATGCATCGGTATAGACCGCTGCACACGCCATCAAACCAAAGCTAAACAACAATATAGATAAATACTTCTTCATACTCATGCCTTCGGGTGCTGATTTCTCTTATTTTCGCAATATGCGCTCTACCAATTTGACGGTAATTTTGCTGGCGATTGGCCTATAAACCAAAATACAAACAATCGCTACAGGATAGGCGACAGTCCAAACCTCAAGCCACACCCAGAAAAAATTTTCAGGGGTGCCTATGCGTACAAACGTAGTGGCCAAGGTAATGCTTGCAGACATCAAGCAGCCCATCACTAAAGAGAAAATAAGGTTTGAAATGGTAATCATGATCTAAACATAACATAGCATCTGGGCTCTTTAGCTGTTATTCTGAAATGTGATCACTATTTCGCGCCCTAGATAGGGAGATTTGCGGGAACACCACAAATCTATCATCCAATACTCTAGGAAATTAATATGGCTGTCGGCCAAAATCAAAGAAACAGAAAAAACGATTCAATGCTCACCAAAACAGGAAAAGCAAGATTGGGCCCTCTGAATACGGCTCAACTAAGCACGCTACTTGAAAAAAGTACTAAGCCAAAAGAAAAAGCCAAAATTCAACGGGCTCTCAATAAGCAAAACGCACCAGCAGTTGCAGCAGCATAACTAAACACCCCGCTCAATCAATGTAGCGGGGGTTTTTACATGCACTTATTTTTGCCA
>Ga0364873_10672_pt1 | contig 12846 bp, 2 predicted proteins | sample ExccelAu500001D3_2_FD_206928 | JGI IMG/M metagenome (GOLD analysis project Ga0364873, IMG submission 206928) | Enriched cells from Trout Bog Lake Hypolimnion, Wisconsin, USA - BchlTB.Aug07.5000.01.D3 | ecosystem: Environmental > Aquatic > Freshwater > Lake > Hypolimnion/Profundal zone | place: USA... | reverse complement strand
CCCACATCCGTCGTCGGCAGGTTGCTGAGAGTGGTCGTGGTCAGCTGGCTGAGCTGCCCGAAACTTAGGTTATTTAGCACACCGTCAACCGCCGTGGAGCTCAAGCCGCCGAGCTGAACCGCGCTCAACCCTTGGACTGCGGTGGAAGACAGGCTGGACAGTGTGGTCGTGCCAAGTGAGTTGAGGGAGGTGGTGTTCAAACCGCGCAGCTGCGTGGCTGAGAGCCCTGTGAGAACGGTTGTCGATAGGGCGCCGATCCTGGTGCTGTCCAGCGCCGCCAACTGTCCCGGCAGGAATTGACCAATTTGGGTGGTTGACAGGGTGTTCACCGCAGCCGCCGAAAGCGAATTCAGCAGTGAGGAAGACAATCCGGAAAGGGTTGCCGATGACAGGATAGCAACTGCCGCCGCACTCAGATTGGCAACCTGCGTGGTGTTCAGGCTGCGCACCTGCGCCGCTGTCAATCCCGCAACGGTATTGGCGGTGAGGACACCGGTATGAGTCGAATCAAGGCCGCCGATTTGCGTTAGTGTAAGCCCGACGATCTGGGACGAAGTAAGGCTTGCGAAATCGGTCGTGGCTAGAGTGTTGATCGCGGTGGTGCTGAGCTGGCCGATCTCGGCACTGGTCAGTACGGAAATTAACCGCTTTTCCAATAGCGCCAAGGTCGTGGTATTCAGACTGGTAACCTGACTGGAGGTCAGACCCTGGACTGTCAACGTCGATAATGCGTTGATAACGGTTGTGCTTAGTCCGTTAACTTGGACTGAAGTTAATCCCTGCAGTTGTTGTGAAGTAAGGTTGGCGACCTGGACCCCCAAATTGTTGATGGTCGTCGTCGTCAGGTTGACCAGTTGGGTCGTGCTGATGGCGGTCAACTGGCTTTTGTTCAGGGCAAGCGCAAGCAGATCAGTTGGGCTCAGACCAGCCAAGGCCGTCGTCGTCAACTGAGCAATCTGGGTTCCACTCAAGATCGCGCCCGGCAGAACTTGGTTGTTGACCAACTCTGAAATCGTCGTGGTCGACACCAAGCCACTGATCTGAGCGCTGGTCAGTGCTTGCACCTGTCCTTTTTGCAGTTGGCCCAGTGTGGTCGTGGTCGCCGCGTTGAGCAGCGTCGTGCTCAGGCTTCGCACCTGTGTAGTACTAAGGGCATTGATTTTTTGAGCCGAGGCCAAAGCGGCGGCGTCCGCCGAGGACAAGCCACCGATAAGGGTGGTGGTCAGACCTTGCACCTGATTAAGAGAGAACGCGCTGACGGCTGTCGTCGATAGGGCGTTAAACGCCGTGGTAGTCAGCGACTGCAACTGGGTTGTCGTCAGGCCATTTATCTGGGTGGCTGTGATGTGAGACAGATCCGTGGTCGAAAGTGCATTGACTGTGGCGGAGGAAAGCTGACCGACCTCTGTAGCCGCCAGCTTGCCCTCAAGGCTATGAACCGACGTTGTTTGCAGATTGCCAACCTGAGTGGAGCTCAACGCTTGAATGGCGGCGGTCGCCAGAAGCAGCAAGGTATTCACGTCAAAGTTATTGAGCTGGTCGGAGGAGAGGCCGCGCAACTGAGTTGAACTTAGATTGGCAAGAGCAGTGGAAGAGAAGTTGGCAATGGTCGCAGTATTGAGGTTGGTGATTTGACCCGCACCCAAGCTAAGGACCTGCGTGGTGTTGAGGTTACTCAGCACAGTCGTCGACAGACCATTGATGAAAGTCGAGGTCAGAGTGGACAGTTGGGTGGTGGAAAGCCCAGTAGCCTGAGAGCTTGTCAGGTTTCCAATATCTACTGACGACAAGGAGGCCAGAACTCCGGTCGCCAGCCCATTGACATTACCAGAGGTCAGCGCACCTTGGAGAACATCTACCACCGTCGACGTCAGGCTCTTTAACTGGATCGTCGACAGGCCGCCAATCGTAGTGGTCGCCAATGACTGCAAGGTGGTGGCATCCAGGCTGATCAGGCTGCTGGTCGCGATACCGACCACCTGCGCCGTGGAGATTTGCGCCAATGCCTGCGCCGACAAATTTTCGATATTAGTCGAGCTAATCAGGTTGATCTGGCTGGTCGTCAGACCACTGACCTGAGTGGTCGTCAGATCCCCCAGATCATTGGCAGACAGCCCATTGAGCGCCGTCGAAGACAGCAAGCCGATCTGGGTCGCCGTCAACTGGCTTTCGATGGCCGCAATCACCGTCGCAGTCAAGGCGCGGACCTGGATGGTCGACAATCCCGTCACTGTCGTCGTCGACAACGCCTGAAGGGTGGCCGCCGCCAAGCCATTCACAACCGTGGTGGAAAGGGCATTCACCTGGGTTGTCGTCAAGGCGTTCAAGGCATTGACCGAAAGCGCATTGACGGTCGTGGTATCTAGGCTGGCACTGCTCAATTGTGTCGTCGTCAGGCCGCCAACCTGGGTCGTGGTCAGATTCTGCAGGTCATTAACCGACAGCGTCTTCAGAGTATTGACCGCCAACTGGCCAATCGTCGTTGCTGTAAGTTTTGCCTCCAACGAGTCTAGGGAGGTTGTGGACAGTCCGCCGGCCTGAGCCGAGGTCAGACCGGCAACCGCTGTTGTTGACAAAGCCTGTAGCGACGTCGCCGTCAAGCCATTCAAAACGGTAGTGCTCAACGCACTGACTTGGGTTGTCGTCAAAACACCCAGAGCATCTGCCGAAAGACCATTGAGGGTCGTGCTGACCAGGGCAGGATCGCCCAATTGCGTTCTTGTCAGACCGCTGGCTTGCGTGGACGTAAGGCTCTGCAGGTCGTTGGGCGTCAGGTTGTTGAGGGCACTCAGCGTCAGCTGACCAATCTCCAGGGAAGATAGGCCACCCTCCAGCGCCTCCACTGTTGCCGAGGTCAGACCGGCAAGCTGGACGCTGGTCAGGGCACCGACAACCGTCGTCGACAGGGCCGCCAGAGAAGTGGCGCTGAGCGCATTGAACGTCGTCGAGCCAACCAACTTCAATTGCGTCGTCGTCAGTAAGCCCAAGGCATTCGGCGACAAGGCATTCAGTTCGCCGGCCGTGGTAAGCGCATTGATCGACGTCGTGGTGTTCAACCCGATGGCCTGATTGGTGGCCACCAGATTGCCAAGGTTGTAAATTTGCGTAGCGGTCAGGCCGGTTACCTGGGCGGTGGTCAATTGGGCAAGATCGGTAGTGGCCAAACCGGCCAGGACCGAGGATGCCAGCCGTCCAACTTGAACCGAGCTCAGTCCAGCGGCGATCAAGGCGGCGACGGCAGTTGTCACCTGGAGACCGCTCAATTGCGTCGATGTCAGCCCACCGATCTGAGTGGTATTCAAGGATTGCAGATCAGTCGTCGAAACGGCACCCAAGGTTGTCGCCGAAATCTGCCCTATCTCGGTGGTGGTCAGTCCGTTTGCGGCCAGCGCCGCGATCGAGACGGTCGCAGCTGTGGTCAGACCGGCGAACTGGGTAGTGCTAAGCCCGCCCACCGTCGCCGACGACAGGCCGGTCAGAACCGTCGTGCTCAATCCATTGAAGGCCGTCGTCGAAAGGGCACGAAGCTGGCCGCTGGTCAACTGCGCAAGCGCGGGCGCTGACAAAGACGACAACACCGCTATGGCATAGGTGCCAAGATTCCCCAGTTGTACCGTCGTGAGGCCGGTAATCTGGGTGCTGGTGATGTTACCCAGATCCGTGGCAGACAAACCTTGCAAGGTCGAGGCAGAAAGCTTGCTGATCTGCAGAGACGAGAACAGGGATCCCAAGCCATCGAAGGCCGCCGAGGACAAGCCGCCGATTTGGGTCACCGTCAACCCGGCGACCGCTGTCGTCGACAGCGCAGTCAAGGTAGTGGTGTTCAGCGCGTTGAAGGCAGTCGTGCCGAGTTGCCGTAACTGGGTGGTGGTCAGTTGGTTGACGACAGACGTCGACAACGCGTTCAATTCGCCCGCTGTCCCAAGGGCGTTGATTTGCGTCGTGGTAGTCAATCCAATGGCTTGGGTGGTGCTGACCAAATTCCCAAGACTATAGATCTGTGTGGCGGTCAGGCCGAGTGCCTGCGTCGTCGTCAGGTTGCCGAGGTCCGTCGTCGACAAGCCCGCCAGAACGGACGAGGCCAAGCCACTCAGCGGGGTTGCGCCCAGTCCGTCACCCAACAGCGCCGATACAGCATTCGTCGACGTGAAAGCGCCAAGCTGGGTCGTGGTCAATCCGACCAATTGAGTGCTGGTGATAGCTTCGAGGTCCGTCGTCGCGAGAGCGTTCAGGGTTGTGCCCTGCAGACGCCCGACCTCCGAGGACGTCAGCCCGTTTAGGATCAAGGCAGCCACCTGCGTAATGGCTGTTGTCCCCAAACCACCGAGTTGCGTGGAGGTCAAACCGGCCACAGCCGTGGTGCTCAGGTTAGCCACCGAGGTGGTCGTCAGCCCGCTCAGCAATCCGGCGCCGAAACTGCGCAATTGGGTCGCAGACAATTGTCCCAGGGCATCGCCGTTCAGAGCATTGACGAATTTGCTGGCGGTACCGAAATTGGCAAATTGGGTCGTGGCCAAGCCACTCGCCTGAGTGGTGGTCAGATTGGCGATATCCGCGGTCGCCAAATTATTCAGCGTTGCAGAAGACAGTTGCCCGACCTGGGTGGCCGTCAATCCGTTGTTCAAAAGAGCGATCAAATCGTTGGTCGCGGCCAAATAACTCAGTTGGACGCTGGTCAGCCCGGAAACCGTCGTGGTGGTTAGACTATAAATCGTCCCTGTTGACAGACCATTGACCACTGTCGTGGTCAATCCGGCCACTTGAGACGTCGTCAACTGCAATAGGGCATCGCCGTTCAACGCATTGATCCCGGTGCTCCCCAGAGTATTCAACTGCGTGGTGGTAAGGCCCTGTGCCTGAGTGCTCGACAAGTTGCCGAGATCGGAAACGCTCAGCGTAGCCAGCGTCGACGCAGTGACCTGGCCAACTTCCGTGGATGTCAAATTATTGACAATTAGCCCCAACAGTGCCCGGGTGGTGAGCCCTGTCAGTTGGGTGGCGCTTAGATTAGCGACTGACGTTGTTGAGAGGAGCTCAAGGTTTGCTGTCGTCAGAGCATTCAAAGTGGTTGTATTCAGACCAGAAAGCTGAGCCGTACCCAGTTGTCCGAGGGCGTCACCCGAGAGGTTGTTGATATTGGTGGTGCCAAGGGTATTCAGTTGCACCGTCGTCAACCCGAGGGCCTGGGTGCTGCTTAGGGAGGAGATATCCGCCGAGGTCAGGTTTGCCAGGGTCGCCGTCTTGATCTGACTTATTTCAGTGCCGCTGAGATTTCCCAGCAATGCCTCGATCGAGATAGTCGTCAGGCCGCCGACCTGCGCGGAGGTCAAGCCGGCCTGAGCGGTGGTCGACAATTGCGGCAGGTAATTAGCGCCAAGCGCATTTAATACGGTAGTCGACAATCCCTGGACTGCTGAAGTGGACAGACTCGCCGCCAAGGCAACATTTGACAAAGCCGCAATACCCGTGGTGCCTATTCCCTGCAGTTGAACGGAGGTAATACCCGCCGCCTGGCTTGTCGTCAGACTCGTCAGTAGTCCGTTCAGAGCCGTAGTGCTCAAACCGCCAATCCCTGCACCACCTAAATTGGGCGAAAGAATATTGAAAGCCGTGGTCGACAGCCCCTTCGCCTGAGTGGCGGTAATCCCGGCGATCTGGGTCGTGGTCAGGACGGTGCCAAGATCGGTGGTCGACAGCCCGTTGAGGGCGGTGGTGGTGAAACCTCCCACCGCATTTGCAGAAAACTCGGTCAGCAAACCATGGATGGTGGTCGACGACAGCACAGAAGCCTGAGTGGCGTTTAACCCAAGGAACTGGGTGGTCGACAGTCCTGTCAGTGTGGCAGAGGTCAGACCGGACACTGCGGTCGAGGTAAGCCCGCCAATCGCCGTAGCAGAAAGATTGCCAAGATCCGCAGAATTAAAGTTGTTGACCTTGGTAGAAGTCAGGCCCGCGGCACCCACCGCGCCCAAATTGGTCAACAGCGAGGACAGGCTCGTCGTCGAAATACCGGCGACGGCGGCAGAGGTCAGGGCCAAGGCTTGCGTCGAATTGAGGGAGCCCAACTGGGTGTTGGTCAATTTGCCAAGCTGCGCCGCGCCCAACTGCTGGAGTGCCGTGGTCTGCAGCCCGCCAATACTGGTCGAAGTGATAGCAGCCAACTGACCAGAATTCAGACCGACGGCCTGCGTGGACGTCAAGTTGCCAAGGGTAGTGCTCGTCAGCTGGTTGACGCCGGTTGTCGATAATTGGCCGATTTCCGCAGAAGTAAGGTTTTGGAAAACATTCAAATTATTTAAGGGCGCCGAAGTCAGACCACTCAATTGGGTCTGAGTCAGATTGCTGACTTCTGTCGATGTTAGTTCCGAAAGGATCGCCGTGGCCGTATTCAGAACGCCGGCACTCAGTGCATGATATTGCGTCGACGCGAGCGCCCCGATAAACACGGTTCCGAGGGTGTTAACCACCGAGCTGGTCAGCGCTCCCAAGCCAGTCGCGGCCAGACCGGCAGCCTGAGTAGTGGTTATTTGCGTCAGCTGACTGATGCCGGCGGTTGACAACTGTGCCAGTTCAGCGGTTGTCAGAGTATTGAGCAGCGGTTGATAATTCAACGGCCCAGACCCCAAACCGCCTAACTGGGTCTGCGTCAAATGGGTGATTTCCGTCGAGGTCAATTCCGTAAGGGTCGCCGAGGCGGAATTCAGGGCCGCGGTCGACAACGCTTGATATTGCGTCGTCGCAAGTGCCTGGTTGAAAGTGGTCCCAAGTGTATCGAGTGTGGCACCGGACAGCAGCCCAATCTCGGTGGAGGTCAGACGGGCCTCTTGAGTGGTGCTGAGCTGTGTGAGAGCGTTCAGCTGGGTTCCGGCAAGCGTTTGGATTTCCACAGTGGTGAATTGGTCGAGTTGCTGTGCGTTCAATACCGCCAGCAGAGCCGCGTTGAAAGTCACGGACCCCTTGAAATCCAGAGCGAAACCGGCGACCGCCGTGGTACCCAGATAGCTCAATTGCGTGGTGGTCAGCCCCGTCAGCGCTGTGGTGGTCAGCCCCGAAATAACAGTTGTGGTGAGAGAATTGATGTCCGTGGTGTTGAGGACCGCGAGCTGCGTCGATTTTATGGTCGCGAGCTCACTCGACGCCAAGCTTGCCAGATTGGTCGTCGTCAGCGCTTGGAGCTGCGGAATCGTAACTGTCGCAAAGGAGGTGTAGCCGGAAACGCCACCAACTTGAAACGGCATAAGATCCTCCTTCTGACGGCTCAGCCTCCAGCACACAGCTAATGGCCAGCAGACTCCTTCTGAGCATGACTCGTATCATTTAGACCATAAAGCTACCCAGAATACCACTTAAAATTCCTTAATCGCGTTTGCCATGCCGAACACTAAGGCCGAAATACTCATGAATCCGCATGGCAAAGGCACTGCCAGCAAATCACTCAGGTTAGTGGTCATCACCTTAGAAACCGCAATGGCACCACCACCGCTCGCCGATATACAACTTTAATTATTACCATGAAGACAATAATACAATTATTAGTAATCAACTTATTCTTTTGAGTTTCGGACTCATCGCATGGCCCTGGGCAATGCGCTGTGATGACCGTCACACCTCTGGCCAATGGTCTTGCCGAGACGGAAGAAAGTGCAGCCCGGTCGGCAGAAAATGCTCTTTAAGGCGCGGCCCCCGACACCCGCAAATCCCGCACGCAGTCAAGAAAACACCAGGAAATCCGCGGAATTTCTATTTCTGGCACACCTCTTGCTCGTAACGTTGCCGCCACAATTTTTCGGCAAGGAACGCGAACATGGACATTTCCGCCATCGCTGTACAGACGACGCCCACCGACCCGGCAAACATGCTGGGCGAGGATTCGGGTTCGCCCGCCAGTGGCGGGTTCGCCGCCTTGCTGGCACAGTCCGCCCGCCAATTGGGCCAGGCCGGCCTGCAAAGCCTGTCGGTCCACAACATGGCGATGATGCAGAACATCCAGATAGCACCCCCGCCATCTCCGCCACCAATGCCGGCTGCCCCCGCGGATCTGTCGCCGCCGCCGGCGCCGCTGGCGTCATCCCCGCCGACGGATTCGGCGTCCCAGACTTCGGCCCAGGCCGCCGCCCAGAGCGCCACAGCGCAGCAAGCCAACGCCAGACCGGCAAGAACCGGCGACGACCAGCACACGACCCACCACGCCGACGGAAACGTCGACCACACGGCGACACAGCAGACCTCGCAGGCGCCGACCAAGGACCAAACGGCAAGCAGCGACGACAGCGCCAAGGGCCAACAGGCGTCCCAGCCGGCCGGCACCCCGTCCAACGCCACGCCGCAACAGACGGCGCAAACGTCGGCCGCGGCCCAGGACGCCACCGCAGCCGCTGAAGTCCCCACCAATGATCCGACACTGTTGGCCGATGCCGTCGCCCAGGCGGCACCGACGCCTGGACCGGCGACACCGGCGGCGGGCATCGGGCCGAAGGCATCGTCGATAGCCGGAGATGGCAAGCCCACCGGGTCGGCAAAGACCGCCACCGACAAACAGGACGATATGTCCATCCTGGCGGCGGCGAGCATGGCCGCTCCGCCACCGGTCGCCCCGGTTGCCACGGCGGCGGCAAATTCTGCCCAGGCCGGCACCGCCGGCTTGACCGCGGCCGGCGCCGCTTCGCCGGCCCATGACGGAAACAACGCCGGAGCGACCGATGCCGACGGCAGTCTTGCCGATCCGCGTCTGCTGGCCGGCCGCACCCCGGCGACACTGCGCACGACGCCGACAGCTGACGCTTTGGCACAGGCCGCCGCCGCCGGCAGCGCCAACGCCAATGCCAGCGGCAAGGCGCAAACCGCCGCCGGCGGGCAGGCCGCCGCGGACAGCGCCGCATTCGACCCGACCAATGGCGCATCGGCCCAGAACGCCGCCGCCCCGACCACTCAAGCCGCCGCCGCCCAGGCGCAAAAGCTGAGCCAGCTGGCCGGCCAGACCGGCGTCACGATCACCGCGGCGCCGGCGGCTGGGACCCAGGGACTGCCCCCGCAAAGCGTTTCAGCACTGGCACCGGCCGACGCCGTCCTGTTTGACCCGACCGCCCAGACCGGCCCGCACGGCGACGGCAAGACCTTCGGCGGATTTTCCGGCGACACCGGCCAGCCGCCGACCAATCAACCGGCACCGGTTGCCGGCACCATGCTGTTTTCCCTGACACCGTTGTCCACCCTGACCAACGCCGCCCAGATGACGGCCGCCGTCCAGGCGGCGGCCCAGGCCGCCCCGCAAGCGCCCGAGGCGATCGCCGGCAGCCCCACCGACCTCGCCGCCCGCCTGACGACCCCCATCCTTACCGAAGCGACGGGTATGGCCGCTGGTGCGGGGGCGGCCGCCGGCAACGCGACGCCCCTGCCGCAGACCGCCTCTCTCGGCGGCCCCGCAGGCTTGGCCGTACCGGCCCAAAACGCCGCGGACGAATCCGCCGCGACCGCCCCAACCGACCAGGCCAGCCAGCCGGAAGAACCGGCGCCGCTTGACCAGCTTAAGGTGCAGATCGACAAGGGCATCAAATCCGGCAACGACACCATCAATGTGCAGTTGCGCCCGGATGACCTGGGCCGGGTTGAAATCAAACTTGAGGTCCAGAACGGCGATGTCAAAGCCACCGTCACGGCCGACAAACCAGAAACCCTGCAGCTGTTGAAAAATGACGCCCCGGTGTTGCAGCAGGCCCTGCATGACGCCGGGCTGAACGCCGACTCGACCGCGCTTAGTTTCCAGCTTCGCGGCGAGCAGCAGCAACAACGGCAAACCGGCCAGAATTCGGGCCGCGCCAATCGGCGTGTCCAGGACGTCTCGCTGTCCGCCGACGACACCGCCCCAGCCACCGCCATGAATATGGCCCGCAGCCGGCTGCAAAGCGCCGGCGGCGTCGACATCAACGTCTGATCCGGAGAGCCATCCGATGGTCGCCACCCTCGCCTACGCCGCCAACGCCAATCCGGCAACCCAACAGACCTCGACCGCATCGACGGCCGGCACCTATCAGGGGGCGGGCACCACCGTCGCCAGCCAGTCGGCCACCTCGCAGACCCAACTGGCGGGAAATTTCGATACCTTCCTCAAGCTGCTGACCGCCCAGTTGCAGCATCAGGACCCACTGTCGCCGATGGACACCTCCCAGTTTACCAACCAGCTGGTGCAGTATTCCGCGGTCGAGCAGCAGATCAACATCAACGCCAATCTGGAAAAGATGCTGGCCGGCCAGAATTCCGGCCAGATGGCCAGCGCCGTCGGCTATCTCGGCCAGGAGGTGCAGGGCGTGTCCACCAGCCTGCCATTGCAGAGCGGCAATTCGGGGTTCGCCTACACCACACCCGCCAATACCGCGAAGGTCAGTATCGTCATTTCCGACCAGTCGGGCAGCGTGGTCAAGACCATCGCCGGCGATGCCACCGCGGGAACCCACCAGGCGACTTGGAACGGCACCGACAGCTACGGCACGCAGCTGAAGGACGGAACCTACAGCATCAACATTTCCGGCACCGGTTCCGACGGCACCCAGACGCCGATCGACGCCGCGGTATCGGGCATCGTCACCAGTGTCGGCATGGACAGCAGCAACAATGTCCAGCTGTACATGGGCGGCGTCAACCTGCCCCTGGCCAAAGTCATCGAAGTCCAACTGGCAGGTTCGGGTTCGAGTTCGAGTTCAAGCTCCGGCAGCGGATCGGGAACTTCGACGGCCACACCGGGAACACCGGCCGCCGCCAATGCCATCAGCGCCATCAACAATACCGTCAATAACGCCGTCAATAATGCCGTCACTGGATTGACCGGAACCACGACCAATTGACCCCGGCCGCCGCAAGACGGGCGACGGGCAGCATTAGGAGGATCACATGAGCTTGTATGGTGCATTGTTCTCGGGCGTTTCCGGTCTGCAGTCGCAGTCCAGCGCCATGGGCGCCATTTCCGACAATATCTCGAATGTCAACACCATCGGCTACAAGGGTACCACCGTCAATTTCCAGACGCTGGTGACCACCCAGGTGGCGACCACCGAATATTCGCCGGGCGGCGTGCAATCCAGGCCGCGCGCCGGCATCGACGTGCAGGGACTGCTGCAAGCCACCAACTCCTCCACCGACATCGCCCTGTCCGGTCAGGGCTTCTTCGTCGTCAACTCGGTGGCCAATCCGAAAACCGAAGGCGGCAGCTTCGGCTACTCCCGCGCCGGGTCGTTCAAACCCGACAAAAACGGCTATCTGGTCAATGCCAACGGATTCTTCCTGCAGGGCTGGCCGCTGACCCCCACCGACAACAGCCCGGCCGCCGTGCCAGGCCAGCAGGTGATCGACGGCGCCACCTATATGAAAGCCTATAAAAACAGCGATGGCACGTTCCATTACATCAATCAGAACATCGTCAATACTTCGGAAGTGCAACCGCTCAATCTCAACACCATCGGCGGCACCTCGCAGCCGACCTCCAGCGTGTCCATGGGCGCCAATCTGCCGTCCGGCGATCCGATTTACGACGCGCAACATCCCGAACTGGGCGGTGTGCACACCACCAACGTGCTGACCTATGACTCGCTTGGTAACACTGGCAATGCCCAGTTCACCTGGACCAAGACCGGCAACAACGCCTGGTCGCTGGGAGCGACGCCGCCGTCCGGCGCCGCCGTACTCAGCCTGACCAATTATTCCACGGCCAATGGCTCGCTGATCTATTCCAGCCAGGGTCAGTTGGAGTTCAACTCCATCCCCCCCAGCGGCTCGTTCTTCCAGATGGGCCCCGGCACCGCGAAAGCCACCAATCCAACCGTGCAGGTGCAATTCTTCAACTCAGGGGTCTCGGGTCAGAACACCGACCCGACCACCGACCCCACCGCCGCCAGCCCAACCAAGGCGATCCTGGGCGTCGACCTCAACGGGGTTACCAACACCTCGGAACTGACCTCCGCCATCCAGGCGGCCATCACCAGCGCCGCCAACTCCCCGTCGGTGAAGAAAACCTATACCATGGCCGCCACCTTGCTGGGTGGCGTGGCCGACGGCGCCTCGCGGTTCGTCGCCAATTCCAACGTATTGCGCATCATCCAGGAACCCAAGGCGGCAGCCGTCCAGGTGGACTGCAGCAGCAGTACCCTGGGCAATTCCATCGCCCAGTCCGCCACCGGCGTCGGCAGCAGCTCGCTGACCCCCGGAGTGTTCACTGTCCCAGCCGTATACGACGGCGGCGACGTCACCAATACCCCGGCTTACGGGGCCTATTCAAAGACCGCGGAAGCCACCAGCCTGACGGTGGCCAACAGCCTGGGGTCAACGGGCACCAACAGTTTCACCATCAATGCCAATCCGGCCAGCGGTAATTTCAGCGTCGATACCTCCGACGGCGTGTTGCAGATGGCCTGGACAGATATCGTCGCCGGCACCCAACCGCTGCCCTATACCTTGGGCGGTGCGGCGGGAAATTTGACCCTGACCCCGGTGGCCGCGGCCAACCTTACCGCCACCGGCACAACCGCCCAAACGGCCACCAACCTGGTGACCTTCCTCAACAATTTCGGCACCGCCAATCTGTCGCCCTATGTCACCGCGGCGGCCAACGGCAACCAGGTGTCCATCACCAACGCCGGCGACCTCAACAAGGTGACCGGGGCCAGCTACAGTGTCAGCGTCACCGCAATGTCGGTGGGCGGCGGCGCCGCCCTTGATATCGTCTGGGCCGACGGCAAGGATGCCCATGCGGTGGGCAATGCCTCGGAATCCCTTAATGCCAGCCCCAATCTGCAGATTGGCAAAGTCGAGATTCCCTGGTCGCAGATCAATTCCGGCCTGGTCAATTCTTATCTCGAC
>Ga0364873_10613_pt2 | contig 13052 bp, 7 predicted proteins | sample ExccelAu500001D3_2_FD_206928 | JGI IMG/M metagenome (GOLD analysis project Ga0364873, IMG submission 206928) | Enriched cells from Trout Bog Lake Hypolimnion, Wisconsin, USA - BchlTB.Aug07.5000.01.D3 | ecosystem: Environmental > Aquatic > Freshwater > Lake > Hypolimnion/Profundal zone | place: USA... | reverse complement strand
AGATCGCGATCAGTTTCACGCCTTGAATATAAGCGGACGGCAATATAAGTCAATCAGAATATTAATCAGTGGCGGCTCATGATATAGTGCAGCTTCAGAATGACTCGCGTGAGTGCGGGATTTGCCGATTCCCGCCAAGTCGCACGGGTTAGTTTCTGTAAATTGCCGGCCTATTTTTGAGATGAGTTCCGGTCCCCAAACGCCACCAGCGTGACCGAGTCGGCGGGCAGCGCGCTGGTCAGCTCGGCCCCGTCCGCATTCGATTTCACGGTGCCTGCAAAGGGCTTCAGCGTCAGGCTTTCGACGATCAGTTTCTCGAATTCCGCAAGCCGGGCAACGACGAAATTCATGCCCGGCCGACCGCCCATCTGCCTGGTATTCGCCAGCACCGGTGTGTTCAAATAGGGTGGCCGGAGGAGCCCTGCCTGGCGCAGTGTTTCCTTGATCCGTTGCATCGGGCAATTCTCCTCGCTGAGCACGAGTTGCCCTGTCGTTTTCATGTCGATTCCTGTGAGAAGGCTTGCCGGCAGGCTGAGGTTCACGGCCTGGCTCTGTGAACGCCGGCGGTCGGGGCTGAAATTGGAGAGAAGCAGGTAGCCGCGGCCCTCCTTCCGCGCAAAAAGCGCCTTCACCAGGCGCCCGGGCGAGACCTCCACCGTTGGGCTGACATAAGCATCGCCTCCTCTGAACTGGTCGAAAATCTGGTAGAGCCAGCCGTTGCCATAAAGGATGAAAGCGCTTTGATCGCGGTCATGCGGGATTACATCGCCCACGTCCCAATGCCAGATCCCGGCGAGATGGGGTTCGCGCTGCTTGAATTCGAGGATCGTGTCGAAAGTCCAGGCCGCGCCGCGTCCGCCCGGTTCGTTCGTGTCGATCATTTGGGCGGGATGCTCCGGGTCGGCCACCTCGACAGAAAGAATGCCGAACTGGAAAATATAGACCGGGTCATTCTCTAGCGCCGGCCAGGTTCTGCGGAGATTGTCGAAGGACTTTACGCTGCCGGCGGCGCGCTCGCGCGGATCGGCGCAGCCCACTAATTTATCACCTTGCCATTTCGGGATGGCGTGGGCGGAGTTGGCGATATAGTCGAAAGGAAGCGTGGGTTTCTTCGCCTGGTCCGCAGCGAAGCGGAGATAGTCGAATGTTTTGTTGTGCCGCCCCGGAATCAGCCCGCCTGCAAATTCGCCGGGTCCAAAGAACGCTCCTGGAAGGATATCGTGGAGCGCTCTGGCCGTCACCGCATACATGCCCACGAAATCCTCGTGAGTGCCGGCAAAGCCAGCGTCTCCATTCGGTTCAGTGCCCATCCGAAACATCCAGTCGCGGACAAGACTGAGCCCATAGTGATTGCGCAACTGGGTAAAAAATCTGCGGATAAAAGTGTCCCATTCCGAAAGGCTGGCGACAGGCGCACTCTGTCCCCAGACCCCGGACGACGAATAGGCCGCGAGCTGCCACGGCACATTGTCGAGCGAGATGATCGGCGCGTTGTAACCGGCTTGGAGATAGGGATCGATCCGTGGCGGGACTTTTTCCCAACGGAACCCCAGGGAACCGTCGGGATTGCGATAGGCCAGATCGCCGTTATCGGTGCCTTTGTCCTCCCCCCAAAGGAGCGCCTTGTTCCAGCCGCCCACAAAACGGACGAACGACACGCGGTCCGCGAAAAGAACCTCCTCGGGATAAGGCCGCGGCTGATAGGGGAACGATCCCTGGAATAGATAGGCCGGAACCGGGCGAAGCGAAATCCGGTCTTTCAGGCCGTTGCCCTGAAGTTGGGTGCCGCGATAAAAGCCGGTCCAGGTGCCGAGTGGCGTGGCCGATGAAAAATCGATGGTGGTGACATTTGCGCCGGAACCGGCGGAGGTCGATGGATTTAGAGCAAAGAGGCTGACACCGAAGCAAAGGACGAAGGCTGGCCATGGTGTCGGTTTCATACTGCACAAACCCGATCACCCCGAGAAAGTTGCATTAAACCCGAAAACAGCGATAGGAATTTACCACGAAGGTCACGAAGCACACAAAGGCAGAGAGAAGAGGGTGGGCAGATCAACGAAGTTACCGGCTGAAAAATGTTCCATCTCAGATCATCATTTCCCTTCGTGGTTCAAAATCCGTTTTCGGGTTTATGGAATTGTCACTTTCATCCGGGCGAACTTTCTGGGGTTTCCTGTGACGTCGATCTTGACGCGCCACTTCGGATCACCTGTGGCCAGGTCGGTTCCGGCGGACTCGGTGATATCCGGAGTGACGGTCTGCCAGGAGTCGCTTTGCAGGTTGCAGGTCTGCACCTCCACTGTGACGCCGTAGGCAACCGGATTCTGGCGATAAACCAGGGTCAGGTAATACTTGGCGCCGATTGTTTCGTTCCCCGCAACCAGCACCGCTGTGCGATCAGACGCCTTCGTCGGTTTGGAAGCGTCCATATCAAAAAAATATTTTAGGCCGTTGGACATGCCATCTTTTTGCGGGATGGCGGCGGGGCCGCTGAATGTCGGGTCAGTGAGCTGTTGTGTGTTGAAGTAATTTTTGGACCAATGGACATAGGCCGATTCCACGGTCATTGTCGCCGGGTTGCTGGTAGTATTGGACGGTACTCCATTGCTGGCGATGCATTGGAACTGGTCGCCGTTCATTGCCAGAGTGGCCGGATTGATGGTCAGCGTCGCTGTTTGCGTCCCGGCATAACCGCCGCCGTCGCTCATATTCGACCAGGTCCCGCTTCCGTTGGGCTTCCGCTGCCATTGACACGCGGGCGCAGGCACCCCGGCCGCAACCACGGCAAAGGCTACGGCCTGTCCAGCCGCCACCGTCTGGCTTGCCGGTTGGCTGATGATAGCCGGGGAAATGGACGTCGGCTGAACGGTCAAATGGACGCTAGTGATGTTCATGACATTCCCGGTCTGATAGCTTTGGAAAAAGAGATAGTTAATTTGCGGGGAAGTCAGGGTGACGCTGCCCTGGAGGATTCCCTGGAGATAATATTGCACGACATTGGTCTGGGTATTGAGCGTGATCGCAGCGGTGATATTGGGATAGTAGGAAGCCAGCGCGGTCCATGAACCTGCGGAATGCGAGGCATCGCCGTAAAAACCGACGACTCCTCCATTCGATGCGGGTGAGCTATGTGGACGAACCAACATCCAGGGGCCCTGGATGTTGCCGGCATTGTTGCCGCCGCCGGTCAGCGTGGAAAAGCCAAACGCCCCCCAGCAATCGGAGCCGGTTGTTCCGATGAACGCAAAGTTGACGGTGAGAGTGTAAATTGAGTTCGCGGCAGGGGTGAACGGATAATTCGCCACGGCGCCGCCGCTGCCGGGCGCGCCTCCATTGGTGCTGAGGACGGCCTGGCTGCCATCGGACGAGATGGAACTGTTCGTGTTATATTGCGTGCTCCAGGTGCCGAATCCGGTGGTGGGGCTGTGATTGTTAATGTCGCTGGCGACGTAATTGAAGTTTTCCCAAAGCTGATCCAACTGGGTCTGGTTCACTCCCGCAACCAACAGGGGAACAACTCCACCCTGGCTGATCGGGAAATTAAGCCCGCTCAACACATTGGCGCGGGTTTGGATGGACATGGAGTCATTCAAGAGATTGGCGACCTGGAAATAAGGGAAAGCGCTCAAGCCGATCGAATCGATCGGCACCACGGCGGAGGCTGTTCCCGAGGCGGATGAGTTGCTGGCGAGCACCGTGATGGAATTCGAGCCGCTCCACATCGTGTAAGGCGGCAGATCCACCCCGGAATAGGTGGCCACCTTCATGATGTTGGACTGGTTTAGCGGGCCGCCGGCGGGCTCAATAACACTCTTGAAATTCTTCCGGGTTTGAATCAACTGCTTGACCTGGGAGTAAAAGGTATTGTTGGCGCCCGTGTTCTGGCTCCAGTGAAGCTGGCTGAAATAGAGCGGGCCCGATGTTACATAGTCTGGCGTTGCATTAAATTCCTCCCCCATATACCAGCGCGGTGTGAAGGGCGACAGCAGCATCCCGTAGGCAAAGCGGCTCAGCTTGCCCTGTGCACAGTAGGCAGTGCTGTCATGGTTGGAGAGTCCGCAGGTATAGAAGTTCTCGGAGCAACCGTTGATCATGTCGACAATGTTGCCGGATACGCTGGTGGCATTATTGATCACCGTGCCGGATGAACCCGAGATCATGAAATCATTCTGGGTCGTGTCGTAGGTGTAGGCGCGCGGGCCGCACGACAATTCGGGAATCAGAATGATCTGTTTGCCGGTCGAACCGGAAATCTGCGACTTGAATTGGGTCCACAGCGCAGAACTCGCCGGTGCCGGTTCCAGGTCCATGCGGAATCCGTCCACCCCGTATTTGTTTACCCAATTGATTCCGATGTTGTTTGTCCACCAATCGCGGAGCCCTTGCGAGGTCCAATCCAATTCGTAACACCCCCAATAGTTGAGCAAAAGCGAACCGTCGGCGTGTCGTGAGAGATAATCGTAGGGAAAGGCGCCCGTGCCTGATGCATACGGACTGTTAGTTTGAATGCCGTGCTGCACAATATCAACGAAAACATTGATCCCGAGAGCATGGGCCTGTGTGACAAAAGCGGTAAAATCTGCGTCCGTGCCAAGCCTGGGCTCCAGCGTGCCTGGTATGCAATTCCCGTAATAGTTATTGGTCCGAATATCGCCCCCCTGACCGTTGGCTTCAACGGGATCCAGAATCACCCCTGTAACACCAAGATCTGCAAGCTGCGGGAGCAGCGCCTTCGCTCCCTTGAAGGTGGAGGCATTGGTTCCCGAGGAGGTCGAGTCGGAGAAGGTATCAATCCGCATTTCATACATGATCTGATCTCTCATCCAGGCCGGGCTTGAACAGGAGGTGTTCTGGCCGGTAGACAGGCTTTGCGTCGGCTTCCATTTCCCGACCACGGGAATCATCGTCGAGGCGAGTTCCCTGCCTTGGGGCGGAAAAGTGAGCGTGAAATCCCCATTGCCGCCGGCAAACGTGTATTTTCCAGTGAGTGAAGTGTTGGTAGGATTAAAAAGACCGACGCAGGGAGTTGTGGAGGTCGTCTGCCATTTTCCAACTACTCCCACCGACCCGACTCCGCCCGCTCCGAACCAGACAGGGGACGCGCAGTTCTGCTGGGACGGTGTATTTGTCATCCTGCGATAAAAGTAACTGCTGCTCGTGGAGTAAAATCCGACTCGCCAAACTCCGCTTCCGTCCCAATCTCCTACGATCGGCATGGCGTCAGCGGGAGGCATCGCTCCCGAGTCGGTGCGCACTGGAAGCGTTAAATCCGCTGTGCCGCTGGTATTGGTGTTTCGCAGATAGAAAGTGGCCGTTGCAGGATTGTAATACCCGATCGAATCATATCCTTTTTTAGTCCAATCTCCCGCAACAGGGAAATAGGTGGAATTGGCCGAACCGAATTGGACAGCCAAATTCGCGCTGCCTGAGGAAGCGGTGTCGTTTTTCAAATAGAATGTGGAGGTGGTCCGGTCGTAAACGCCGATGGATTTGAAGCCGGTCCCGGTCCAGTCGCCGGCAAACGGGAGTGCCGTGGCGGCGTTGAACGTGCCGGTGATACTGATCCGGTTAACCACGTTGGAGCCGTCGGAGTCCTGGAGGTAAAACTCCCCCCGGTTGGGATAGTACACCCCCATCGAATCAACCGCTTTGGAATAATTAACCTGCGCCTGTGCCTGATTCAGCAAGCTGATGAGCGAGCCAGCCGCCGCGGCAAGCCCAAGAAACTGACGTAGCAGTGCCCCCTTTTTATTCATAAGAATAGGCTGTTACGCCTGCTGTTTCATGCATCTTACAACGGAGTTCCATTCACCTTGATGGCGGGTGAAAAGGCGCCGCTGGCATGGATTTTTACGGTGCGCTTCCAAACCTTGTCGCCGCAAAAAGCGAAGAGTGTGTTCAACTCGGGTCCTCCGAGGCATGTTCCAATGACGCGGCTGCGGTCCGGCATTGGCAGGATGACCTGAGTGGGGCCGTCGTCGGCGCAAATCTGGATACCCCAGCGCGTGGCCACGAGCATCTGGCCTTCTTTTGCATAACAGACCGACTCGGCTCCGGCGTCATCCTCCCAGTCCGGAACATGCAGCCAGAAAAAGCGTTCCATGTTTGCCAGGGAACCGTCGGCCTGGATTTGATAGCTGTAAACCCATTTTGAGCGGCCGTCGGCCACCGAGAGGAACCCCTGATCGGGACGCATGGCCAACCCCGTCGGGAGCTTGATGGGAGCCTCGATCGAGGTAGGTTTGCCGTCCTTGATCATCCAAATCTTGCCGGGCCCGTCCGCCTTTTCACCGGCGGCAGTAACAAAAAGTCCGCCGTCCGGTGTGGCGAGCAGGTAATGCCCGAGAACCCCCTTGGCGGCGACTGCGCCTTTGCCGGACGCATCGTAGCGCATGACATTGCCCGTCCGGCTTGAAACCGTGTAAATTTCATCCTGCGCTCCGACGGCAAGGCCGCTGGCGTGGGCGTCGGCGGCAAATACCGTCACCTTGCCGTCGAGACCGAGGTGGAGGATTTTTCCGGACTGTGCGTCGATGAAAAACAGTTCGCCTTTTGAATTGCAGGCCGGGCTGCGGAGATCGCCCAATCCCTTGGCTGTCAGTTCCCAATTCTGGCCGGGGAGGATCACGTCGCGGACGCGCGGGGCGCTTGTCCCGGGCTGGACCGGTTCCGGCCAGCCCTTCCAGATGAACCGCATTGCCTCGGGGAACGATTCATTCCATCCCGTGCAGTGGCCGCCGTTGTAAATGTGGAAGGAATAATCGTAGCCGGAAAACTTGAGGGCCTTGTCAATTTCCTGATCGAGCAGGAACCAGTCGCCGGCGCAGTTTTCCATGTCGTGAGTGGCGGTGGTCAGGTAGGCACGGATCGGTTTGGCTTCAAATTTCCGGATCAGGGTGGGGAATTCGTGGCCGCCGCGAAACGCGACGAAGCTGCCGCTGTTGGCGTAGACCCGGGAAAACGCGTCGGGCCTTTCCCAGGCGGCGTTGAAGGCCGAGATGCCTCCACTGCTCGCCCCGGCGATGCAGCGGTCGTTGCCGCTATCGGACAGCTTGAGGCCGAATTGTTTCGCGACGAACGGGAGGATTTCCTCGGTGATAAAACGGGCGTGGTTGTCGCCCACTCCGTCGTATTCAAAGCACCGGTTCCGACGTCCCATCATGCCGTTCGTCGTGGACAGCACATCGCCCGGACGGACGAACACGCCGATGGTTACGGGCATGTCCTTGGCCGCGATGAGCGCTTCGAGCATCGCCTTTTCCGCAGGGTTGTAGCCGTCCTGCCGCACGTAGACGCAGGCCGGTTTCGAGCCGTCATACTGGGCTGGAATAAAAACGGTGCCGACCCGTTTGGTCCCAGGGAAAATGGCGCTTTCGGTGAAGGTAAAGTCCTTGGTCACGCCTTTCGGAACGTCGGTGGGAAGAGGCTGCATCACCGGGATCTCGACGGCGATTTTCGATTCGGACGGGTCGGGAACGGATGGCATTTTTGCGCCGTCCAGCGGTTTGAGAACCCATTGCAGATGCGGATCGTCGGGGTTGTAGCTCCAGATGTCCTGTTTGGCTCCGGGGCTCTTGTTGCCGCCCAGGTCGTCCAGCCCTTTGTCGGGCGCATGTTTCACCAGGAGGCTCAGCGTGCCGTTCAGGTTTTTTTTCAGGGACCACAACTGCCACGGCTTGCCGCCGTCGGTTTCGAGAAGAACCGGTGTTCCGTCGTCTTTTCCCCCTTCCTTGGCTGCGAGCACCAGCGTATCGCTGGAAGACGGCTGGATCGCGTAAAGGTTGTTTCCGCGCGGGATGAGCTTCCATTTTTGGCTGGCGGCGTCGGACGGGACCCCGAGCGAGACGGGTTCTCCCCCGTTGCTGGCCGAACCGGGCGCTTCAAGGTTCATAGCCGGCGGGCCGGACGGGCTGAGGGTGAACAAGCCGAGTGGGGCCTGGGCATGGGTGTTTCTGCACGCCAGGGAGCCCAGAAAAATGATGGCGCTGATTGCAATTCGCCAGCTGGTTATTTGTCTGAATGAATGGAATAATTGATTCATACGAAAACAATAATTCTACCGGGATTGCACTCCCTGCGTCAAATTCAAATGGCCGTCAGAGCGGTTTAAACTATAGTGCAGCCTCATTTCCCGCAAAACTCACAAACATTGCGTGTCATTCCGAGCGGAGCGAGGAACCTCGCAAGCGACATCTGGTGTAATTTGCGAGGTTCCTCGCTCCGCTCGGAATGACACCCTGTTGAGTATTGCTCTGAAATTAGGCCACTCTAACATACAAAACCGAAGGACGCTGAGAAAATGCTGGCGCGTCAAGCCGGAGGCTGCGGGCAGGAAGACGGTTCGGATTTCCGCCTACTGCCGGAGATGCTCTTTTAAGAAAGGGTTCAATTGTTCAACATCACCTTAAGACGATAAAAGCGCCTTCCGACATTATCGATGGGGGTCAGCACTTTGACCGTAACCGTGTCCACGCCATTCCCCTGAATTCGCGAGACCTCTTGAGAGGCTGTGTCGGCCCAGCCATCGTCGAGCGTGTCCGATGTTTGGACTGTATAGGATGTGTCGGTGATTCCTTGAGCCTGTGGAAAGGTCAGGGTGATGAACGATCCTCCGGATTCAACAGACTTGCAAATGATCAAGCCTGATTGTGGGGTGGATTGCATCGGGTTGGTTCCCGAAAAATATTCGAGTAAATTATTGAGACCGTCCGAGTCCGGGTCAGCTTCCGGACCGCTGATCGACTGGTTATGTTGTTGTTCAAGTGTAAAATAGGGCCGAATCCAGTTGGAAAAAGTGCCGATGACACTCAAGTCAGACTGGATGATGAGCGAATCCCATGTGTAATTGACGCCAAGGATCGTTGCGCTGCCACTGCTGGGGAGTCCATTAAGGTAAGGACCAAGTTGGTTTTGAATATCCGATTTCTGCGCAACCGTAACATCGCTAAATGCAAAATTTAGCATGTTGTTGGTTCCTGTGGCCTGAATCAGGCCACTGACGGTTGAATGGTCCAGCAGATTCACTGTGTTATTGTCGCCATCGAACACGATTGCAGCGGCACTCATCCACGAGCCGGTGGAGATGCTGCCATGGTTATGGATTGTCAAGCCATTCACCGCAGCATAGATGCCGGCATTGCCAGAATCTCCGCCGCTGATAATACCTTTGTTTGTTATAGTCAGGTTGCTGGCGGAGCCGTTGGACAAAACGCAGATGCCGGCAGCGCCACCTCCATTGTCGCCCGCCGCAATATCACCTGTATTCGTCAATGAGATATTGCTCATGCCGCCGCTTCCAGAAGAATTAATTACTATGCCATTACCAGTTCCTCCGCTCCAACGACCTCCAGTAGCAGTTCCACTGTTGATCAATATGATGTCGTTGACGCTTCCGCTGCCGGCGCAATTTAAACTAATGGCGCTCCCTCCTTGACCTGCAAGGCTGAGGCCGCCCACGACAGATCCGTTGTTCGTTAGTCTAATTCTGCTGATGCTGCCATTGGCGGAGGAACTAAATTCTATGCCATTGCCGCCATTGGCGGATAATAAATCGGCAAAAACTTTAGCGTCTTGACCACCAATTACAAAACCGCTGTTTGTGAGTGTAATATCGCTGATGTTGCCAGTCGAGTTGAATCCTATTCCTCCCCCGCCGGCGATACCAAAATCGCCACCATTGCCCCCCGTAGCAGAGCCGTTATTCTCCAATGAGATGTTGCTAATGCTGCCAGTATTAGTGATTCCTATGCCCATGCCGCCTTTCCCGCCTAGAGCATACAAGACATAAATGCCATCGGCGCCATCGCCTCCTGTAGCAGAACAGTTATTTATCAAAAAGAGGTTGCTGATGTTGCCATTAGAGTGGAAATCAATGCCGCTGCCGCCATTCCCGCTGGTGCCGCTACCGCCGAAGATCGCAGCACCTGCTTCGCCTCCGTGACCCCCTGTAGCAGAACCGTTGTTCGTCAATAAGAGGCCGCTCAGGCTGGCCGAATTGCTAAATCCAATTCCAGAACCTCCAATACTGCCGTTTCCTCCGTGGCCAGAATTTCCGCCGTAGCCGCCCCACCCGCCAGCCCCCCCGGCTGCAGCCCCGTTGTTCGTCAACGAGACGCTGTCGAAACTTCCAATCGAACTGAACATTATCCCGGTCCCGCCCGAAGCGCCGTCACCACCATTGCTGTTAGTTCTATAATCACTTGTACCACCCCCGCCACCGCCACCCCCGGCAGCAGTCCCGTTGTTCGTCAACGAAATGCCGTTAAAACTTCCAACAGAACTGAATACCATTCCATTCCCGCCAGAGGCACCGTTGCCACCGTTGCCGCCATTGTTAGGATCGTAGATGCCAGCATAGCCGCTGCTTCCGTTGCCCCCGTTGGCAACACCGCTGTTGGTTGCCGTTTCTCCCGACATCACGGAAGAAACTGAGTTGATAAAACTTAATGCATTGACGCCAGGGTCGCCGTAGTTAGCTCCGCCTGCCCCAAGCAATGTGCCATAGTTCACTAATGTGTTGTTCGGAGTGCTGAATGCAATCGTGTCCATGCCGCTGGCTGTCGCCACGCTGCCCGGGTTCAACGTCACACTGTCAAAGCCACCGGAACTCAGGGCGGGTTGTGTCGTCTGGCTTAATGGCCCGAGAGTAGAGCCGTCCCCCACGACCACATTTCCGCCGCCAACCGTCGTGCCTGTGATCGTCCATTGGCCATGCGCAGTTTCCATGCCGCTTAATGCAAAGGAAAGTATTCCAACGATGACTATGGCTGTTTTTTTGGAATCCATGTCCTTCTTTATTCTAGGATAAGAAACAACTGAACTGGGATTTCTCATTTGATTTGTCGCCTATCAGTTGAGGGAGAATTTCGCGAGATTTTATACCAGACCCGCCGGGTCACAAGCCATTTTGGTTCCGCAGTAGTCCTGGGTAAACCTTGTCTTGTTGCTGCATTCACGTTGGATTGAGTCTCATTTAGCCCGAAAACAGCGATAGGAATTTACCACGAAGGTCACGAAGCACACGAAGACAGAATGGGGTGGGTGGGCAGACCTGCAATACTACCGGTTCAAAAATGTTCCATTCCAGATTATCTTTTCCCTTCTTGTCTTCGTGCCCTTCGTGGTTCAAAATCCGTTTTCGGGTTTAGGCAGCCAGCCGTCCGTAAGTCCTTGCCGCCTGCACGAGGGCTCTCATGTTTTCCGGCGGCGTATTGCGTCCCATGGCGCAACCGGAGCTGAGAAAAAGGCCACGCCTTCCGGTGGCTTCAATCACCTGGCGTGCGGCGGCATCCACGGCTTCCGGGGTTGCTCGAACCAGATCGCTCGGGTTCACATTGCCCATCAGAACGGTGGAAAGCGGCACCCCGGCTCGCGCAACTGCCATGTCCACCGCCGAATCCACCTCCAAAAGCTGCGAGCCCGTTGTGCTCATATCGGTAAGGATCGAGCTCGCATTGCCGCAGATGTGAATCGAGAACGGGATGCCGCCAGCCTGGACTTCCTGCGTCAATTTCCGTTCAGGTTCGAGAGCGAACCGCCGGTAAAGTTGGGGCGAAATCAGGTTCGGCCCGGCAAAGGAGTCTCCGATCGAAGTGGCATGCGCCCCCGCTTCTTTTTGCGCCAGAGCAAAACGGACGATGGCCTGACGGCAAAAATCCAGCAGGCGGTCGATGGCTTCGGCATTATCCTCATCCATGAGGTCCATCATGAATTGCTGGGGTCCCCGCAGCAGACAGGCCAGGCTGAAAGGTCCTTGGTCGGCACGTCCCATGATAAAAACCCGGTCGCCGATCATTTCGGCCAAACGATGAGTGGTTTCCAGCCAGATCGGGAGGCGTCCATCCTGCCAGGGATCCGGCAGAGTCAACGATTCCACATCCCGTAAATCCTTGAGAAGGGGGGAAGGCATCATCCAGCGACGTCGGCTCATTATCGCGGAAATGAACTTTTGCCCCAAGAGCTTCGGCCATGGTGACCGTGTCAAAATCAATCACACAACCGTCATAGCCGTATTCGGCCTGGGTGAGGGCCAGCGCTTCGGCCATCCTGCGCGGGTTGCGGACCGCGTCGCACATTTTGACCCCGGCGCACTCCAGCGCAAAGAGGAAGCTCTGGGGTACTACGGGAACGCGGTCGGCCATCCCGCCGGCCAGCACCGTCTGGCATCGTTGCAATTCCGTCATGGCATTCATTTAGCCTCCTTTAGTTGGTTTGTGGACATCATTGTGACTGATACTCGGCGGATGCAAAGCGGAGGATCTCCTCGCGCCCCAGTCCGACCAGTCGCATCCATTGATTCTGTGGAATTTGCAGGCTCGTTTCCCCCTCGGCGCACTGCTGCCGGTCGCCCTTCGGGGCAACATAGGCCTCGACTGATTTGCCCGCCGGCAACCGCAGCTTCAGCGTCGCCCCCCAGGGACCGGTGGGCCAGATGTAGGCCATCTCACGCCCGTCCCGGTGGAATATCTTGCCCCGGAGACCCGACCCGATCTGGAAATCCATATCCTTCAGTTCCCGCTTCGGGGAACTAATCTTCAACGTGAACTCACTGCGCCCCTTCGCCACCTTGGCGATCAGGAACCCATTGAGATTTCCCGTATAAGGCGCGACGACGGGCACAAACCGGCAATTCTCCGACGCCTGGAACCATTTCGTCCCCTCCAGATATTCGCGGGGAAGGTTCCACAGCGCCAGCGGCAGATTCTCCTGCGGCCTTGACGCGTCCACTGTCAACCTGACCACCAGCGACTCCTTCCCGTTCTTGTCACACCGGCTCGCCTCAAGGCCCCGCGTATCCATCTGACACGGCGTGGCTGCAAACTTGTCATACTTGCCTGGCAGCATGTAGCAATTCGGGTCGTGGAGCCGCCGCGGGAGCGTCTCGTTTCCAAAGCTCGGGTAGTACCACTTGGTTGTGTGATCGTAAGCCGTTTCCGGCAAGATTTGCCCCCCCAGCGCGAGCGCATAGAGCGAGCCGCTCTCCATTGTCATCGTGTCCGGCAGCAGGTCCGGCTTGTTGCTCACATGGGTTCCGGCCCAATAATCCGCAAAAT
>Ga0364873_10625_pt2 | contig 13055 bp, 12 predicted proteins | sample ExccelAu500001D3_2_FD_206928 | JGI IMG/M metagenome (GOLD analysis project Ga0364873, IMG submission 206928) | Enriched cells from Trout Bog Lake Hypolimnion, Wisconsin, USA - BchlTB.Aug07.5000.01.D3 | ecosystem: Environmental > Aquatic > Freshwater > Lake > Hypolimnion/Profundal zone | place... | reverse complement strand
CACAGCCGCTCTACTGGCTGACATTTTGGAGCGCCAAGACCCTATGCTGGTAGTGGCTGACTATGACTGTGATGGCGCCACTGCTTGTGCGGTAGCTGTACGAGGATTAAAAATGTTGGGCGGCTCCGATGTGGCTATTCAATTTTTAGTGCCTAACCGCTTTACGATGGGCTATGGGCTTACTCCTGAAGTAGTTGAATTAGCCGCCCAACAAAATCCCAAACCAAAGTATCTAATTACCGTCGATAACGGTATTGCCAGTGAGGCTGGCGTAGATCGCGCCCGAGAATTGGGCATGGAAGTTATAGTGACCGATCATCACCTCCCAGGTGACAGCCTGCCTGCAGCACTCGCGATTGTGAATCCCAATCAACCTGGCTGCACTTTTCCTAGCAAGGCACTGGCTGGCGTTGGTGTCATGTTTTATCTTTTAGTAGCGCTACGTGCTGAGCTACGCAAACGAGGAAAATTTACCTCCGAGTCACAGCCCAAGATTGAAAATCTATTGGACTTAGTTGCATTGGGCACTGTTGCAGATGTGGCCCAACTTGACCGTAATAATCGTATCTTGGTTTTTAATGGCTTAAAGCGTATTCGTGCTGGCATTTCCCAAGCAGGTATTCAAGCGCTCTTTCAGGTGGCGACTCGAGACCCTCGCCAAGCAAATACCTTTGACTTGGGTTTTGCCATCGGCCCTAGATTAAACGCTGCTGGAAGGTTGGCCGATATGAGTTTGGGCATTCGCTTATTGCTTACCAATCAACAAGACCACGCTATAGAACTAGCCCAAGAACTCGATCGTATTAATCGCGAGCGCCGCGTCATTGAAACTGGCATGCAAGAAACGGCTTTGGCTCACTTGGCCGAATATCAACTGGCCGGAACGATGGCTGATCGAAATAGCATATGCCTTTGGAGTCCAGAATGGCACCAGGGAGTCGTCGGTATCGTGGCATCCCGCCTTAAGGAACGATTTAATCGTCCAGCAATTGTTTTTGCTCCTGCCGATAGCACTTTAGGTGCAACTGAGGATGAGCTTCGTGGCTCAGGCAGGTCTCTGGCGGGCTTTCATCTTAGGGATGCCCTAGACATTGTTTCGAAACGTGAGCCTGGGCTTATTCTCAAATTTGGTGGTCATGCTATGGCCGCTGGCCTTACCATCAGAAAAGCTGATTTTGAAAAGTTTGACGCCCTTTTCCAAAAGGTAGCTGACGACTTGCTTAACGATGAACTTCTTGAACGGCGCCATATTCATGATGGCACCTTAACCCTTTCTGAATTCACCCCAGAAACTGGCGACTTGCTTGCTGAAGAGATTTGGGGACAAGGCTTTCCTCAACCTATTTTTTATGGGGAGTTTGAGATCGTCCAGCAAAGCCTCATGAAGGAAAAACATCTGCGCCTGCAATTGCGCCCTTTGAGTGATGGGCAGTTGGCCAGCAAACCCTTTACTGGTGTTTGGTTTAATCGTACTGCGCCACTTCCAGCTAGAGCCAAATTAGCCTATCGCTTAGTGACAGACCGCTATCAAGGCCAGGCTCGTGTCCAGCTGATGATTGAGGCTCATGACGAGCCATCACCAGCTTGAAGGCTTAAGCCCAACAACCCCCTTATAATCAACACATGGAAGCTGAACAACTAAATACTATTTCTAATACCCTATCTGATCTGCACACCCGTGAGCAGGCTCTTCGGGGGTATCTTTGACTTCGAAGTAAAGTCGCGACGTCTTACTGAAGTTAACTCGATTCTTGAAGATCCCGCTATTTGGGACGATCAAAAGAAAGCGCAAGCTTTGGGCAAAGAGAAAAAAATGCTCGATGGTGTTGTTGCCACCCTCACCGATTTAAATACCAATATTCATAGCGCCATTGAATTATTCGATATGGCTAAAGAAGAAGGTGATTTTGAGACCATTGCTGCGATTGAGTCAGACGTAGAGGGTTATAGCAAGATCATTGGTGATTTGGAATTTCGCCGAATGTTCCACAATGAGATGGATCCGTGCAATTGCTTTATTGATATTCAAGCGGGCGCTGGAGGAACAGAAGCCTGTGATTGGGCTAGCATGCTCTTTCGGCAATACCTTAAGTATTGCGAACGCAAAGGCTACAAAACAGAGATCTTGGAAGAGTCGGATGGTGATGTTGCCGGCATTAAAAGTGCCACCATCAAAGTCGATGGTGAATACGCCTATGGCCATCTACGCTCAGAAACGGGCGTTCACCGTTTAGTGCGAAAGTCTCCTTTTGATTCATCCAATGGTCGTCACACTTCTTTCGCTAGTATTTATGTCTATCCAGAAATTGATGACTCCATTGAGATTGATGTCAATCCAGCGGATATTCGTACGGATACCTATCGCGCCTCTGGTGCAGGTGGGCAGCATATCAATAAAACGGATTCGGCTGTGCGTTTAACCCACTTACCCACGGGAATTGTTGTGCAGTGTCAGAATGATAGAAGCCAGCACCGCAACCGTGCCGAAGCAATGACCATGCTCAAATCCCGCTTGTATGAACATGAAATGCAAAAACGCCGTGTTGAGCAGGATAAGTTAGAGGCCAGCAAAACGGATGTAGGTTGGGGGCACCAGATTCGCTCCTACGTTTTGGATCAAAGTCGTATCAAAGATTTACGTACTAACGTCGAGATTTCAAATACACAAAAAGTATTGGATGGCGATCTTGATGCCTTTATTGAAGCCAGCCTAAAACAAGGCGTATAAACCCATTCCTGCGATACCTAAAGATATGAACAATAAAGCTACTCAAGTCCCCGCTACCGAAGCTGCTGATGAAAATCACATTATTGCGGAGCGCCGCGAAAAGTTAGCCCAACTCCGGGCTGATGGCATAGCCTTCCCAAACGACTTTGTACCTACACACCTAGCGGCAGACCTACATACACACTACGACAGTCTGACTAAAGAAGAATTGGCTGAGAAAAAAGTTCACGTTAAAGTTGCAGGCCGCATGGTTCTCAAACGCGTTATGGGTAAAGCAAGCTTCGCCACCATTCAAGACCGTAGTGGCCAGATTCAGTTTTATATTAACGATGAGATTAGCGGTACCGCTATCCATGCGGCATTTAAGCATTGGGACATGGGGGACTTCATTGCGGCTGAAGGTAATTTATTTAAAACTAATAAAGGCGAGCTTTCAGTTGAGTGCAGTAATTTGCGCTTGCTGACTAAATCCTTGCGTCCTTTACCAGATAAGTTCCATGGTCTGTCAGATTTAGAGACTAAATATCGACAACGCTATGTTGACCTGATCGTAAATCCCGAGAGTCGCAATACTTTTAGGGCACGCAGTAATGCAATTGCTTCGCTGCGTCGTCACATGCTTGACGCAAACTTTATGGAAGTAGAAACACCGATGTTGCACCCCATCCCTGGAGGCGCAACAGCTAAGCCCTTTATCACGCACCATAACGCGCTAGATATGCAGATGTTCTTGCGTATCGCTCCGGAACTCTATTTAAAGCGCTTAGTTGTGGGGGGCTTTGAACGCGTTTTTGAAATTAACCGAAACTTTCGTAATGAAGGTGTGAGCCCGCGACACAATCCCGAGTTCACCATGATGGAATTCTATGCGGCCTATACTGATTACCATTGGCTCATGGACTTTACTGAAGGCATGATCCGAGCGGCCGCAGTAGATGCTCAAGGCACCGCCTCATTAACCCATCAAGGTCGAGATCTGGATTTGAGTAAACCATTCCAGCGCCTTACCATTACTGAGGCAATTTTAAAATATGGGCCTCAATCAAATAAAGCCTACCAAGCTATACAACTTGAAGATACTGACTTTATCCGTACTGAATTAAAAAAGGGCGGCGAAAATCCAGATAGCCCTACCTTGAAGAATGCTGGTATTGGTGCTTTGCAATTAGCCTTATTTGAACTAGTTGCTGAAGAGCACCTCTGGGAACCAACCTACATCATTGATTACCCAATTGAAGTAAGTCCCCTCGCTCGGGAGTCTGATACCCGCCCAGGCATAACTGAGCGCTTTGAATTATTCATTACAGGACGTGAGATTGCCAATGGCTTTTCCGAATTAAACGATGCCGAAGATCAAGCCAATCGATTCCGCAAACAGGTAGAACAAAAAGAAGCGGGCGATGAAGAGGCCATGTATTTCGATCACGATTTTATTCGCGCCTTAGAATACGGCATGCCCCCAACTGGTGGTTGCGGAATTGGTATTGATCGCTTAGTGATGCTCTTAACAGACTCACCCAATATTCGTGATGTGATTTTATTCCCGCATTTACGTCGCGAAGAAGAGTAATTCAAGCTCTTTTCTGAAAAGAGAAAAAAGGCACGCTAGTTCACTTTCGTGCCTTTTTATTGGTAGTTATAAAGGTCTTTTAAACGGGTAAGCCCTTGTCATCAAAGACCCCCTCGAACAAAGGTGAGCTTAAGTAGCGTTCAGCAGCATCGGGCAAGACTACGACAATTGTTTTTCCAGCATATTCAGGACGTTTAGCCAAGCGTACTGCAACTGCTGCTGCTGCGCCGCAAGAGATGCCAACCAAGATCCCCTCTTCCTTAGCAATTCTGCGGGCAAACTCAATCGCCTCCTCGTTTGATACCTGCTCCACTTTATCGACGATGGATAAATCCAAATTGTCTGGAATAAAGCCAGCACCAATACCTTGAATCTTATGTGGTCCAGGTTTAATTGGTTCGCCATTGAGTGTTTGAGTAATTACTGGACTAGCGCTAGGCTCTACTGCTACAACCTCAATAGCCTTGTGTTTGGCGTTCTTAATATAGCGACCCACACCAGTAATTGTTCCACCTGTACCAACCCCAGCCACGAAAACATCAATTTCTCCATCAGTATCCTCCCAAATTTCAGGACCAGTAGTTGCTTCATGAATAGCAGGGTTGGAAGGGTTGCTAAATTGCTGAAGTAATACATACTTACTCGGGTCAGAGTTGGCAATTTCCTTTGCTCGCGCAATGGCCCCGCTCATTCCCTTAGGGCCTTCCGTTAGGATAATTTTTGCACCTAAAGCAGTAAGCAACTTACGCCGCTCAATACTCATTGTTTCAGGCATGGTTAACGTTAATGGGATGCCACGTGCAGCCGCCACAAAAGCTAAAGCGATACCAGTATTACCGCTAGTCGGCTCAATAATTTCCTTGCCAGCACCCAGCAATCCTTTTCCCTGGGCGTCATTGATCATGGACACGCCAATCCTACACTTCACCGAGAAGGCTGGATTTCGACCTTCGATCTTCGCTAGGACTGTTGCATTTGCACCATCGGTAACGCGATTTAAGCGAACCAGTGGTGTGCGGCCAATTGTTTGGGAGTTATCAGTAAAGTAAGTCATCATCATTCCTTAAACCAAGTAGGTATATTCAAGTCTGATGCTATGGGATAAGACTGCTTTTGTAAAACAAACTCTTGTCATAAGGTCAGAACTAAAAAATCTATCGAAAACTTAGGATCATGACTTCTTGAAAAAAGTTATGATTAAAGCAATAAATAAGACTGCAAACCAGAATAAAGACCACTCTGGCACCTGTAAGCCGAGAATCGCTGGCAACTTGGCAGAGCAAAGGCCGTCGGCTTTAAATATCCAAGGCAGGGTCTGCGCCAGCTGAAATTGGTTAATCCATGTTTCGATTGGATCAATGCCACAGGAAGACTCGGGATGAGACAAGAGCCAGACTTGGCGTCCCGCTACTGATAACCCATAAGTAGCTGCCAATATTGCCAAACCGTGAAAGAATTTTCGCAAGGGGTTAATGCCTGCCGCCAACAAACAAAATATGGCAATTCCTATGTACCCGACCCTTTGCAAGATGCATAAAGGACAGGGCAAGAAGCTCACCCCTTGATAGCCGACCTGTTGCAAAATAACTGCGAAAATTACTAGCCCTAAACTAAACAGGGCCATTAAAAGATAGCGTGTGGATGTCATTATCCAATCATAACTTGCCCTCATTAGTAAAAGTGAACCATGCTTTATTACTAAAAATATGATCCATATCACTACTCAATCCTGTTTTTTGGTGAATTTCATAAGTTTCTGGGCTCAGAGAATGGGATAATCATCGCTTTGCCCTTATTTAATAAGCACTTATGGCCGCATATAACACCGAAACCGTCCTCACTGTTCATCATTGGAACGACACTCTATTTAGCTTCACCACCACTCGCAATAAGGGCTTACGCTTTCGTAGCGGTCACTTCTTGATGATTGGTCTTGAAGTCGATGGTAAGCCCTTGGTCAGAGCCTATAGCGTAGCAAGCCCAAATTACGAAGAGCATTTGGAGTTCTTGAGTATCAAGGTACAAGACGGCCCCCTCACCTCGCGTCTTCAAAAGATTCAAGTGGGTGACCCCATATTAGTTAGCGAGAAGTCGGTTGGCACATTAGTCATTGATGACTTAAACCCTGGCAAGCATCTTTATCTATTTAGCACTGGCACAGGATTAGCGCCATTCATGAGCATCATTCGTGACCCTGAAACCTATGACAAGTTTGATAAGGTAGTTCTCATTCATGGTGTGCGCTTAGTAAGCGAATTAGCTTACGGCGATTACATTCGGGATGAATTAAGCCAAGATGAATTCTTGGGCGAGATCATTCGTGAAAAATTGATCTACTACCCAACGGTAACTCGCGAAGCATTCAAGCACACCGGTCGTCTAACAACCGCGATTGGATCAGGTCAACTCTTTAAAGACATTGGCCTCCCCCCTTTAGACCCTGCAGTTGATCGGGCCATGATTTGCGGTAGCCCTTCGATGCTCAAAGAGACTGCTGAGATGCTCGATGCCAAAGGCTTCAAGGTCTCGCCTAGCCTAGGTCAGCTCGGTGATTACGTTTTCGAACGCGCTTTCGTAGAGAAGTGATCTAAATTAGATGATTGAGTTTTTTCAGAGTTCGATTCAATTTATTTTTTCGGGCGCATTAGTAGGTCTTTTGGTTGGGCTGACTGGTGTTGGAGGCGGATCACTAATGACTCCAATTCTGACGCTGATCTTTGGGGTCGCACCTACTACAGCAGTTGGGACAGACCTTGCCTTCGCCGCCATCACCAAAGGTATTGGGACTGCTGCACATCGTCTTCACGGTAATGTGAAATGGAATATCGTCCACCTGTTGTGCATCGGAAGCTTAACGACCGCCACATTCTCTATTTTATTTTTGAAGCAGGTGGGCCCACTATCCAAGGAGTGGATTCACTTCATCACCTTTTCAATTGGTATTTCTGTATTACTTACTGCGCTATCGTTAACAGTGAGAGCCAAAATTTTGCAGTGGGTCATAGAGAACCCTAAACGGATGCCCCACGGAAATACTTTAAAACTTGTAACTATTCTGGTCGGCGGTATTATTGGTATTCTTGTTACCATTTCCTCAATTGGGGCTGGCGCGATTGGCGCAACCTTAATCTTGATACTCTATCCTCATCTCAAAACAGCTGAAGTAGCTGGCACGGATATTGCCTATGCGGTGCCATTAACAGCCCTTGCTGGTGCTGGACACTGGTGGCTGGGTAATGTGGATTTCAACTTACTATTCGGCTTATTGATAGGGTCAGTACCGGCCATCTGGTTGGGCGCTAAGCTAGCAAGCATTCTCCCCGAGAAATTTACCCGTACCGCCCTGGCTGTGACATTACTACTCGTTGGTATCAAGCTTATTTCAACCTAAGGCATTCCAGTACAGCAATTCAGGTTAGGGATGCATATCTTCATAAAATTTTTCTGACGGGCTTTCCATGGGAAGGTGATGATCATTGAGGGTAATTCCCACTAACAATCCAAGTACTGCTGCTGCCCTATAACCATAATCAGGGAGACCTCCTCCGATTGAGCAAAGGGATACTAGGAAGTTTAAGCATAAAAAAATAGGCTCATTATTCCAAACCCAAGTAGGTTGCTCAAAAAAATGGGTCTATTTCCCCCCACTGTTTGCCTCGAAATACTTTAGTCAAAGTTCCCATAAGATGAGGATGAAAATGAAGCCAAAGAAATCTGGCCGCATTGAGGACCAATAGAAACTGCTAACTAAATCCCCTCTTTAGCGACTGGTTACCATCCTCGTATATGCCTATTTTTTATATCTTCATCACAAAACAATGCTTGTTTCTCTTTTAAACAGCCTGTACATTGTCTATAAGAGATTAAATTGCCAACTTAGGAAAAATCATGTCGCCCGTTAGAGATCGCTATAACCCAGTAATCACCAAATTACTGCGCGAGCACGATCAACTATCTCATGAGTTAGTTGAGGAACGCAAAAGTTTCCAGCGACGCATTCTCTTTCTAATGAATACGATCAAGTTTGAGGAGTATGAAGATTCATTTGCTTAAGAAACTTTATTTTTTCAAATAAAAATTGCCACCCTAGTGCACTGACCCCCAAAAGTTGGACGTTATGTCCAACCAAGGGGGTTTTGTTTTGTGAGCAAGTACAGCAAGCAACCTGTTAGACCTATGACCTCCACCCTCAAATCGGTCAACTCTGAGCTAGAAAATTCGACGGTGTGGTTGAACTACAAAAGGACTTGGCAAACATCGCTGGCGGGAGATCCCCCAGTGATGAATGCGGTCTAAAACAATTGTAATCCTGTCTCCAGTTTTCAAGCTTTTCCTGAACATCTTCCAGCGACATAAACCAATGAACGTTCAGGCATTCGTCTCGTAAGCTGCCGTTGAAGGATTCAATAAAGGCATTGTCAGTGGGTTTTCCTGGCCTTGAAAAATCTAAGATGACTTGGTTGTCATAAGCCCAGCGATCGAGTGCAATGGAAATAAATTCCGGCCCATTGTCTGCTTGAATCCGCGTGGGTTTACCTCTTTGCGAAACAATATGCCCTAGTAAATGCGCGACATCATCACCTCGAATGTTTTGCGCGGGATAAATTGCTAAGCACTCACGCGTGTGGTTATCTATTAAAGTTAAGGCTCGAAACTTGTTGCCGTTAAATAAGGCATCGGATACAAAATCCATGCTCCAGGCTTGATTGGGTCCTGTGAGTATTGGCCTCTCCATGCGATTGGCTGCTGCTTTGCGACGCCTAGGCCGCTTGCAACGTAGGTTCAAGCCTTCTTCACGATACAGGCGATAGAGTCTTTTGTGATTAACCACCCATCCATCCCTGCGAATCAGAATGTACATGCGCCGAAATCCATACCGAATGCGAGTTCGAGCAATCTCCTGCAATCTTGCCTTCAGAGGAATGTCTAACGGTTTGCCTTTGGGCTTGTGATACCAGGTCGAGCGTGCTTGCTTGCTGGCATACGCCACAAGCACGCTGAACACTCACTCGGTATTGCTTAATGAGATGGCCGACTAGCAGCTTACGTTGCGCCGGCCTTAAAGCTTTTTTCGCAACACATCCTGCAGCATGGCCTTATCTAAACTCAGATCAGCGACCAACTGCTTGAGTTTGCGGTTCTCTTCTTCAAGCTGCTTAAGGCGTCTTAACTCAGAAACTCCTAAGCCGCTATATTTTTTCTTCCAGTTATAGAAAGTGGCTTGGCCGATACCGATCTTGCGACAGACCTCATCGACCGAAGTGCCGGTATCAACTTGATGCAATGCAAAAGCAATCTGCTCTTCTGTGAACTTTGACCTCTTCATGGCGCACCCCTCCTTAGGGATAATATCGCCGATTTTTTCTAATTTAGGGTGTCCAATTTATTGGGAGGAGGTCACCTAGACAGACTCAACATTTAATGACCATGTTCAACATGCGCAAAATGATTATGAAGGGCATCGTGGCTTTCGGCAGCAAGCTGGCGATAAAGTGTTAGATCATCATCCTGAAATAGAGCGGCTTTTGTTGATACGCCCTCAATTAACCCATTGGGCTCTAGCTTAATTACAGCCCCAAGACCAGCGTACACATAATGATCTCCAAAGGCCTTTCTTAGGGCGTTAAATGTCGGCTCCCCAGTGCAATGGCCAGGAGCAATATATTCAACATGCCATTTATCGCGCAAAGCTATTACTACATTAGCAATAGCTTCATCTGGTGCAGTCACCAAATGAAATCCACCTGCTACCAAATGAATCTTAGGATTAATTTTTGCAGCCGCTTGAACGATATTTTCAATTCCCGGATGGGAGCAGCCAACCAAAATAACTAAACCATTAGGGGTATCAATTGCCAAAGAGAGTTCTTTTAACTCTTTTGTACCCGGCGCATCTGATACCTGTGCAATAGCCCATATACCAGGGGCTATCTCAGTAGTTTGGTCAACCGTTTGGAAATTAGCTTTTTCCCAGGCAGTACCAAATTTCATTGTGTCTGGAGGTGAGCCATCGTAGTAACGGTACTCAGTGGGTAGCTCAGCATCTTTACGATAAAAGCTACTTGGGAGGGAGGAGCCGTAAATCCCAAATCCTTCTTTGGGAGCATAAATTTTGACATTTGGATTAGCCTCAAGGACCTTATTAAGTCCAGCCATATGATCACCATGGCGATGCGATAGCACTACAAAATCAATTTTAGAAAGATCGGCATTAGCTACCTTAGAGTTGTGCTTGAAGGTTTCACCATTGTCACCAGTGTCGAAAAGGATGCGCTTACCACCAATTTCAACAATAGCGGCATAGCCCCAGTCTTTCTTATAGGCACTCTGCTTTCCAAATGCATCGTAAATTACCTTTATTTCAGACTTCGGCGCGGTAGCACCTTGAGTTGCCGGCGCTGAAAATGCCAAGGATGATGCCGAGATACCAAGCACCGTCAATCCAATAACTGCAAGTAATTTACCCATCAATCTCTCCAATTTATAAACCTGTTAAACCTAAAAAGGCATATGGTCAATATAAGTCGACCCGGCGCCTTCTCGCCAAACATGCCTTCCAACTAATACAACTCCAGAAATAAGCAAAACAGAAACGATAAGCGCTTCTATGTATACATCTACATTCCCGCCAAATAGAATTACATTCGCGAGGAAATCATTCTGCATACCAAAGTAAATTGAGAGCCCGATAAGTGCTATTCCAAAAAACGCACTTAATAAGGATATTAAGAACCCAGTAGATTTTGCTTCTTCTGTAGACATACATACTCCATATAAGCCTACATGCTATATTTTTATTGGCGTAATTTGAACCAAGAAAATATTCTAAAGATATGGATTATTTAAATAAGAAATGCCGTCCCAAAGGACGGCATTTTTGCTTGTGGATACTATAAATCTACAACTTAGCTTGACCGAATCCGATGCAATACGGCAATCATCGTATCCACCTCTTGGCATGTATTGTAAAAAGCTAGTGATGGTCGAACGGTAGTCTCAACACCCATACGACGCAAAATAGGCTGAGCACAATGATGCCCTGAACGCACCGCGATACCCTCTTTATTTAAAGCTGCTCCAATGTCCTCCGTTTTGATTCCGGGAATAACAAAAGATAAGACGCTAGCCTTATGCTTTGCCGTACCAATCAAGCGAATGCCGGGCACCTCTTTCAATAGACGAGTTGCATACTGCAAAAGTTGATGCTCATACTGATCAATCAATTCAATACCAACAGAATTGACATAGTCAATTGCGGCACCCAAGCCCACAGCATCTGCAATATTGCCTGTACCAGCCTCAAAACGACTCGGCGCATCATGGAACTTAGTGTGCTCAAAAGTCACATCCTGAATCATGTTGCCGCCACCTTGCCAAGGCTGAGTTGCATTCAGAAGATCCTCTTTGCCATAAAGCGCACCAATTCCAGTAGGTCCAAATACTTTGTGCCCTGAAAATACAAACCAATCAGGATTGAGGTCCTGTAGGTCCACCTTCATATGAGAAATCGATTGCGCGCCATCAAGCAATACCTTTACTCCTGCTGTATGCGCAATATCAATAATCCTCTTGGCAGGAGTGATCGTACCCAATGCATTTGAAACATGGGTAAAGCTCACTAGCTTAGTGCGACTATTAAATAACTTCTGATACTCATCGAGCAGCAATTCGCCATCATCATTAACTGGAATGACACGGATACGCAAACCCTTTTCCTTAGCAAGCAGCTGCCAAGGAACGATGTTTGCATGGTGCTCCAGATTGCTGACAATAATTTCATCGCCCTCTTTGAGGTTTTGACGACCCCAACTCTGAGAAACCAAGTTAATCGCCTCAGTAGTGCCGCGAACAAAGACGATCTCGTTTACTGATTTAGCATTAATAAACGCGCGTACTTTTTCACGAGCACCTTCATATGCATCTGTCGCTCGAGCAGCTAATTCATGGGCAGCGCGGTGAATATTGGAATTCTCGTGCTCATAGAAATAACTAATGCGATCAATTACTGATTGCGGCTTTTGGGTAGTAGCAGCATTATCAAACCACACCAACTGACGACCATTTACTCGCTCGGAAAGGATTGGAAAATCCTTGCGAACCAGTAGTGGATCAAGCGTGGTGTTTTGAGTCTTAGTAGCAGATATCTCATTAAGGAAGATCTGATTTACCAAGAGCTCATTACCAGGATTAGCCAAATCACCCAACAACGAGTTTGGAATAAATTGCTCAGCGCCAAAGCCTCTCCCGAAAGATAGCGAGCTTGGGTTTTTTGCCAATGCATCATGTCCAGCTTGTTGCTGCGCGCCACCTAAAGCTAGTTGTGGCACAGCAGTCACTCCCAAGGAGGTTGGGGGTTGTAATGAATGACTTGCAACTCCACTTGGCAAAGCACCGCGTGGATAGGCCAAACTGAGTGAGCTTGGGTTTTGAGCTAATGAATCATTGCCAACCTGCCGCTGGAAACTGGCAAGCACTTGCTGAGCAATCGTTGCTAAGTCCAAGGATGCATTTGGTTGAAACGAATGGCTACCCACCCCGCTTGGTAAGGCACCACGTGGATCACTAACAGCATTTGATGGAGGCTGAAAATCAGAGAAATTCTGATTGACCAGATCCGCCAATACCTGAGGGTCCAAATGTCCTGGATATCCCAAATTATTTGTACTCATGATATTTGCCAACCTCAACACCATCAAGAACTGCGAGAGCATCTCATCATTGTTGAGAGAATGTTACTTGACGCTAAAAATATTAAGC
>Ga0364873_10653_pt1 | contig 13345 bp, 12 predicted proteins | sample ExccelAu500001D3_2_FD_206928 | JGI IMG/M metagenome (GOLD analysis project Ga0364873, IMG submission 206928) | Enriched cells from Trout Bog Lake Hypolimnion, Wisconsin, USA - BchlTB.Aug07.5000.01.D3 | ecosystem: Environmental > Aquatic > Freshwater > Lake > Hypolimnion/Profundal zone | place... | reverse complement strand
GACAATCAACCACTCGCCGCCACCGCCGCTCTTCTTTCCGCAGGAACATCGCCCACGCACAACGTATTCGAACACCACGCTGATCCCAGTCGAGAAACCGTTGCTCTCGCCGTCAAAACTGGCACGGCTAAAACCCGGTCACGGCTACATAAAATTGGTGGATGGTAGCGTCCACAAAATCAAATGCTCCTTTGATTGAAAGCATTTTCCTTTGAACCACAACGATCAGGCAGGCGTCGGCCCAAAGCAAATTAGTGACTGATGGATTTGACCAACCGATCCAGCCGCGCGACACAGGTTTGAAACCGTTCGGCGGTCAGTGTGGTTTGGTTCAGCCGCTCCCGGATGACCGGGACTTGCACCAGCTGATGGCGAAGCAAACCGCCCAGAAATTCCACATCCTTTTCCCGGCCGGCCACCAGCTTGGAGACCGCCAGATCATGAATTTCCAGACACAGCCCCGTGCCGCCGCCGGTGTTCTGGTTGGGCACCGGCACCAGGCGTTCCCGCCACCCAGCCGGCAACACGGCGGTTTCCTGACTAACCCCGTGCGCGTAGTAGCCAAAGGTCTGATGAAACGGCGAACCTTCGCCAATGGAACCATCAATCAGATCGCTATCCGCCGGATCGCGCAGGGAAAACACATCGGCTTCGATGGAGATCAGCAGTTCATCGGGAGCCTGGGGAAACTGTCCCAGCACGGCCTGACTGCCGACGATGACAAATTCCGCCGCCCCGGTGATACCGGCGGCGGCCCGGATGATATGTTCAAGCTGTTGCCGGTGCATGGCGAAAGCGGGCTTTGACTTCCCAGACTTCCGTCGGCGACAGCACGCCGGCGAAGGGCGAGTTTTGCCGCAACCGCTGGGCATTATCTGATTCCGAGCAAAGCAGGGTGCAAATCTCTTCCACCGGCCGGGAGAGAATCTGCTGCCACTCGGCATAGCAACGCCGGAGCGACGGGACGGAGAAGTTTTGTTGCGACCAGCGCATGAGGTTCGCGCGGGCAATATCCAGCACCTCCGGCTGCCGGCGCATCCGTTCGGCAATGCGCCGGGCCAGTTCCAGACTCACTTGATCGGTTTGCGAGTGATTCATATGCGGCCTCATCTCCCCCAGCTGACCATGCCGACACTATGGCGGGTTTTTCCGATGGAAGCAAGCCGGAGGCCAGCTTCAATCCAGCCGCTTAATTACAATTCATTTTCCCCGTCGGCATCGAGTGGTGCATGACAGGTCACACGCCCGAGTGGCGGCGTTCGTTTCGTCACGGCCGTCACCGGGTTAATAAAAACAGAAAGAGACGAAACCAAAAACAAACATGAAACAACACATGATCCAACCACAACCAAAACACGCATTCCACTACCGCAGTGAAGACGGACTGGTCGAGGTAATCACCAAGACCACGACGGCCAAGCGATTCCCGGCGCATGACTACCCCGTCGTGTGCCTGCGTTTTAAACCGCAAGCGGGCACCCGCGTCCAAAAACACGGCGACGGAGTGGAAGTGGTGATGACCCACCAGGAAGTTGCCCGCCACCTGGCCGCGTTAAACCGCGCCGACAGCAAAGGCAACTACCGCTGGAACAACGTGGCGCCGAAATGCCCACACCGCAAAGCCCAGTGGGACAAGCTGAACCGGGAGCACTACGCCAAGAAAGGAAGCCAGACACCGGGGAAATAAATCGGGCACAGTCATGACGGTGTGCAATATCACCGTCATGACTAACCGGTGCTGGAGTTGCCGACGCGGTCGCGCCGCTTGACACTTGGCCAGGTTGGGTTGAAAATTGTTTTATGAACGCGCGGCTTTCACGCATCACAATTAATCCGGAGGTTTGCCACGGCAAACCCGTCATTCGTGGACTGCGCTATCCCGTCGAGTCCCTGCTCGAATACCTCGCCGGTGGCGATTCCATTGAGGAGGTTCTCGCCGAATTTCCCGACCTCCAGCGCGAGGATCTGCTGGCGTGCCTTGAATTCGCCGCGCAATCCCTCAAGCTCAAAAGCCAGCATCTCGTCGTCGCATGAAGTTTCTGGTGGACGCACACCTGCCACCGGTGCTTTGCCAGCGCCTTCGCGCGGCCGGCCACGACGCCATCCATACCAGCGAACTCCCGGACCAAAATCAAACCGCCGACACCGTTATCAACGACGTTTCCATGCGGCAAAACCGCGTCCTCATTACCAAGGACACCGATTTCTACTACTCTCACCTGCTGACGCAACGACCCCGCCAGCTCCTGCTCATCCGCACCGGCAACATCGGCGTGCGCGACCTGTGCCGTCTCTTTGAGCAATACCTGCCCTCCGTCGTGCAGGCCTTCGAAACCAACTCGCTGGTCGAACTGGATCACGCGGAGATACGAATCATTGGCTGAGTCGCCCGACGAAGATGGATCACGTCGGCTTACCTGACCGCAAGCCCACAACCGCGCACTGCAAGGCGCAGTGGGACAAAGTGAACCGGGAACGCAACCGCCAGCGCGGCCAGATGATGGGGAAATAAACCTCGGAATGAGGTCATGGCTGACATCGGTGGCAGATTACGTCGTCTCGACAGCGACGCGGACGGAAAACTATGCCATTAGCATTGTCGTCGGGCAGACGATGCCTTCCACGATGGTGATCTATGCCATTCCGTAATGGCAGATTATGCCTTCCTATGATGGCAATCTATACCATTGGCATTGTCGGCGTTCGGCAGAATGGCAATCGGTGCCATTTCACAGAAAGGCAGACTATGCCATTCACAAAGGCAGATTATGCCTTCCCATGATGGCAACCTATACCATTGGCATTGTCGGCGTTCGGCAGAATGGCAGACTATGCCATTTTCGCCGCGGGACCGGCGGTGTGGAATGGCAATCCGTGCCATTTCGGTTCGCTGCCCAACATCCTGCCGCCGCACTGGCTCAAACCCTGTAATTTTTAGGCTGAGGCGAGCGGCTTCAAATATTTTTTTGCCGGCCATCACGGAATATCGGGGGTGGAAAAGCCAATATCCTCAATAAATACAGTGGGTTTATCCATTTCTACAGCTCAGTAATGAACCGACAACCCTTGGTAAAATAAATCAAAAAAAGTGAAAATAGTTTGATATAATTGCAATTGCACACGGTTTAATGGCCGTAATTTCGGCCAGAAAAGCAAAAAACGAAAATGAAAACGAAAAATATAATTATCAACGTGCGCCAAACCTTTACCGAGGCTCGAAGGCGCCTGATGCAGATTTCAACTGCCTTGCGCGGTCGCGGGCAAGTAGTATTTTTACTACAGCTTGAATTCGCGCTGTGTTTGTTGGCGGCGAAAATTTTGGCCGGCCAGAACCCGGCCGGCGAGGCTCCGATTCGCTCGCTCTTCGAGGAGCTTGGAAAACAAAACCCAACGTTGCCCAAACGCCGCACACTCGATAAATGGGTTGAGAATCTATTGGTGGCATTGGCCGATGAAGGTTTCATCAACTTGCCAGCGCGCAACCCAGGCGGTAAGCAACCCCAGCCCAAGGGTATTTCCGCCTTGAAAAAAATCACAAGGAAGCACCTGGAAAAAATCGCCATGCGATTTGGAGCAATGGAAAAAGTTCGCACCGAACTTTTTCCCGCTGAGAACTCTGAGGTTGCTAGCGCGACCAACGTCGTCACCGACGTCGCAGAAAAACCCCCAGTATCGGGACAGAAACCAATAACTACAGCAGTGACCATTTCATCGCCTGAAACTGCAACCGAATCCAACGTGCTGCGCCTGGCATTAAAATATCTGATAACGAAACCCCAATTGACCGCCACTGAACACACCACGCTGGAACAGATGCTGCAAATCGGCCACGAGCTGCTCGCTCCACCAATACCAGCGCAGTCACCAGCACAGTCATCGGCACCAACGTCATCGGCACGCTCATTGGTGCCGGCGGCAGTAACACCACGGCCAACGGCGTTCTCGACGCCAGCGGCGACCAAGGACCCCACAGCACATTTTAAACAACCAAAGCCAGCGGTTCAGCTTCTGTTTTCAATCGACTCGGCGCATGGAGTGACAAAGGTGAGGAAGGTGGTTGGCGCAACTAACTCTACTAACATCAACAATAGCAACTCGGACAACGTTCAAAACCAGGTGAAACCGGCAAAGCGCGGCCGCCGGAAACCAACTCAGGCTGGGCTTGAAACTAAAATGACCGGTAAGTAATTTTAACAATAACCAAGGATGCCAACATGAACAATAAAATGAAAATCATCACTAATGACATGGTTGTTCTCGTAGTTAAAGCTGCCAAGGAGGCGAAACCTAAACCAATTGAAATACCAGCGCAGAATTTAACGCCGCTTGAAACTTTAGCGCTTCCAAAGATATGGTCGGCACTGGTGATGTTTGCCAATAAAAATTTCAGCGAAACAGATATTGTGAAACAATTTCGCGAGATCTATGGCAAAGCGGTTGGTGACGGCAAACCAACCGACAAGCCTTTATTTACCGACAAATCATTCCGCCGCAAGGTCATCAAAACCGTAAATTACCGATTCGAGAAAACCAAGACCAAACCTGACAGCCGAGCTTTCAAGGAGATAAAGCTGGTGGCGGAAATATTTAAGATAAAGCTCCCGGCACTGGAGGCACCGGCTAGCTCGCCGGAAAAGGTTTCCACCCCGACTGAGACCCCACCACCTTCACAGGCACCGAAAGAACCATCGGCAGAGCAGACTTCCGAGCAAGAACAAGCTGCACCACCAACTCCGCAACCTCCACAACCGCCCACGGCAGGACAGACGGCAGGACCAACTTCGCCGAGGCCACTGGAAACGGATATCCCTCCCATGTGCGAGAGATGCAAAATCCCGATGGTGGAAAGAACCAGTGGAACAAAACAAAAGTTTTGGTCATGCCCAAATCATTACAATAAAACTATCATCTGTGGCTTTACAAGAAATTGGGACGGCACAGTGGGCAGAAAAAAAGGCCCGGACAGCAATCAAAAATGAAAGCAGGTAGAACCAACGGTGTCATTCACGCCAGCCCAGGCGGGTCCGAGGGATCTGCAACTTGCCAAATCGGTGTCTGTGGCGGTGTTGATAACGGCGTCGGCAAGGGCGATATCAGCATCGGCATCGGTGCAAGTCATACCTTCTACAGCACAGCTTTTGGCACCGGCACAGGGGCTTGGATTAGCACCAACGAAACCATCAGCCAAGCCAGTAAGGTCATCAGCCCTGGCACCGCCTGCGACATTGCCAGGCGGAACGTCTGTTCCAACATCGGTTCTGCTGGAACCGGCACCGGCGCCATCAAGGACACCAGCGGTTCCATCAGTAGCACTAGCCACGACACAGTCAGCATAGCTATTGGCACCAGCCATGGTGACGACTACGATTCCAGCAGTGGCGTTGGCAATGAAACCGCCAGCATGGCAATCGGTGCCAGATTCGGTTCTAGCAACGGTGCCAGTATTGGCGCAGACAACAACACAGTCAGCATATTCTTCGGTTCCGCATACTGCGCCAGTCACAACAAACCAAGCCACAGCATCGGTTCTGTTTGCGACATTTTCATCAAATACATCGGTTCCAGAAACGGAGTTTTCAGCACCGGTATCGGTTCCGGATGCAAGATTTCTTCTGCCCCAGAACAATACAATCAGGGCTTTAATTGCGAAGGTAACACAGGAAATCAAGGCGATTTAATCATTTTACCAATCAATACACCTAAAAACGCACGCAATCCATCAAAAAGCGGGTGAAACGAAGATCAAATAGTGGCATGAATGCCTTATTTTATAAGGTATTTCCTTTGCATTCCCCGAAAAACAAAGACAAATCGGGCAAGATGTATAGGCTAGAACAGGATTTGGCGACCAAGGAGGTAATGCTTTGAAAATTACGTGGCGACAGGTTAGTGAAATTGAAAATAGGTTGATTGAGGCCGCAATGGCTGCACCAATGAAGCTGGTGCCACGAACGCAAACAATACCTGCCCAGCATGCAGATGACACAAGGATAAAATATGCCTGCCGGGTGAATGAACCCGTTAATAACTACCTATCAGATATAGCCGAAACTCATGCGCTTACTATTCCCGCTCTGCTTTTGGGTTGCGCGACAGGGCAGTTCCGAATTCGCAAGTCATTTAACGATGTTATCACGGGTCCGAGGAAGTCGGTTGTGCATCTAAATGTCACCTCTGATGAATTAAACCAAATCCGGCAGCTTACTAACAATCATCGACCAGCTATAAAAGAGCCCATCGAATTTGCCGTCACGGTCGCGCTGGGCCAAGTAACTCTTAACCCGTTACCACCATTCCGGTCGTCCATCGCCGAAGAAGAAATTCACAGCGCCTTGGGCACGGTGTTGGACTTCACGGATTCCTGGGTGTTGCAATCATCAGTTCCAGTCGGCCCCAAATGCAAATGGTCAAGTAACTATTGGACTATGCGCCAGTCAATTGACTTTAGCGCTTATAAAGCACAATTGGACAGTGCTTGTTGCGCGGCTCAGGAACGGGTGCTGACATACGGCGAGCAACCCCACGACCGGCGGTTAGCCGCAGCCATTCCCAATCTCCTGGAAACCTTTGCGGCCGACATCGCCATTGACCTCCATTACACTTGTGTTGGGGAGTCGTTTCGGAAACTTTTAGATATCATAAACCAAATCGGCGTGCGGGAGCCAACCTTGACGACACATGGCAACTAAGCAAAACAAGCAGAAGATTACCGGCGTCGCCGTCCGGGTTCAGCGGATGAAAACCACTGTTGCGGCGATGGTGAAATACGTCCTGGACTTGTTGTTAAAAAAAGAAAAGTTGTATTGCGATCCCTTGCTCCGGAATTTGCGTCTTTCGCCAAACGAGCTCCAGAACAAATCGCCGAAAGAGTTGGAAAAAATCATCACCGAACGCATCGAGCGCATTATCAAGCACATTCCCGACAACCACGAACCGGTGGTGGAAGTCATCATTTCACTCACGCCGGGGCAGGCCTGGTCCCCGCAGCAGTGGGTGTATTTTTGGCGCGAATTCTTAACCCGGCTCAGCAAGGTGTCCTATGTCAAAAACCTGACGGCGCGCCGGTCACATTCACCGCAGTTTCACAAAGTTGACCTAAACCGTTACCCTGCCGTTGTTGGCTTGCATGACAATACGGCATCGCAACATTTGCAGTCCATGTTGGTGCTCGTGGATCCGCGCTATCGGCAGGTCACCGTCGTAAATAAAGGCTTTTACAAAATCGCCGCGCAGTGGGCTGCACGCGAGACCGAAAAATTTATCGGGCTCGTGCCGCATCCAAATATGCCGGTATACGAGCAAGCGGAAGAAGCTGGAAGGTATTATATTCCTCGGCGCTCGGAACCCGACGACCCGGACCTCCCGGTGGGTGACGTTGTGGCGGAGAGCGATGAAGTCGACAATGGTGTGGTTGACACTGCTGCCACAAAACAAATAGCCCGAATCCAACTAGAGGTTTTCAAACCTTCCGTCACTAGAAGCCTGTTTAACAACAGCCAACCACGGGCAGTTTACCTTCTGAGCCAATTGGTCAAGGTTTCGCCTCCGCAAAGCCGGTTGGGTTTTGAATCCCTGCAAAAACCACTTAAATATTTTTGCGCCTGTTTGATTCACACAGAACATATGAATCTCAAATTCTGCGTTGAGGGAAAATATTATAACACCGATTGCATTGGCAAAGATTGGAAGGCTAAAAATATTCTTAAGGTGTGGCCGGAATTTAACACCCCCGGTTTTCTGGTCGGCATGAGTCCAGGGAATCAGAAGCGAAGAATGGCCACCCTCCGTAAAGCCCGCTGGAAACGGGCCGGTATTTCTCCAGACAATCCAAAGCCTGCGGAACTTAAAGCCATTGTCGATACCGCCGAGGAAATCATCCGGCAGCTTCCTTGGCAACAGTTCGCGGTGACGCTGCACCCGCGTAACGACGACCCCGAACGCCTCGGCACCCTGGGTAAGCCTGAGTTGGTGAAAAAAATCAAAAAGCTGTTCCTGAGGATAGATCCGCCCCTGGATCAGACACTCTATTTCCATCCGGTTTCGTCGGAATTTCTGGTGCTTCCGCTTCGCGGTTTGTCAAAATGGCAGGTTGAGCAATTAAAAAAACAACATGTTGTGGCGCTGTTGACCAGAACCATACGTGACAACTATGACGCGCTGATTCTGGTCAAACCGACGCAAGGGGAAATTTGGGAGGATAAGCGCGCCCTTCGTCGTCTCACCTGCCAGCTTGCCGAACAGTTTCAGGCCGAACCCAATATCGTGACCGACGATGGCATCCCCCTGCCCGGTTTGCCCAAGTTCGACAGCTTTGAAAACGCTGGATGCAAGGTTGCCTTTGTTGAAGCTCAAAACCAAATCTGCCCAACAGCGACGGAGTTGTTGGCAGCACAGGCAGAGGCCGCGGCAGCGGAGGAGAAGCTTTTCTGGCAGGGCGCGGCCGGCCCGATTTTGGCACACAAGGATTTTGAAAAATTAAGCAAGGAAGTAAATTCAGCAATCTACTGTGAAATGGTCAAGGCGCAGGCCGAGAATCCTTTGCGGTGCGGCTCATTGGAAGAGCTCAATGAGCGTATTATCAATAGAATGAAGTCGTCGGGTTATGCTGAAGAGTGTATTCAAGTCGTCCTCGACCAAATGAAAGCGGCCTTGCCGGAACTTTTGGAGGAAATCTTAAATAAGAACTCGCTCGGTCATAAAAAATATTCGACGACACGATTGCGGGATGGCGTTAAAATCTGGCGCAAACCCGTCAAATCACCAATTCCCGAGTGGAAAAAAAAGCCTGAGCCGGATCGCCGACCGGCGTTGGAAAAATTTTTTGCTAAAATTGTGGGCAAACCACTGGGGTTGGTGAGTGACGTAATTAATGACGGCATAGAGGCAATTGATAATTTGAAACGCGAATTTAAAGCCCGAGCTGCCCGATCTGCAGCTACGGCAAGCTCTCCGTCGCCGCCAGCGGACTTTGAAACCAACGCGGTCAAAGCCTTTGACCATGGAGAAACCGCAACCAAAAATAAGTCGTTGCAGACGACTGTTAAATCTGTCGCGGAAAAGAAGGTGGTGCCGCCAACGCAAATACAACAGTCAGCGGAAAACCAGCAATCGGAGACATTCACGCCACCAGTAGATCTGTCGAGAAAATCTTCACAAGCGTCAACGCCTGGATTGGATTCGAAAAAAGATAAGCCGTTTGAGAATCCCGTTGAATCTTTGGACAAAAAACCGGTGCAGGCAAAAACCATTGACCCGTCAGATGCAATGGCTCCTAAAGCCACCAAGGTTGAGCAAGCGGACACACGGTTGGCAAAGACTCCGTCCCAACCCATTGCAATAACGTCGCCAGAATCTTCAACCAAAACTGCTGCTGAGACGCCGGCGGAGTTGCCGGCGGTGTTAAACCGACTACCTGTCACACCAGCGAAGAAATCAGAATCACCGGAAAAATCGTCACAACCGCCAACACCTGTGGATTTGGAGAATGACCCGGTGTTTGATGTCGAAGCGAAGCAACCCAATAAGCTCACTCTTAAGCAGCAATACGAAGCTTGGAAAAAAATGGGAGACAGGCTGAAGAAACCGAGGGAAATGTCACTGACGGAACGAACATCGGCAGTTCAGTTGTTGCATGAGGCGCTGAATGCTGACCAGATTGCTGAGTTTGAAAATTGGCTCTCAAAAATTGGTGCTTCCATTAATACTCCCGCGCCGACGTGGCTGGAAAAAATTGTGAAAACCCGGACACAGGAAGCCTTCAAAACTTATGAAGCATATGTCAAAGCCAAATTAGACCAGAAATTTCAAGCTTCCCAACAAGGTCTACCAGAGCATTAAATTTCTTCTTCGCCCAACGCTGGCAATCCATTGATCCGCGCAAGTTCACTAATCAGTTTTCACGCTCGCTAAATTCGAGGGTGTAACCACTTTGAATTTCGAGATTTCGTCTTGGCTGATTGTGCCTTGGTAGTGCCGTCGAATGATGCCGGGACTGTTGCCCATTATAAACCGAAGCACCTCATGATTTTTATGCTCGGCATAATGGAACGTTGCGAACGTGTGCCGATACCCGTCGGCGATAAAAGGGAATGGAAGAAGTTTCGTAATTTTTTTGCGATAGTTTTTTAGGTTAGCCACCGGCACCAATGGTTTGGTTTCCCGGCAATAATCCAGCCATTGAAAAAGTGTATCCGACATGGTGAATTGGCGGTCCGCTTTGGTCTTTGAAATATCGTGTGAAATAAAAATTTCCTTTGAGGCCATCAGGACGTTTTCCCGCCAATTCATTCTTTCGATTTCTTCCGGGCGGATCCCACCAAAAATTCCCAACGCAAAAAAGGCGGTCATATGGCGATTTTCTGGACGCATAGCCAGTCGCATGATTTTCTCAACCTGCTCCACGCTGTAAAATTTAACCGTATCCTTTTTGACATCAATCTGCTTCACCCAATATTCAGCCGGATTTTCATTGTGGTATTTTCTTAATTTCGCCCAGTTGAAAAACCCCTGTAAATACCGCGCTATGTTTTTTTTCGATTGTGGCGAAACGGTTTTCGCCTTGAGATAGTTTTCAATTACCGCCGAATCCACCTCTTTAATTCGCATGGTCCCGAAGTCCCTTTTGAATGCCTTCGACATGTCCCGAATAGATTGGATGGATTTAGGTCTCAATTTTTTAACCCCAGTAATTTTATCGTCAACCCAGACATTGAGCAGTTCGGCCATGAACGGGCTTTCCTGTTTGGCCTTTTCTTGCAGCCAAAAATTTACAGCAAGAGATATTGCATCTTCCGGCGTCTTTCCATAAACAGCACATTGCTGGGTCCAAGTTGCCACTCGTGGGTCCTTAATCGTTGCGAGTGCGCTCGTGCCGTGCTTGACGGCCACATCGCCAAGGTCAGAAGCGAAACGCAACGCCTCGGTGCGGTCGGTGTAATTTTTGAATTTCTGCCCAGCGTGATGTTTACTTCTTAAATCCACCTGATAGTAGGTTTTACCGTGCTTGACGTATGACCTGACCTTTGGGTAGTCTTTGCGGATTGTTTTCATGGCGGATGACAGTTAAGCGGGATTCGTCTCTTGTTAGAATTTTGTTAGAAATAAACAAGAGTGTCAAAAGCATAATACGTTAATATCGCCTTGAAAATCAATCGGTTGGAGAGATGGCCGAGTGGCTGAAGGCGCTGGTTTGCTAAACCGGTATACGGTCAAAAGCCGTATCGGGGGTTCGAATCCCCCTCTCTCCGCCAGTTTCTTCCTTTGGACTTCCGCGATACCGGAATTGCTTTAGTCAATGTTGCTGGCTTTTTTATCAATTCCCGCCGCCACCACCATATTGAATTTCGCTCGGCTTCGGACGCGGCGAGATTCGCCGCGACTGTGGTTTTAGCCAATGAATCAAAGGGTTTTTTGAACGAAACGGAAAGGGTTTGAGCGAGCAAAAGGCGGCGACATATAAATTATATGTTCTGCGCCATGAGACGCAGCCGAGCCAACCTTTTTGACGAATGAAAACTTACGTTTTAGATCGTTTAAGAATTCGAGAACACTGACGAACTGTTAATGATATTCCATACGTCTTTTCAATGTGTTCTGAAAGCGTTTCAGCTTTGAGACGCTTTGAGCATGAAATGAATTGTTGCACGTCTTTGGCTTGAGTGGCATTGAGTTTGGAAGGGCGACCGGAACGCGATTCTTCTTTAAGGCCATCAATACCGCGTGATTGAAACCACTTCACCCAATAGGCGACCGCACGCGGGGAATCGCCAAATATGCGTGCAACTTCGCTGGCAGAACTTCCGTGCAGGACGAGAGCAACACAATGAAGCCGATGTGACAATCGTTCGCGCGGTGTCTCTGCGCACAAGTCGCGCGCCATCTGGCCTGTTAAAATGTAAGGAGTTTTTTTCTTCATTTCATGCTCGCAATTACTTATGTCTTCTGGTATAATTCAAGTATGCTTAAATACTTCATTTATTGTCGCAAATCAACGGAGGATGAAGACCGTCAGATGCTTTCCATTGACGCGCAACTCTCCGAATTAAACACCATCGCCAAGCAAAACGGAATGCCTGTTGTCGCCACGTTCACGGAAAGCAAAAGCGCGAAGGAGCCTGGCAGGGAAGTTTTTAATGAAATGCTTCGCCGAATTGAACGGGGGGGAGGCAAACGCCATTCTATCATGGAAATTGGATCGGCTCGCCCGCAATTTTGACGACGGGGGTAAAATCATCGGGCTTTTGCAACGTGGCGTCATTCAGGAAATCCGCACGTTCGAGAAATCCTATTTGCCGTCAGATAACGTGTTGTTGATTGCCGTCGAGCTTGGCATGGCGAATCAATACGTTCGCGACCTTTCGATGAATATTCGCCGTGGCATCCGTGAAAAGGTGCGTCGCGGAATTTATTTCGGCAAAGCTCCGCTTGGCTACTACAACGAGCCGCGACTCCGCACCATTGAACCGCACCCGGATTTTTTTAAGAAAATGAAACGGATATTGGAACACTTCGCCACTGGTGAGGTGTCGCTGACTGCCATTCAACGAGAGATGGCGGCAGCGGGCATTGTTGGCGAACGGAGCAAAAAGCCCTTGCCACTTTCGTCCATCGGCAATCTGCTTCGCAACCCCTTTTATTATGGCGTATTTGCCCATAAGGGCGAAATACATCAGGGCGTTCATGTGCCGATGATTACGAAGAAAACTTTTGACGAGATTCAAGATGCTCTTGTGAAAGTCGGGAAGACGCGCCACAAGCGCGCAGAGGACAAAGGGCTGATATTTCTTGATTTTGCGTCCTGTGGCTCTTGTGGCTATCGCATCACTGGCGAGAGGCATCGCAAGAGCGGGCAAGTTTTTCGCTACTACCGTTGCACCCACAAGAACAAAGAGCAACGGTGCGACAACCGCATTTTCATTCGCCACGAAAAACTCGCCGAGGAAGTGAAGCGTAACGCACGGTTGATTGTCATTCCCGACGAATGGAAGGAAAAGTTTCTCGCCAAAATTGAGACGTGGGAATCAGACGCCTCACTGGAAAAACAGCAGAAAATTGACGCCCTCAAATCCGAACTGACTTCGCTTAAAGCGAAGATGGATCGGATTAACAATGGCTTCACCGAGGGAACAATTGACATTGTTGAGTTCAAAGAACTCAAAAATCCGCTGGTGATTCAAAAGACGGATTTGGAGCAACAAATTGTCGCTCTTGAGAGAAGTAAGTTGAAGCGGCTCGAACCGCTCCGAAATTGGGTTTTAGAGGCAAATACCGCCCAAAACGGGCTGATTTCGGAAAACTGGTTAGAAATGAAGTCATTTCTCCAAAAGGTCGGCTCGAACCGCCTTTT
>Ga0364873_10597_pt1 | contig 13377 bp, 16 predicted proteins | sample ExccelAu500001D3_2_FD_206928 | JGI IMG/M metagenome (GOLD analysis project Ga0364873, IMG submission 206928) | Enriched cells from Trout Bog Lake Hypolimnion, Wisconsin, USA - BchlTB.Aug07.5000.01.D3 | ecosystem: Environmental > Aquatic > Freshwater > Lake > Hypolimnion/Profundal zone | place... | reverse complement strand
CTGGACAAGCGCAGCGAAAGAATTCGGGCATCCGAGGATGAAATCGAACAGCTGAAAAATGAGATCCGGGACATCCGGGTTAAGCAGCAGGACAAACTGGAAAAAATTGCCAAGCTAACCAAGGCTGAAGCAGCCGAGAAGCTTATGCAGATGACTGAGAGGGATATCAGGAATGACCTATTAGGTCTGGTCAGTAAACTGCAAAACGAGGCCAGAGAGAATGCCGAGGAACAATCTGCACTAATCATTACAACAGCTATGGAGAGGATGGCCTCCGAAGTCACAGCTGAGAGGACTATTACTTCGATCAAGCTGGAAGACGAGGAAATGAAAGGCCGGATTATTGGCAAGGAAGGCCGCAATATTCAGGCTCTCCAGCGAGCTACTGGCGTTGACATTATGGTTGACGATACGCCGGGCTACATTGTTCTAAGCAGCTTTGACCCGGTCAGGCGTGAAGTGGCCCGGCAGGCTATGGAAATGCTCATGAAGGATGGCCGTATTCATCCCGGTCGAATTGAAGAGGTTGTCGATAAGGCTCAGAAAAACGTTGAAAAAGATGTCATTAGGGCTGGTGAAGACGCCGCTAGGGAAGTCGGTATAATCGGTATTCCTAAGGAGATTCTCCACCTTCTTGGCGAGCTTAAGTACCGAACCAGCTATGGTCAGAACGTTCTAAAGCACAGTACCGAAATGGCCCACATGGCCGGTATTATTGCCGAGGAAGTCGGCGCTGACGTTAAGACCGCCAAATATGCGGCCTTAGTACATGATCTCGGCAAGGCCCTGACTCACAAGATGGAAGGCAAGCATCATCATATCTCGGGTGAGATTCTCAGAAAGTATGGTGCTCCGGAAGAGATCGCTTTAGCCGCCGAACAGCATCATGACGATATGGAAGCAACTAGCGTTGAGGCTTTAATAATAAGGGTAGTGGATGCTATCAGTGCTTCACGCCCGGGAGCTAGAAATATCAGCGCCGAGAACTTCGTGGAGCGGATGAAAGATCTTGAGAATGTGGCTAACAGCTTTAATGGCATTGATAAGTCTTACGCTATTAGCGCTGGCCGCGAAGTTAGAGTCTTCGTCCGCCCGCAGCAAATCGATGACTTGTCGGCTATAAAGCTGGCAAGGGATATTGCTAATAAAATCGAATCAACTATGCAGTATCCGGGCACCATTAAAGTAAACGTTATTCGGGAAACTAGAGCCATAGAGTTCGCCAAATAATGAGACTGCTCTATATAGGCGACATCATGGGCGACCTGGGCATCCAAGTCGTCGAAAAGGTACTACCCGGACTTAAAGACAGTGAAAAAATAGATATTGTTGCCGCCCAGGCTGAAAATGTTACCGAAGGGCGGGGCATTACCTATAAAGACTTTGTGCACCTAAAGGATATAGGCATAGATTTTTTTACCGGTGGTAACTGGAGTCTTAACCAGCAAGATATTCTGGCTAGTCTGAACGATCCTGGCTCGCCTATTATTCGGCCGGCAAACTATCCAAATGGTACCCCCGGACTTGGCTATAAGTACCTCGACACACCTTCGGGCCGCATCCTCTTTATTAGCTTGCTTGGGGCTATAGTCGGCAGGGATGCTGATCGTCCTATGGATAACCCTCTTAAAATAGTCGATGCCATAATTGATAGCGAAAAGAATACCCAGAAAATAGCTACTATAGTTAACTTTCATGGAGATTATTCCAGCGAGAAAGTGGTTATTGGGCATTACCTTGACGGCCGGGTGACGGCAGTTCTTGGTGATCACTGGCACGTTCCGACAGCTGACGGACGAATTTTGCCGGGCGGTACGGCTCATATAACGGATGTTGGTATGTGCGGATCTTTAAATTCGTCGCTGGGAGTTAAGCTTAGTATAATTATTGATCGTTGGCGCGATGATCTTAAAACTCGTAACGAACTGGAAGCAAACGGGCCTTGCCAGTTTAACGGAGTCATTATAGATATAGACGAAACTACGCATCTGGCCTCGAACATAAGGCAGATTCGATTGGCTGTTGAATAAGGTGACGCATTTATAGACAACTGTTTATCTGTTACAATTTATTAACTTTCGGGGATTGGCGCAGTTGGCTAGCGCGCCGCGTTTGGGACGCGGAGGTCGGAGGTTCGAGTCCTCTATCCCCGACCAAAATTTTATGCTTATTTTATTGACAATGTATATACAATTGTATATCATGGTAATGAAGGATTTTAATCATGAAAGCTACTTCAAGTGTTAAGAAATGGGGCAATAGTTTGGCTGTTAGAATACCAACAGCCGTTATTCAAGACTTAGGTTTATCCGAAAATAGTAGCGTACAGATTATAAGCAATGGCGTAAGCGCCACAATTCAACCAAATAAGCGCAAGAAGCCAACTTTAGATGAGCTGGTTGCAGCAATCACACCCGAGAATCGTCATGATGAGGTGGATTGGGGTAAGCCTGTAGGTAAAGAAGTATGGTAATCCAGTACACGCCAGGCAAAGGAGATATTGTTTGGCTTAACTTTAGCCCACAGGATGGACATGAACAGGCAGGTAGACGACCAGCATTAGTACTCTCACCAGAGAGCTATAATCGAAGCTCTAAACTTATGATAGCCTGTCCAATTACTACGAAAATAAAAGGATACCCATTCGAGGTACGAATTAAAGTCGGCACAATTAATGGCGTCATACTTGCCGACCAAATCAAAAATCTAGACTGGAATGCTAGACGAGTAAAGTTTGTCGAAAAGGCACCTTATGAAGTAGTAGATGAAACATGGGAGCTTATTCAAAGTCTTTTAGAAAATTAAGTCCATAATGCCGTAAGGCTTTAGTCGTTCAGCTTCTAATAATCCTATACTTTCTAGTAATCGCTCAGATGATTTAGGGTTTTGAATAATGTACTTAAAAATTCGATCAGTATCCGTGCATCTCGACCAAGTGATATTTTAGTTAATACTAAAACTGTTTGCTTTAACCTAGCTCTAATTATTTCAAGCTGTTCTGACCATAACTCTAGCCTATGTTCTATCCTGCCTTGTAGCGCTCTTGCATGGCTTTTATGGCAATAGTCTGCAAGTTAGCGCTCCGTAGCTCTATAAACTACTGCCTAGTTTTTGTGTTATTGTTATCTTAATATCTCTCTATTTAAGGGGGCTGGGCAACAAAATAATGCCCTATACGGTAACTTCTCTTTATCCACAGTTATAGTTTAGGTTTATTGACCAAAGGCTGCAGAAGGTGTTTTATAAGAAATATAAAACTTAAAAGAAAAAATATGCCACCAAATACTCCTAGTCAGCCTCAGCCCGTACAACCCCAATCAGTTCCTGTAACAAACCAAGCTCCTCAACCTGCTTTTCCTATTAGCAATCAAACAGCGGTAACACCTAAGACTAAGCGTATTCCAACTTGGCTGAAGATAGCATCTGTAGTAGTCGTTATTATAATTCTATTCTTTGTAGGTATTTTTGTGTTTGTCAACGAGGCTACTAAGGCTCCCGAGAAAGTTAGTAATGAGTGGGTAGCTGATATTCAGACCGATAATTCAAGTGCTGCGTACAGTCTTACCACCTCCGCATTCCGGAATAGTACAAGTCAAGAGGAATTAGCCGAAATTATTGGCTCAGTATCACCTGCACTTCAAGGAAAAACTAATGTTATTGGTAAGGCTGTCAACAGTGCTAGCGGTCAGCCTGAAGAGGCAATAATAGTCTATACAGTTAGCACAAGCAACGGCACGAAATATATCAGAGTTGTCCTATATAAGAACAATAACGTGTGGCAGGTACAAAACTTCCGCTCCTCAAATACCGCGCTTAATATATCATCAGATAATTAGACTTAGGCTATGCAGTCTTTTTCAGTGCAAGACACTGCAATAAAGGTGCTCGCCTTAAACATTGACGAAAATCCATTTCAGTATTCTGTAACCAATAGTCAAATAGTGGGTAGCTGGAAGAAGAGGCAGACTATTCTCTAATCTATTTATGTATTAAGATTATGACTAACAGAAATGTAACCAAACTTGTTACTTACAGCATACTAACTATTGGTATCTACGCTCTAAAGTGGGAGATTGAGAGTTGTGATGAAATGAATGCTCAAGGAGCTAATATACCAACCGCCTGGTATCTTATAGTGCCTGGGCTTAACTTTATATGGCTGTGGAAGTTTGCTCAGGGCGTAGGAAAGGTAACTAATGGTTCAATGACGGCTAGTAAAGCTTTGCTAGTGCTTTGGTTGTTAAATGTTTTTGGCGTAGGAATGATACAAGCTGAGTTCAATAAAGTAGGCACGGGGTTGCCCAAGGTCCTCCAGTAAAAACGTTCCTAATTCTACCGGCACAAGTATAAGACTAAGCTTGAAGCAGATGAGCAACGAAGAAATTAGAAAGTAATAAAATAAAAGAAACACGTACTTGAGTAGTTCAAATAGAGTATGTGCTTGTTTACCAGTACATTGACCATTATTGAGTAGTATGGTCTAATTATAAGCAATTCGAGGCACCTATATAGTTAACACAACTAACCATATTTAAGTGGTGTACACTTTACTATATGGATAACGTGGATACGCTTAAGAGAGTATACGTACAACTCCGTTCTCTACAGGAGAATCTTCACCCTACGCACCCGAACAGTCCAATGGAGTGGGACGAAGTAAATCTCTATAATAGTCTCTTAACTAAGCTTGAACAGGCTGGCTATAATATTGAAGATTTTAAACTCCCCCCTGCATCCGATGAAGTAGTAGAAAGCAACTATCTAACACATGAAACAGTAGCAACCGGCAGCTCCAATATAAGATATGGCATATTTAAGATTAAACTAGATGCAATCCTGTCTTACTTTGAGGTTAGCGGAGAGACAACACATATAGGTTTTAGGGCCGATCAAGAGTAAAAGTTACTTCTTTAGCTTAATCTTCTTGTTAGTAATCGGCCGTGTATTGGCCATAGCCTTTAATACCTGACCAAATGACTTATCTACTTTAAGCGGTTGCTCTCGTTTTTTCTTGTTGAAGGTTATCACGATGTCTGGTTTTTCATTTTTATTTTTCTTATTAGCCATACTCTTATTATAGCTAATTACTAGGTGTCATGGTAACTTGACTCATACCAGAAATATCGATGATATCACCATTGGTTAGGTTAACGGTAAGATTTGTGTCTCCATTAGTTCCGCTGGAGTCGAGTATCTCATTGTAAGAGTCATTGCCTGTAACGATGAAGTTGCCGCTTTGGCCACTACCTGGAGTTGCCACATATCTACCGGCTCCAATATCCTGACCTACTGTCCATGTTCCAGCATAGAGATTAACGGTTGTGTGACTGGTTACAAATGGTGTTGTTACCGGCGTAAAGATAACACTGTTCAAACCCGATATTTGAATTTGGTCACCTTTTGAAATCTGTACCCGTATTGTTGGTTCTCCATTTTCGCCACTAGAATCTAGAATCTCGTTGTATGAGTCTGTGCCGCTAACCATAAAGTTGCCACTTTGTCCTACCCCAGTCGTAACATCATATAAACCCGCTGCAACGTCTGTGCCTCCAGTGAATGTTCCAGAACCTAGCGTTACTGCCGTGCCTGTTATCTGCCTTGTTGGAGCAGCTTTTGTAGTTGGTGCTGACGTTGTTGTAGTTGATCCTGCTGTTTCGGAAGCAGTTGCGCTTGTGGTACTTGATTCAGTAGAAACTGGCTGAGACTTAAGTTTTGTAGGTTTAGAATTTGCAGCTAATACTATAACGATAATAAGCACTGCAACTCCGGCAACACTTAGTAATCTGGCGTTTTTCTTTACCCACTCTTTGCTAGCTTTGCTCATTTTGGGCTTCTCCTTTACTCACTAATAAAAAAGGACACCTATCTCTAGGTGTCTAAGCCGGCAGCGAATTTACATCCACTGTGTTCGAGAATAGGTGCCCATTCTCGGACGTAAATAAAAAACCGCTACCTGACTTAGACTCTTTTAGTTTACTCCAAGACAGAAACTTGCCCAAAATTTGATATATAATATTGCCATGTCCGTAGATGATTCTACCTTAAGGGAAGTACTCGCAAGTCTAAGTGCTCAGAAAGATAATCTGCCAAAAGCTGGTCAGATTGAAGAAGTTTATGTAGATAATTTCCACGAACAGCTTAATCTTTTAGATAAGGTGGGGATAGACGTAAGTCGTTTTCGTGTACCGAGTAATCAAATGAAGCCAATACGTGTCGGGCCTAGTGTGTATACATTTGGGGAAGACAATCCTCCTGAGTATAGCCAAGAAAGATATGTTGCAAGGAGCATTTTATTAACTAAAATTGATACTGTTCTGGGCTATTTTAGTTTGGAGTCAAAAGATATTGGCTTTGGTCATTAAATAGTAGTCTAGATTTTGTTATATACCTGATCCATAACTCTTGCGATTCTATCAACAGTCCGTGCATTGAATTGGCGAGATGATGACGACAAGGATTGAAGGTGTATCTTGTTTCTAGTTTCTCTAACAAACTCTAGTGAATTGAAAAGCCTAGGACTTATAATGTTGGTCTGTTTAGCGAATTTATTCATTGCTTGAAAGTTGGCCTTCCTTAATACAAAATTCACCTCAATTACCTCACATATCCAAAATGTTTTTGTAGTTGAAAAGGTAGTCTTATTCAACTCTAGTCTTTGCTTATGTGTAAGCGACTTGACCTGACCATAGAGGCTCGGATTCGCCGTGCATTCTTTTTCAAGCAAATGATACAGCAAGGCTTCTACTACTGATGCTGCAAGAAGTACGGACGTCTTGTAATAACCAGTTCTGGCTCTTCCATTAACATCATTTGCGTGCCCTATTTGCACCAGTATATCTTCAAGTGTTGCCTGAATATTTTTATTCAAGACCGCATTTGAAACTGGCATCGCTTGTTATTTATTAAGGTTTTTTTCTACCTTCTCAAGAACTTTGCTTAAGGAGGGCTGATTATTGTTCTTCAGATATGTACTAAGCTTCATGTCGGACCGGACATTAAGGTTAACTTTGTATTTTTTTTCGACACTACGAATAAGAGTGTTCCCGCTCTTTGTTCTAAATTGTCCACTAGAGTTCCTGGTTCTATTTGTAGTCATGCTCATACTTTAATTATACATTAAGTATATAAACCAAATTATTTGACTGGCTGTGTTTTCAGCGTACATAGTTAAATTATGAGCTATGAAAAACCTGACCAACCCACATTTCTAACACCAGTTAGAACAATTCAAAAAGGATTACTAACCCAGATACACTATGCTGTTAATCCAAGTGGCCAACTTTGGAAATGCGAAGAAGACTCTTCGGGTATCACGAATTGGGTAAAGGGCAGAAACAATAAGCTACCTAGTTAATTGTTTGTAGGTTAGGCGTTTATGGTTAACTTCCGTAAGCCATTTATCAAATCTCTCGCCGTCTTTCAGGTCTCTAGTGTTATATCTGAATGCGAACTCATCACAATATTTCTGTAGGTGTTTTGGGCTAACGCCCATATAGATTGCCTTTAGTCCAAGTTTCAGGTGATCCCAACTTCCTTCAATAGTATTGGTATGTATTTTGCCTTTAACATATTCACCCTTGGAATGATTAATTCTTTCGTGCTTATAGCCCATGTTGGTAATTAAATATTTATACATAGGGTAATAATCGGTATAGATAGTAGCCGTTTTCTTAACCGTATTATTAATAAGTGGTTCTATTACCTCCGTGCCTACAAACGGAGCTACATAAGTTTTTACTGAGCCGCCGCGTTCCACGAGCCCAATTATTGGTATCTTCTTAGTGCCACGACCAGCACTTTTTACACCTCCCTCACGATTTCCGGTGTATGTTTCGTCAATTTCAACCTCTCCGTCTAGCTCTATTGAATCTTGCGTCATAGCATACCTAATTCTCTGCAGCATAAACCAGGCTGACTTTTGGGTAATACCTAGATACTTAGAAATAGTTATCGAAGATACGCCTTTTTTGAGCGAGGTTAATAAGTAAACGGCTAGAAACCACTTTTGAAGCGGTATCCTAGATTCTTCAAAGATAGTGCCGATTCTAACGGTAAACTGTTTGCCACAGTCAGGGCATTTATATATAGGTCTAGATTCGCAGGTATAGGGTCTAATGGAGCCACAGTGAACACAGATAGGCTTATCGCCCCAACGAAGCTTGGCTAAATATTCCATACAAGTCTTCTCATCAGGAAACTGTTTGTAGAAATCTATTAGTGTTAAATCCATACTAATAGTGTATAGCCTTTAACTAGTTGTGTAAAGTATATAAGTGCCCAATTCGAATAGAATTTATAAACTTTTTAAGGGAGTTATATAGATTATGCCAGGACTTAATGAGCGGTTTATGGAAACCATTGCTGATGAGAATGGTCGTTTAAGGATTGCAATTGCAGCTCCTATCGGCTATGTGATTTTTAGACATGAACAAGAAGGGCAAACTATCGGAATTGACTTAGATGCATGGAGGGAGCCCTATATTTATATAAGAGGTGCCGAGCGATCAAGTCTCTTAAAGGGCGGGATAAGCTTGCGCGGGACATCCTTTGAAAAAGGCGGTTTGCATCCAGAAGGACTTCATATAGGCATTGAAGACGAGAATGGTGATAGGCGGTATTGGATTGCTGATTCCAATGAAGAGGAAGTGAAGGTGTCGTATTGGGACCCGGATGCCAATACGCCAGACCCGCAAGACGGTTCTATTGGTGGCGAGTACGGACCATATTCACAAGTATCCAAAGAAGAAGCCGAAGACATTAAAGAAATGGCGAGCAGAATAATAAATACTGTCAAAATTGCTATTGATTCTCAGCTAGCTGCTTCCTAATATTTTTCAATTCCACGAATATTTAAGAGACCATGCCTTACCATCCTCGTTAGGTAGAGCCTTTTTGTTTCAAATATGGCATGCGCGACAATAAAAATTTTACTTACTTATTTGGACTGCTTGACTCACTCAAGCACTTGACTAATTGAAAGCACACATTCGTTAGCCGATGTAAATTCTAGCCTATTACTGGGCCGTTATTATCTTGGTTGTTATTTTCTACGGGAGTGACTGGCGGTGTCATTGGAGCCTGCGGAGCAGGAGGCATTACTGGGATTTGAGGTGCTGCTTGTTGAGGATAAGTTGGCTGAGGATATACTGGCTGATTTGCCGCCTCTTGCATAGGATTCACTGGCATAGGAGGGCCTACTGGTGCTGGCTGATATGGCTGAGCCGGAGCACTTATAACGTCATTGAAGGCGTCTTGAATAAGAGCTACGCCAATTATATGTACTAGGAACAAAAGTAGGAAACTAACGGCTGTGGTCATTTTGCCTTTTGTATATTCATTGACAGCCTTGGAATACTTGAAAAACCATACCAGACTTATTACAAACATACCAAGACCGCCTACTATAAGTATAAGAAGGCCAACCACAGCTAGTCCCGATACATGCACATTAGATTGAGCGGTTGCGCTGAAGCTATTGTAGGTACCGATTCCAGGGCTCTTAGCGGCTCCGACAATATCAACTATAAAGCCGATTACTAACAGGGGAATGGGCGCCAGCAGCAGCCAAATAGATGGCACTTTATCGCCGGTGTTTTGTTTATTTAGTTCGTTTTTGGTTACAGCCAGCCAGTATAGATCATAAATACCTAAGGTTATGATACTCAGGCCAGCTACTACTAGGGGATTTCTTTTTTGCATTATTTTAGTATTTTTAAGGTTATTCTAAGCGTAAGCGTAACATAATCTATAAAACTCTCCAATAGGACTGTATTTATCTGTTTTTGACGTATTTGGTCTATAATATTTCCTAAGGGGAAATCAGTGGCATACATAATTCTAGCAGTTGTGCTTGTTTTATTGCTCTCAGGTCTTAGAGTGATTAATCAATATCAAAGGGGGGTTGTTTTTCGTCTTGGCAAGGTCTCGGACAAAGTTCGCGAACCGGGCCTTAGATACATTATTCCAGTTATCGACCGGATGCCGCAAATAAGTATGCGTATCATTACGTTGCCTGTTGATTCGCAGAAAATTATTACTAAGGACAACGTTTCTATCGATGTGGCCGCTGTTGCTTACTACCAAGTTAAAGACCCGATTAAATCAATTGTAGCTATTGAAAATGTCTCCTCGGCGACTTACCAGATAGCCCAGACAACGGTCCGTAATGTTGTCGGACAGAGTTCGCTTGATGAGGTTTTAAGCCAGACCAGCAAGATCAATAATGCCATCAAGGCTATCTTAGATAAAACTACCGAACAGTGGGGAATTTACGTCAGTGCCGTGGAGCTCAAAGATATTCAGCTGCCTTCCAGCATGCAGAGCGCTATGGCTGCTGAGGCTCAGGCCGAAAGGGAAAAGAGAGCTAAGATCATTGCCGCCGAAGGCGAAGCCTTGAGCGCCGCCAAACTGGCTGAAGCGGCTGATGTTATTGCCAAGCATCCCATTGCTTTGCAGCTTCGCAACCTCCAAGTGCTAACTGAAATCTCCTCTGACAAGAACAGTACCATTATTTTCCCCAGCCAGTTTATGGATACCATTCAAAGCGTCAAAAACTTCATGACCAAAGAGTCCGGCTAGTCGTTATTAATAAAAGTTTAAAATCAATGATTCAATCTAAAATTGCTCTGTTTTATGCTAATACTCAGCTAGGAAAGGCATCATCTAGGCATGAACCTACCGAGATCTAGGCGTAGAATCCCGAAGGCTCGCAGGTCCAGGCGGTATAGGGTTGGCAAACTGCCCTGGAGTCGCAAGCGTAAAATAATTACATCTGTTCTGGTCACCCTTATTGTTGTGATTGGCGTTTTCGGCTGGTTTGGCCTCAGGATATTAGGCAGTATCGACAAGGAATTTCATGGCAATATTTTTAGTGATGCCCAGGCCCTATTCGGCAGCTCCGACTTAAAAGAATCAAACGGCCGGATTAATATCTTAGTTGCCGGCGATTCAAGCGACGATCCGGGACATCAGGGCGCCGATCTTACCGATTCAATTATGGTGATTAGTATTAATCCCAAGAACCATACTGGCTTTTTGTTTAGCATACCGAGAGACTTATGGGTTTATGTACCGGGGCTTAGTTCTTATCAGAAAATAAATGCCGCTAATGATGTTACCAGTTTTAAACAATCAGGTTTGCCCCAAGGCGGTATGGGCCAGCTGCAGCAGATAGTTCAAAATGATCTGGGTATTCCAATTGATTACTATGCGCTGGTTAATTACGATGCCTTCAAGGATGCCGTTAATGCTGTTGGCGACATAACCGTCAACATTAATAGTCCCGATTCAAATGGCTTATATGACGAATATACTAGTATCAAGCTGCCTAATGGTGAAGATTCTTTGGACGGCCAGCAGGCCTTAGACCTGGCTAGGGCCCGATGCGACGCGGCAGTTGGCGACATATGTTATGGTTTCCCAAACAGTGACTTTACGCGGACCATGTATCAGCGGGAAATGGTCATTGCTATCTTAAATAAAGCCACATCGATAGGAGTAGTCACCAATCCAATTAGGATCACCTCACTATTTAGTTCACTGGCCAATAATGTTCAGACCAATCTTAAACTGCAGAACGTTTTAGCCTTAGATAAGGCGATCGGTGGCATGAACTTTTCTAAACTGGGTTCCTACACCTACAGTAGCACTGTTGGCGGCAACAGCAATCCACTTATTATGGGCTACACCGATCCTACGTCAGGGGCCGAGGGCCTAATACCCAGTGACGGTATTGGAAACTATGCTGGGCTCAAAGGCTATTTCCAGCAACTGACTTCCAGCAGCCCGATAGCCGAGGAAGATGCCAGCATCGAGCTCCTAAACGGTACCAGCACTAGTGGCCTGGCCACTCAGGCTGAAGACAAACTACAAACTAAAGATGTCGTGAATGTTTCTACCAATGAAGCGGTCGGTAACTATACGCCGACAGTGATTGTCGATAACTCGAATGGTAAAGACCCGGCCACTAAAAAACTTCTAGAACAGGTATTTCCCGGCAGTCAGGTTGTAACGACTGCCAGCGGTTCGGGTGAAGCCGAGGAGGCTGCCAAGTATAGCGATAGCTTTGTTGTCATCATCGGAGCAAATTTCAGTAACTCGACTTCTGGCGGCTCAAGTACCGGCTCCTCCACGGGATCGTCTACCGGTTCCGGCACTTCAGGCACTGGTTCGTATACCAATTAAACATTCTTTGGCTGTATAATTACCGCGAGGGTCCGGACGGGCGACCGGGGATTAGCGCAGCTTGGTAGCGCGCCGCGTTCGGGACGCGGAGGTCGTGGGTTCAAATCCCGCATCCCCGACCACTTAAAATATATGTTACCTATTCTAACTATAGTTATAGTTTTTGTTGTTCTAGCCATCAATGAACTTTGGTGGCGCTTTAAGAAGCCGACAGATGAAATTAGCCGAAAGACTGTTCATATTCTGGTCGGCTGTTTTGTCGCTTTCTGGCCCTATTATTTAAGCTGGACGGATATCGAGCTTATAGGTGTGGCCTTCTTTGTTGGTGTTTATATCTCAAAACAGTTCAAGTTATTTAAAGCTATTCACAGTGTTCAGCGCTCCACATACGGTGAGCTGTTCTTTGCTATATCGGTCTTTGCGGTAGCTTTTATTACTCACGATAAGCTGGTCTATGCAACGGCTATATTGTCTATGGGTTTGGCCGATGGTCTGGCAGCCATCTTTGGTACCTATTTTGGACAAAGGAACCGCTATAAGGTTTTCGGCATCACCAAGAGCGTTGTCGGCAGTTTAATCTTCTTTATAACGGTCGTTGCCTTACTGGCCAACTATCGTCACCACGTCTTAAATCCTCACGAGGCCCTAGCTTACGTCGTTTTGGCTTTGATTGCTACTGCTCTTGAAAATGTCTCAATTGGCGGACTGGATAATCTGAGTGTGCCGCTTCTTATCGCCCTTTGGCTCCGCTGACGGTTCATATGACGGTTTAATGCCGTGTGCTCTTAGGGCGTTAAAGATTACGACGACGTCGACTATTTCCTGCACGATGGCTCCGTATAAGGGCTTAAAGTGACCAGTAGCAAAAATGAACATTAAAATTACACTCAGGCTGATACCGACTAAAATACTTTGCCTGGCTATCTTAAAAGTCTTTTTGGCAATATCGTAGGCAACGGCTACCCGCCCAATGTCGTCAAGCATTATGACCATATCGGCTGATTCACTGGCGGCTGTTGATCCTCGAGCTCCTAAAGCAATGCCGACATCGGCGGCCGTTAGAACCGGCGCATCATTAATGCCGTCGCCGACAAAGACTGTCGGCCGCTGCTTTAACTTTTCAATTGCTCTAAGCTTGTCACCCGGTAGGGCATCGGCAATGACCAATTTAATGCCTAGCTCTTTAGCCACGGC
>Ga0364873_10650_pt1 | contig 13389 bp, 10 predicted proteins | sample ExccelAu500001D3_2_FD_206928 | JGI IMG/M metagenome (GOLD analysis project Ga0364873, IMG submission 206928) | Enriched cells from Trout Bog Lake Hypolimnion, Wisconsin, USA - BchlTB.Aug07.5000.01.D3 | ecosystem: Environmental > Aquatic > Freshwater > Lake > Hypolimnion/Profundal zone | place... | reverse complement strand
ATTTGAGCGTGCCCCCGGAGAAGGCGCTTGGACGGTTCACATCGGACCGGGGCCGACGCGCGCCGCGTTCGTTGTCCCGGACGTGGAGAGTGTTCGGAACCTGCTGGCCGTTTTCGCGGAGACGCGGCCCCTGCACCCGGTTTCGACGTAGGGATGCCCAGCGTGCTCCTTTGCTTCCGCAATGGAAACGCAATGGGAGTCGCTTCCACGTTAGTTAAGGCTCGCGCGGACGAAACGCCGTCACTATGTGATCTGAGAGAATCGCAGAGAGTCCCACCATGAATACTTCCCATTCCGACGCGTTTGTTTTTTTTCGGTGCCACCGGAGATCTTGCTTTTAAAAAGATCTTCCCAGCGCTGCAGTCCATGGTGAAGCGCGGACAGCTCAACGTCCCGGTTATCGGCGTGGCCCGATCGGCCCAGAACGTGGATGAACTGAGGGCGCGGGTACGGGCCAGTCTTGAACAGCATGGGAAATTTGACCCGGCGGCGTTCGAGAAATTAAGTTCGTTGCTGCGCTACGTCCGGGGCGATAATTCGGAACCGGCGACGTACCAGGCCCTGCGCAAGGCACTCGGAGGCTCCAAACACCCGATTTTTTACCTGGCTATCCCGCCCACCACGTTCGAAGTCGTCGTCGAGCAGCTTGGAAAATCGGGCTGCGGTGCCGGTGCGCGAGTTATCGTCGAAAAACCTTTTGGACGGGATGGCGCTTCTGCGCGAGAACTCAACCGGATCCTACTCGGTGTGTTCAATGAGGATGCCATCTTTCGCATGGATCATTTCCTCGGTAAGAGTTCGGTGAATAATATGGTGCTCTTCCGCTTCACCAACGCCATGCTCGAGCCTCTTTGGAATCGCAACCATGCCGAAAGCGTCCAGATCACGATGGCCGAGAACTTTGGGGTCCAGGGCCGCGGCGCATTTTATGAGGAGACGGGCGCCGTTCGCGATGTCATCCAGAATCACCTGTTCCAGGTGCTTGCGATTCTAGCGATGGAGCCACCCGCCCGAACGGACACCGAATCGATCCGCGACGAGAGGGTCAAAGTGCTCAAGTCCATCCCGTCAGTGGAAACTGGAAATCTGGTTCGCGGCCAGTTTCGCGATTACGTCAAAGAAAAGGGAGTAGCCCCGAACTCACAGGTCGAAACGTATGCAGCCCTAAAACTCGAGATCGATTCCTGGCGCTGGCGCGGCGTTCCGTTTTATATTCGGGCTGGCAAATGCCTTCCCGTGACCATCACTGAAGTGTTGGTGCGGCTGCGGCGTCCTCCCACGATGTTCCAGAACCCCGATCTGCATTCGAATTATTTCCGGTTCCGGATTAGCCCCGATAATTCGATTGCCTTCGGTCTGAACTTCGCCGCTCCGGGCGAGGAAGCCGTGGGGGTATCGACAGAAATTACGGGGTGCCGGCAACCGGTTCCAGACGACATGGATCCCTACGAGAGAGTGTTGGGCGATGCGATGGCGGGAGATGCCGCCTTGTTCGCCCGGGAGGACTACGTCGAGGAGGCTTGGCGAATCGTCGATCCTGCCTTGAAGGCTCCCGCGCCCGTTTCCGTGTATGAGCAGAAGACTTGGGGACCGGCCGAGGCGGAGAAGCAAGTCTCGCCTCCAGGCGGTTGGGTAAATCCCGTCCCCTAATTAGTTGGCTGTCGTCCGCTCGACACCAGGTGTCACGACAACTCCCGATCGCCCTTCCGTAACCATTGGGACGCATCCGCAAAACATCGGGGACTGGGTGAATGCCTTGGCAAGGATTTTGGAATCGAACGTGCTATTGTAAACGGGTTTCCGCTTATGGGTGGCGTGCGCTATTTTCGCTGCGGTGCGGTTTTTGCGGCAGTCACCGCATCGGCAGCGCCCGCGCATTCACCGCTAAGTCCGACAAATATTTTCGCCCCCGTTTCGACGCCTGCCCAATCTATCTTTGACCTGTCTCTTTTTGTATTGACCGTCACCGCGTCAATATTTTTAGTGGTTTTCAGCCTGCTCGCCTATGCGGTGGTGAAGTTTAGGAGGAGGAGTTCGGACGACAGGCGTGAGCCCGCACAGGTTTATGGAAGCACCCAGGTGGAACTTGCGTGGACGGTCATTCCCGTTCTCATCGTTGTGGTTCTGTTCCTGGCGACAGCGCGTGTCATCGCCAGCATCCAGAATGTCGAACAGCCGGCCACTGCTTTAAACGTCACCGTAATCGGGCACCAGTATTGGTGGGAGTATCGATATCCATCCCAGAAGGTGGTAACCGCGAATGAGCTGCACATCCCGGTAAGCGACCCGGCTCACCCGATTCCGACCGTTCTCACGCTGCTATCCGCGGACACGGATCACAGCTTCTGGGTGCCCCGTTTGGGTGGAAAAACGGATCTGATACCGAATCACCCCAATAGTATGTGGATGGATCCCCACGAGACCGGACTTTATCTGGGGCAGTGCGCCCAATATTGCGGAACCCAACACGCCAAAATGCTTCTGCGCGTATACGTCGACTCGCGAGAAGATTTCAATCGATGGATTCAAGAGCAACAACAACCAGCGCACAGTGCTGAACAGGTATCCGAGGGGCAGCGTATCTTCGAACAGACGGCCTGCGTCAGCTGCCACACTGTTGCAGGAACCCCCGCAAATGGCACCAACGGGCCGGATCTTACGCATCTTATGAGCCGGCAGACCATAGCCGCCGGCGCGGCGAGCAACACGCTGGAAAATCTCATGGCATGGATTTCTAATCCTGCGGTCATTAAACCCGGATGCAAGATGCCGTCGATGGGCCTGAGCGCTCCGCAGGCGGCTGCAGTGGCGGCATATTTGGAGACTCTTCGGTGATGACGACCGAGTCGATCGCATGGCCTCGCTCCGCGGTGGAGTCGCGCCCTCTCGTCCAGAGATTGCACGAATGGGTGATCACGGTCGATCACAAACGGCTCGGCATCCTGTACATCGTTTATGCGCTGCTGTTTCTAATGATCGGAGGAGTGGAGGCGACCATCATGCGCATCCAACTCATCCGTCCGCATAACGATTTCGTCTCGCCTCAGGTGTTTAACCGGATGTTTACGATGCATGGGACCACCATGATTTTCTTCGTCGCGATGCCGGTCTTGTTTGGATTCGCGAACTATCTGATCCCCCTGATGATCGGCGCTCGCGATATGGCGTTTCCACGCTTAAACGCTTTTAGCTTCTGGATGACGGCTTTCGGCGGGCTTCTGCTCTATTTCAGCTTTGTCGGCGGCGACGGGCTCTACGGCGCCGGCAGCGCGCCGGACGTGGGTTGGTTCGCTTACGCTCCGCTCACCTCACAGACCTTCTCGCCCGGGCATAGCACGGACTTCTGGATTCTATCCTTGCTCGTTTCGGGGTTCGGTAGCATCGGAACGGCCATCAACATCATCGCCACGGTCCTGTGCATGCGCTGCCGCGGAATGACACTGGGAAAGATGCCCCTGTTGCCGTGGTTGAATCTTGTAATGGCGGGCCTGGTCATTATGGCCGTCAGTCCGCTCACGGCTGCGCAATTGATGTTGCTGGTCGATCGCTACTTAGGCGGGCACTTTTTCGACACGCAAGCCGGAGGCTCAGCAGTAATCTGGATGCACTTCTTCTGGGTTTTCGGCCATCCCGAGGTGTATGTGCTCGTCATTCCCGCATTCGCGTTCGCCTCCGAAATCATTCCTGTGTTCTCCCGCAAGGCGATCTTCGGCTATCCCGTCATGGTGGCGGCCACCATCTGCATCGGATTTATAGGCATGAGCGTTTGGGCGCATCACATGTTCACGGTCGGGATGAGTTCGGCGGCGAACACGTTCTTCGTTCTGTCGACAATGGCTATCGCCGTTCCTACCGGCATCAAGATATTCAACTGGCTGGCCACCATGTGGGGGGGACAGATTGACTTTAAGGCTCCGATGCTGTTTTGCGTCGCGTTTCTGTTTCAGTTTTTAATCGCCGGACTGACGGGGATCATGTTGGGCTCGGCGCCGTTTAATTGGCAGCTCGGAAACTCGTACTTTGTGATTGCGCATTTTCACTACGTCATCGTGGGTGGGATTCTATTCACGCTGTTTGGGGCCTTTTATTATTGGTTCCCCAAAATGTCGGGGAGAATGTATAGCGAGCCGCTGGGCAAGCTGCACTTCTGGCTGTTCCTCGTCGGATTCCATCTTACCTTCGATTTCATGCATATTCCGGGAATTCTCGGGATGCCTCGCCGAATCTATACCTACGAGCCGGGGCGCGGCTGGGATGTCTGGAATCTGATCGTAACCGTTGGCGTGTTCTTTCAGGCGGCGGGCGTGCTGGTTTTTGTCGGCAATCTGATATGGTCAAGCTTTCGCGGCGAGCTTGCCGGGAACGATCCCTGGGATGCCTGGACGCTGGAGTGGTCCACTCCTTCTCCGCCGCCGCCCTACAACTTCGCCGCCATCCCGGAGGTTAAAAGCCGCAGGCCCCTGTGGGATCTCAAGCATCCGGAAGATCCCGATTGGCAGTACGAGTAAAGTTATGAGCGCATCGTACCCGACCATACCGGCGAGCGATACCGAATGGATTCTCCCTGCTCGGGGGACGGTTGCAATGTATTGCCTGATTGTGGCGGAGGCCGCGATTTTCACGATCTTTGTCGTGGCCTACATTTTCTACCTCGGCAAAAGTCTTACCGGGCCCCAACCGCAAACTGTGCTCCACGCTCCCATTTTTCTTACGATCTGCTTGCTTTCGAGCAGCCTGACAATTCACTTCGCCGTTCGGTCGCTGAAGACAGGGACTCTGCGTTCCTTCGCCCTATGGTGGTTTCTGACGCTCGCCCTGGGCGTGGTCTTTCTCGCGGGCACCGTTCGCGAATGGCAGCGTTTGATCTATGACGAAGGATTGACCATCCAGACCAACTTGTTCGGGACCACCTACTACTCGCTGGTCGGGCTGCACGCGTTTCACGTAACTGTCGGTCTGTTTGCTCTCGCTGCGGTATCGATCTTCTCGATCTGTGGGCTCGTGAAACAGGAGCATGCTGAACGTGCGGAGGTTCTGTCGATGTATTGGCACTTTGTGGATGCCGTGTGGGTGGTAGTTTTCATGGTCGTATACGTTGTCGGGCGCTGAGGGAAGCAAGATGACGACCGAACCGCTGAACGGGACCTCCGAGGATACGCCGAGTACGATCGAGGCGCCCGCGCCCACGCCCTGGCCGATCGTCCTCGCGTTTGGACTGACGCTGCTGCTCGCGGGATTAGTGACCAGCGGAGCCGTGGGTGTGCTCGGTGCAATTGTCTCTATCGCCGGCGCGGCTGGTTGGTTCCGTGACGTTCTGCCTCGGGAGCGTCATGAATCGCTGCGGGTGATGTCGCCAGCGCCAGTTGTCACGACCACGCGGAGCGGAGTCGCTCGAATGGAAATCGCGCACGACGTGCGCCGCGCGTGGTTGCCGCTGGAGGTCCATCCCATTTCAGCCGGAGTGAAGGGCGGTCTGGCCGGAAGCGCAGCGATGGCGATCCTCGCGGTGCTTTACGGAGTTTTGAACCAGCACAGCATATGGTATCCGATCAATCTCCTGGCGGCCGGCTTTTTCCCTTCGGGTGCCATGATCCACACGACCGCGGATATCGCCGCGTTCCATCTCCGCATGTTTCTCATCGCGGTTCCGATTCACCTGATCACGTCTTTGCTGGTCGGATTGCTTTACGGTGCGACGCTGCCGATGCTTCCGCGGCAGCCGGTTCTACTCGGGGGCCTGATCGCGCCCGTCCTGTGGTCCGGTCTGATTCACGGCATTCTCGGAGTCGTGAATCCAGTGCTCACCCAGCGCCTCGACTGGCCCTGGTTTGTGCTGTCGCAAGTCGGATTCGGGAGTGTCGCGGGCCTGGTTGTTTCCCGCCAGCAACGAATCCGCACGCCGCAGCACGTACCGCTCGCGCTCCGCGTCGGGATGGAAGCGTCCGGAATGAGGGATGAAAATCGTGGAGAGGGTGAAACGCCATGACGCCCCGGGAACTTCTTCTCGCGGCAGGGTTGCTGGCCACGACCGCTTGCGGTAGTCGGGGCATAGCGCCCGGCCGCCCGACGGTGGGTTCGCAAGTGATCCCTCCGTATAAGATTTTGGACGCTGGTGTTCTCTATGCCAAAAATTGTGCCGGATGCCACGGCCGCGATGGCAAAGGCGGCGCCGCGATCGCACTAGGCGACCCGCTGTACCTTGCCATCGCCGGCGCTGCCACCATGAACCGCGTGACCTCCGAGGGAGTGCCGGGAACCTCCATGCCGGCCTTCGCGGAGCACTTCGGCGGACTATTGACCGACAGCCAAATCGACGCCATCATCCACGGAATTCGAGCCCGCTGGGCCAAGCCGGATGCTCTGCGCGATACCAATCCTCCGCCCTACGCGGCGCAAGATTCTGGTAATCCCAAACGCGGCGCCACCGTGTATGAAACTTTCTGTTCCCCGTGTCACGGCGCCGATGGCCGCGGCGGCAAGCGAGCCGGTTCCATTGTGGATCGTTCTTATCTCGCGTTGGTCAGCGACCAGAACCTGCGCACGAACGTAATCGTGGGAAGGCCCGAGTTGGGTGCTCCCGATTGGCGCGGTGACCTGCATGGCAAGCCGATGTCGCCGGAGGATGTATCCGACGTGGTGGCGTGGCTTGCCGCTCAGCGTCCCCAGTCCGCCCGCCTGTCGAGCTCACTGCGACCGGAGGGGAAAACTCGATGACTTCACCTGACGACCTTTCGAGACGTGGGATGCTGATGAAGCTTGGGCTCCTGTGGAACGGAGCCATCGGCGCGATCCTCGCGGTGCCGATTGTTCGCTACCTTCTATCGCCCGTGATTCGCGAGCGAAACGCAGGCTACCAAGCGTGGCTGGCGCTCGGCCGGCTCGATCAGTTCCCGGCGGGGCAGACACGACTGGCGACGTATCGGCATCCGGCCGCGAATCCATCCGATGGGGAAACCGCGAATATCCCCTGCTGGGTACGGAACGTCGATGGCCGGAAGTTCCAGGTTTTCGCGATCAACTGCGCGCATCTCGGGTGTCCCGTTCGTTGGTTCCCACAGTCCGGCTTGTTCATGTGTCCATGCCACGGCGGCGCCTATTATGAGGACGGCTCCCGCGCCTCTGGACCTCCGGAGCGTGGCTTGTTTGAATATCGTTACAAGGTCGATCAAGGGAACCTGCTGATCCAGGCGGGCGAAATGCCCACCGTTGGGGCGCCTGCCGCGAACTTAATTAACATCTCTCTCGGGAGACCGCCGTGCGCCTGATCAAAAACGTCGGTCTGTGGCTCGATCAGCGCGTTCAGCTCTCGGCTCCGATTCGAGAGGTCATGGGGCATCCGGTCCCGCGTGAAACCGCAAGCTGGGCTTACGTTTTTGGCAGCGCCGCTCTCACCGCGTTAGGGCTCCAGGTGGTCACCGGTATTCTTCTCGCACTGCTCTATGTGCCTTCCGCAGGAGAAGCCTGGAATAGTTTACAGATTCTCAACCACCAGATTACGCTCGGTTGGTTCATTCGAGCCTTGCACGGCTGGGGTTCGAACTTCATGATCGCGATCGTTCTGATCCACATGTTGCAAGTGTTCCTGTTCGGCGCGTACAAATTCCCCAGGGAGCTGACCTGGATCGTCGGCGTCCTGCTGCTCCTCCTGACGCTCGGCATGGCCTTTACCGGCCAAGTGCTGCGCTTCGATCAGGACGCCTACTGGGGCTTGGGCATCGGCGCGTCTATTGCAAGCCGTGTGCCGGTCCTGGGGCCATGGATCGTGAATCTCTTGTTGGGAGGTCCGATCATTGGCGGTGCGACACTCTCGCGTTTTTTCGCGCTGCACGTATTCGTGATCCCGGGATCGCTGATTGCTTTTGTGGGCCTGCATCTGCTCCTGGTGTTGAAGCTCGGCATTAACGAATGGCCGATGCCGGGAAGAATCGTTCGTCGCACGACGTATCTGCGGGAATATCACGAGCTGACGCGCACCGACGGCATTCCGTTTGTGCCCGGTGCGGTCGCGAAGGATTTGTTTTTCTCGGGATTCATTCTTCTTTCGATCGCCGTGTGTGCCGTGTATTTCGGCCCGTTCGGACCGAGCGGGCAGCCGGATCCCACCATCATCCAAACCGCGCCGCGGCCGGATTACTTTTTCTTGTGGCTCTATGCGGTGTTGTCTCTGCTTCCGCCATCGCTCGAAACACCGGCGCTGCTGATCGGACCGGTGATCGCACTGGCCGTGCTCTTGGCTCTCCCGTTTGTCTCCGGGGAGGGCGAGAAAAGCTGGAAGCGCCGCCCCATCGCGGTTCTCACAATCTTACTGCTGGCAGTGGCCCTCGGAACTTTCACACATTTAGCCGACGATGCGCCGTGGAGCCCCGTGATGGACGCGTGGAGCGGCGAACCGATTCCAGCGCAGTATCTAAATGGGCGTACCGCACTGGAGCGTCAAGGGGCGCTCGTGTTTCAAGCCAAGCAGTGCCACAACTGCCATGCGCTTGCCGGTGCGGGCGGAGTCCGCGGACCAGGGCTGGATCGCGTTGCGGTCCAGCTCACTCAAGATCAACTCATCCGCCAGGTGATCCAAGGCGGCGGCAACATGCCGGCCTACGGGAAAAACTTGAGTCCGGCCGAGACCACCGCGCTTGTGGCGTTTCTCGAGACGCTGCATCCGGCCGGGCAGGCGCCGGCACGGGAGGCTTCGAGCGCCGCCAGATTCGGAGTACGCCCTTAGGGCGCTCATGTCACCCCATGTCCACTTCGGTTTGTATTTTTCGCCCTTCGCGATTTCCACAACCCTGGTGCTCATGGGCGTAGCGTGGGCCTACGGGCGGGGTTGGGTTCGACTTCGCAAAGCTCTGCCTGATTTGGTATCGGGATGGCGGATGGTAGCATTCACAGGCGGTGTGATTTCACTGTGGGCCGCCGTGGCCTCTCCTCTCGCGGCGCTGGACCATCAGCTACTCACGGCCCACATGGTGCAGCACCTTCTCTTGATGACGGTCGCGGCTCCGCTGATCCTGTTGGGAGCACCGGCCTTCACCTTGCTCCACGGATTTTCTCAGCGCTTCGTGCGTGGCGTATGGGCGCCACTTCTGCAGTGGCCGCCAGGGCGCGTGGTCGGGCGCATCGTGAGTCAACCCCTATTCTGCTGGCTCGCCTCCACGGCCACCGTGCTTGGGTGGCATGTACCCGCGCTGTTCGAGCTGGCCATGCGGTCTGGAGCATGGCACCAAGTGGAGCACGCTTCTTTTTTGGTCGCGGGCCTTCTCTTCTGGTGGCCCGTCATCCAGCCATGGCCCAGCCAGATGAGAGGTCCCCAATGGTCCGCTCCGTTGTATCTTTTCCTTGCCACATTACCCTGCGATGCGCTTTCGGCTTTTCTCACTTTTTGTAACCGCGTGGTGTACCCGCATTACCTGTCTGCGCATCGGATCTTCGATATTTCCCCTCTCGGAGACCAGGAACGCGCGGGCGCGCTGATGTGGGTTTCCGTGACGTTCGCCTATTTGGTTCCGGCAGCCGTAGTCACCATCCAGATGCTCTCGCCGCGGCGGCATCCCTCGGGAGTAAAAGTCGGCTGAACGTGGCGCACTATAAATCTCAAAACCAAATGACGTCGCGTGCCCTCCTTTCACTGCCTCGGAGAATGCGCACATCGGTCATTTCACGCCGTCATAAACCGCTCAAATAGCGCATTTTTACGTCGATTTACGTAGCTTTTATGGACATAATCCTTCACTAGCGGGCTGCTGAAAGATCGGAACGGGAACTGAAGAGGACTTCCCGTGCGGATTTCAATGCAATCGAGCGCTCATTTGTTATTCGTATGTAACGATTGCCTGATATGTTCCAGCGATGGAACCTTTAAGGGAGCGGATGTGAACAACCCAGCATACGAGCAAAAGAACGATGTGGTTGCAGGACGAATCGGAAGGATCGCGGTGGCCAGTGCACTGTTGCTTGCAGCGACGGCGTTTGCCCAGAGCCCGGTTTTTGCCCCTGGCAATCTGGTCGTCGCGGTCGAAGGATGCGGCATCCACGGCGGCAGCGCCACGACATGTGCGGCTCCGAAGGGCACGGGAACGGGTGCCTTGAACAGCACCGCCGGCGGTTATGGGGACAATCAGGCTGCCCCTCTCACGCTCTTTCAGTACACGCCGAGCGGCACGTCCAGCGTCACTTTCGTCAATTCTCTCGTGCTGCCGCAAAGCGGTTCAGGAGCGAACCTTCCCGTCTCCGGTGAATACGGATCGTCGTCAGAGGCCACGCTGCAACTCTCCGGTCTTGGCCCTTACCTGACCATCATGGGATACGGTCTTGATGTTCCTACCTTCAATGCCAACCCGGCCACGTATGGAGCAGCTCCCTCGCTCGCATTCGCCCAATCGGGCAGCCTGACCGGGCAAAGTTATACTGCGGTACCCCGCGTCGTGACGTTGATCGACGCAAACGGCAACGTGAATTCCTCAACGGCGCTCTTCAACGTTTTCAATAACAACAATCCGCGCAGCGCCTATACGGCCGACGGCATGAACATTTACATTTCAGGCCAAGGCAATGACGACTCCACCGGCGGCGTTTTTTATACGACGTTGGGCAGTAGTTCCGGGACGGCGATTAGCGGAGCCGACAGCATTTCCTCCGGTGGCACGCTCTTTAACCAGGACACCCGGATGGTGCAGATTTATAACAACAACCTATTGGTTTCCTTCGACAGCAAAGAAGGTACAGGTTTCAATCGCTCCGGCATCGGTTCTCTCGGCGACCCGCCCTCGACAACGCTCTACAACGTAAGTCCTCCGTCTCCGCCCGTTACGAGCGGACCGACCGCGCTCACTGGTTTTCAAAAAACCGGCAAGGTGACGATTACGACGGGCGCCAGCAGCAATGGCAACAATCTGAACAACTCCACGACAAAGGTTAATAGCGTTGCCCTGAATCTGATCAATCTCAGTCCTTCCGATTTTTTCTTCGCGGCACCGAATGTGCTATACATCGCGGATACCGGAAATCCCAAAAACGATAGTAACGGCGACAATGCGATTCCCGGTCAGACGAACATCGGCGACGGCGGGCTGCAAAAGTGGGTCAACAGCGCTGCTGACGGTTCAGGGACCTGGAGTCTGAAATATACGCTCTATCAGGGGTTGAATCTGATGGATAACACGAGTTCGTCCGGCACCAGCGGCTTATACGGTTTGACCGGCGTCGTCAACGGCACAAGCGTCTCGCTTTACACCACCAATGCCACGTTGAACGATCTCGATCAGACCTATTTATACGGAATCACAGATACGCTGGCCAACACGATACCGCCGGGAACGTCACTCGCTTTTACCCTGCTCGATACCGCTCCCGCCGATTCCAATTTCAAGGGAGTTTCGTTTGCACCGGTGACGCCGCCCGGCGGCGTAACGATCACGAGTGTGCCCTCTGGCCTGGCGTTTAACTCGGCGGGCACCGGCTGCGCTCCCGGCACTTATACGACGCCGGTGACTCCGCTTTGGACGCCGGGCAATTCGTGCACACTGAGTGTGGTTCCGACGCAAAGCGGTGCCGCGGGCGTTCAATACGAATTCAGCCATTGGGAGGACGGGGCTACCAATCCGGCGGCACACACCGTCATCTCACCGGCCAACCCCGCTACTTATACGGCTACGTTCTCGACCGAATATCAGCTCACGACGTCGGCGGGGACGGGAGGCTCGGTGAGCGCGGGCGGGTTCATCGCTTCCGGCACCAACGCGGTGATCACCGCGATGCCGGCCGACGGATATTATTTCGTGAGCTTCACGGGCACCACGACGTCGACCAGCAATCCACTGATTCTGACGATGAATGGACCCCAAACTATCACGGCAAACTTCGCTTTGAAAACCACGCCAACCATTACGTGGGCAGCGCCTGCGGCGATCAGCTACGGAGCCGCGCTGACGTCCTTGCAGTTGAGCGCGACATCGAACGTGCCGGGCATGTTCGCCTATACGCCGACATTCGGAACCGTGTTGCCGGCGGGAATGCAACCGCTCTCGCTCGTCTTCACACCCACCGACGCCGTCCATTTAAACACCGCGACCGCGAACACCAGTATTCTCGTCCATCAAGCGACCCTGACGGTTACCGCGAAGAGCTTGGCCCGCCCCTATGGGGCTCCGAACCCGACTCTCACGGCGGCCATTACCGGCTTCGTAAACGGCGATCCCTCATCGGTAGTGAGCGGGAGCCCCGCACTATCCACCGCCGCGACGCCGGCGAGCTTGCCCGGACCATATCCGATCACGGTGGGGCTCGGCAGCCTTGCGGCCGCCAATTATGGTTTTACTTTCGTGAACGGTACTCTGGCGGTGGCTTTCACCGCGACTGTCCCCAGCTCCAAGTCGGCCTGCAATGGCGCATACAATGGAACCTTCAACGGAAACCTGACCGTCTCGGCCGGCCAAAACTGCGTGTTTGTGGGCGGCGGAGTCACCGGGAATTTGCAGCAGAATGGCGGCAGCCTCACGCTTCTACAAGCGCGGGTGGCGGGCAACCTGCAAATCAGCGGAGCCAGCATGTTCACAATCGATTCCGGTTCGACGATTAGCGGCAATCTCCAAATTCAGAATCTGCCACGAGGCTCCGCTCAGAGCCAGATCTGCGGAACCACGGTCCAGGGGAATCTGCAATTCCAGAACAACGGTGCCCCGGTTGTGATCGGCTCTCCCTCCTCCTCGTGCGCCGGTAACACGATTGCCGGTAATCTTCAGGTGCAGAGCAACACCGCTACGGTGCAGCTCGATTGGAATACAGTCCGCGGCAATCTCCAGGTACAAAGCAACACCGCCGCGACTCAGGTCTCTTCGGACAAGGTAAGCGGGAACCTGCAGTGCAGCGGAAATTCCGCCATCACGGGAGGCGAAGACACGGCTCCCCAAAAGCAGGGGCAATGCGCAGCGTTTTAAAACGGCGATTGTCGCGTCGATGATCGATCGGCCTGCAAAAAGCGGATCGCCCTGGGCACGGGCGTTTCTCCGAGTTGATGCGGACCGCTGTGCGAAGATCAGAGACGAGAGGGCGCACATACGTGCTGTCGTCGATGCACTGGTTGCGCCCTGACACCTACGACTGGAGTCCATCATGAGTGTTAGAACGGTTGCCAACAAGTTTGTGGAGTTGTGCAGGCAGGGCAAGAACTTCGACGTCATGCGTACGATGTACGCGCCCGACATTGTTTCGGTTGAAGGCGACGGTAAGGAGACCGCCGGTCAAGATCCGGTGATTAAGAAATCGGAGGACTGGGTCTCCGATAAAACCTTCAACGGGGAGACTGTGTCCGGGCCGTTTTTCAACGGCGCAAACCCGGACCAATTCGTGGTCTTCTTTACCCTGGACATCACGCCCAAAGCCACCGGTCAGCGCATC
>Ga0364873_10648_pt1 | contig 13463 bp, 15 predicted proteins | sample ExccelAu500001D3_2_FD_206928 | JGI IMG/M metagenome (GOLD analysis project Ga0364873, IMG submission 206928) | Enriched cells from Trout Bog Lake Hypolimnion, Wisconsin, USA - BchlTB.Aug07.5000.01.D3 | ecosystem: Environmental > Aquatic > Freshwater > Lake > Hypolimnion/Profundal zone | place... | reverse complement strand
TTGCCCAAAGAATTTTTAAATTTTTCTTTGGCTAACGTAGGACTCACTTGTATTATTTTTGAATGAATTCTCAGGGATTAAAAGCCCCGCCTTCCCGAAGGGTGGCAAGCTCATTACCTGAAATGCCTAACTCTGCAAGAACCTCATCGGTATGCTCCCCAAGTAATGGCGGATGCTTTGTGACTTGCTGGGGGGTGCCTATGAGTTTGACGGCAAAACCAATATTGGGAACCTTACCCTCAACAGGATGGTCAATTTCAATACGCATTTGGCGGTGCTTTCCATGCTCACTATTAAACGCTTGTGGGTAGGTGTTGATTGGGCCCGCGGGAATGCCGCCGGATAGAAGAAGGTCAATCCACTGGTCCGCGGTCTTGCTTACGAATGTTTTTTCTAATTCGGTCGCCAATTCAAGCCGATTAGCTAGGCGCAGGGGATTGGTTTTAAAGCGCGCATCTTCAAAGAGTTCATTGCGATCAATTTTTTCGCAGAGTAACTTCCATAGTTTTTGATTCGTAGCGCCCATGACAAAATAACCATCAGAAGCTTGCATCGCTTGGTACGGTGCGCTCATGTGATTGGCGGTACCCAATTTATAGGGCTCTATCCCCGTACCCCAGTATTGCGCTGTATCCCAGATCGAAAATGCTAAAGCAGAGTCAAATAATGAGGCATCAATAAATTGACCCTCACCAGTTTTCGTTTTACCAATATAAGCCGACAAAATTCCGTATACAGCAAAAAGGGCACAACCAATATCCGCTACTGGTACACCTGCTTTTACAGGAGGCCCATCAGGATATCCAGTTACACTCATCACGCCAGACATGGCTTGAGCCATTAAATCAAAGCCTGGCCTATCCGCCCAAGGACCTGTTTGTCCAAAACCAGAGATGCTGGCATAAACCAAGCCGGGATTCATGGTTTGCAAAGAAGGATAGTCAATGCCGAGTTTTTTCATGACGCCGGGACGGTAGTTTTCCACCAGAATATCAGCCGTTTTAACCAGCTTAAAGAAAATGGCTTTACCAGCAGCGGTTTTCAGGTTGAGGGTAACGCTACGCTTATTTCGATTCATATTCAGAAAGCCCATGCTGTCTGAACCCTTCATCTTAAAACCCATTGCGCCACGGGTTTGGTCGCCTGTTCCTGGGGGTTCAATTTTGATCACATCTGCGCCCAAATCAGCGAGGAGCATGCAGCAATAGGGGCCAGCCATTACTTGGCTGACATCTAGTACTCGCACGCCAGCCAAGGGCAGGGGTTTACTTGTAGGTGTTTTCGTCATTGTCTCTATTGTTCTTATATGTATAGAATGAACCACTAATAACTATCAATATAAAACAATACTGGAGACGATATGTTTATTCATTCCCATCAATGGGTATTGCGAAGTCTTGTGGCAATCGTGGCTAGTCTTTGCGGTGTAGTCCCGGCCTCTGTATTTGCCCAGCAAAATTTTCCAACTAAACCCATTCGATTAATTGTCGGCTTTGCTCCGGGTGGGGGAACCGATATTGTGGCCAGAGCACTGGCGCCTAAGATGGGCGAGATTCTGGGTCAAAGCGTGATTGTTGATAATAAATCGGGCGCTGCTGGAACGATTGGAGCAGATCAGGTTGCTAAGGCAAATCCAGACGGGTACACATTATTGGTAGGGCACTCAAACTCAAATGCCATTGCCCCATTTGTTCTAACTAGTGTTCCTTACAATCCTGCAACGGATTTCACTCCGATTACCTATTTAGGATATGTGCCTAATGTCTTAGTCGTGAAAGCCTCTTTGCCTGTGAATTCAGTGTCCCAATTAATTGCCATGGCTAAGGCCAACCCTGGTCAAATGACTTATGGATCATCTGGTATTGGCAGCACACAGCATTTGGCAGGTGCCTTGTTTGCAAAAATTGCGGGCATCTCGCTGAACCATGTACCTTATAAAGGGAGTGGTCAGGCCATCATTGATTTACTAGGCGGGCAAATTACGATGAACTTTGATACATTGCCACCCAATTTGCAGCAGATAAAAGAAGGCAGCCTCAAGGCCCTAGCAATTTCTACGCCAAAGCGTTTAGCTATTCTCCCTAATGTACCCACCTTTACTGAAGTTGGAATTACGGGTTTCGAGGTAACCAATTGGTATTCCGTAATGGGGCCTAAAAATATGGATCCGGCTATAGTCAATAAGATCGATCAAGCAGTAAAAGCCGCCATGGCTGACCCTCAGATTAAGAAAACACTGGATGCGCAAGGCTTGCAACCTGAAGGTCCAACAACGCCAGCTGCATTCAGCTTGTTCTTGGCTAGTGAAATTGCCAAGTACCAGCGCCTAGTCAAGAGTTTAAATATTAAAGCTGAGTAAGGTTTCTTTATGACTACTGTAGACCGGGACCCAAAAGAAAATATCGCTCGGGTCATTTGCGAGTTGCAGGATCAATTTGCTTTCATCACCTTTGATCATGTTGCGGCACGTAATGCGATGACGGTCGACATGTATCAGCGCCTCAAAACGATTTGCCAAGATTTAGCGAAAAATCCCTTTATCCGAGTAGTGATACTTCGTGGAGCGGGTGGTAAGTCATTCGTGTCGGGCAGTGACATCGCCCAATTTGCGCATTTTCAAAATGGGGGCGATGGCATCACATACGAGCAGGGGATTGATGACTATTTAAGTCCTTTGGCCGAACTGCCGATGCCAACAATTGCGGTGATTGACGGTATGGCCATTGGCGGGGGATTGGCCATTGCCAGTTGCTGTGATTTTCGTATTGCCACAACAGAGGCGCGCTTTGGAGTGCCGATTGCAAAAACTCTGGGCAATTGTCTCTCTGTGGGAAATGTGGCCTTACTTGTAGCTCATCTGGGGGTTGGTATTGTCAAGCGCATGTTGCTATTGGCTGAATTGGTTTATGCACCAGAATTATTGCGGCAAGGATACCTGCTGGCAACTTACGATGCTGAGGATCTTGAGAAGGAGGCGCTATTTTTGGCACAGCATTTAAGCCAACTTGCACCACTGACACAAAAATCTTCCAAGATCACTGTCGCGCGTCTCATCAAAAACAATTTACCCGACTGCAGCGATTTAATTGCGCAATGCTATGGTAGTACTGACTTTAAAAATGGGGTATCTTCATTTTTAAATGGCACGCCACCCAAATGGTCTGGTAAATAAGTAGCGCTTTAACGGCACCGCTTGATGCTGGGTGCTTTATAAAAATATTTCTTGCAAATTGTTGAGGTAACGCAATCCTTGCTCAGTTGCTTTCAGTTTTCTGGGGTTAATATCAAGTAACCCTTTTTTACTGGCCTCATCTAAATTTTTGGCAATAACACTAAGCGGGAGTCCAGTGCGCTCGCCAAAGGTATTGGTATCTACGCCGGCTGTTAACCGCAGGGTATTAAGCATAAATTCAAAAGGCAGATCTTTGGCTGAAATGTCCCGAGCTTCGATTAAGGCATTGCCCTGTGTTTCGATAGCTTGCATATAGGTTTCTGGATGACGTTCACGCACTTGACGGGTAATTTTGTCCGGAAAGGAAATCTTGCCATGGGCACCTGCACCAATTCCGATGTAATCACCGAAACGCCAGTAGTTCAGGTTATGTTTGCATTCCTGATCTTTTTTGGCATAAGCGGAAACTTCATAGCGCTGGTAGCCAGCTGCCTCTAACAAGGCCAAGTTCTGTTCAAAAATAGCGTCAATATCATCTTCGCTAGGGAGCTTTGGTGGAAAGCTAGCAAAGTAGGTATTGGGTTCAAGGGTGAGGTTGTAAAGCGAGAGGTGCGGTGTATTAAAGGAGAGCGCGGTTTGCATATCTGCTTTAGCTGCTTCTAGGCTTTGATTGGGTAATCCATACATCAAATCTAGATTGACTGATTGAAAGTGCTCCATTGCAATGGCTATGGCTTGCTTTGCTTCCGCGCCACTATGAATGCGACCCAAGGCTTTTAGCTGTGCATCCTGAAAACTTTGAATTCCTAGGGATACGCGGTTAATGCCGGACTTGGCAAAGGCGGCAAATTTTTCCGCTTCCACCGATCCAGGATTAGCTTCCATAGTAATTTCACAATCAGGCTCTAAATTGATGCGGGCCCGAATGGCGGAGAGAAGATCATCCATGCCTTGGGGGGAAAGTAGACTGGGCGTGCCGCCACCTATAAAAATACTATGGACTTGTCGCCCCCAAATGCGAGGCAATTCTGTTTCGAGATCAGTAATCAGTGCTTTAATATAGCGAGGCTCATCAAATCCTGGCCCCTTTGTATTGGGATCTTTTACCTGATGCGAATTGAAGTCGCAGTAAGGACATTTTTTTTCACACCAGGGAAAGTGAATGTATAGGGCGAGCGGTGGCAAAGCCGTCAGCTGAGGATGACTCGTTAAAGTTTGAGTGGAATTAAGCACGTTTTTGTAACTGCGCAATGAGTTCACGTAAAGCCTGGCCACGATGACTGAGGCTATTTTTCTCTGCAGGCTCTAGCTCAGCTGCCGTCTTCCCAAGTTTCGGTAAAAAGAAGTGGGGATCATAACCAAAGCCATGGCTACCTGTAGCCTCATCAATGAATTGCCCATACCAGCGGGTTTGAACGATGAGCGGTTCTGGGTCGCCGGCACTTTGCACCATCACTAGGGCGCATGCATAGTGCGCGCCACGATTACTGTGCTCTCTCAAACTGGCAATAAGCTTTTGATTATTAGCTAAGTCATTACAGGCTGAACCCGCATAGCGTGCAGAATAAACACCGGGCTCGCCGTTTAATGCGTGCACACAGATGCCAGAGTCATCCGCTAAAGCGGGCAGTCCACTCGCCGCGCTCGCGTGTCGTGCTTTGGCTAAAGCGTTCTCCACAAAAGTGTGGTGCGGCTCTTCTGCTGAGGGAATGCCTAGCTCGCCTTGAGAAATAATCTCAAAATTTAATGGCAATAAGAGCTCGCGAAATTCCCGAACCTTGCCGGTGTTATTGGAGGCGAGTACAAGTTTTTGCACCATCACGCCTACTTATTTCAACGCATCTTGTTGGAGGAGGATTAACTCCTGGATGCCCGCTTGGGCTAAGTCTAATAATTCGTTTAATTCAGTACGGGAAAAGGCAGGACCTTCTGCGGTACCCTGCAACTCAATGATCCCGCCTTTACCTGTCATTACGACATTCATATCGGTATCGCAGGCAGAGTCTTCTGGGTAATCTAAATCCAGTACCGGCACGCCTTGATAGATCCCAACAGAAATGGCGGCCACACTATCAATAATCGGATCTTTAGTCAGTACACCACTTTTGAGCAAATGATCAATAGCATCACGCGCGGCTACATAGGCGCCGGTAATCGCGGCTGTGCGGGTTCCACCATCCGCTTGCAAGACATCGCAATCTAGGTGAATCGTGCGCTCACCAAGAATTTCTAGATTAAAGACGCTACGCATCGCGCGTCCAATGAGGCGCTGTATTTCTTGGGTGCGACCAGATTGTTTTCCGCGGGCCGCTTCACGATCGCTGCGAGTATGGGTAGAGCGGGGGAGCATGCCATATTCCGCTGTGACCCAACCTTCGCCTGAGCCTCTTTTATGAGGGGGTACTTTTTCGAGAACGCTGGCGGTGCACAGCACTTTGGTATCGCCAAAGGCAATCAATACGGAGCCCTCGGCATGCTTAGTAAAGGCGCGTGTAATGCTCACGGGACGAAACTGTTTTGCAGTGCGACCGCTGGGGCGGGTGAAGTCGGTCAAATTTGTGGAGCTCATGGGGTTTAGTCCTAATCGGTTGGGTAACAATCTACAATGTCCCTATGATATCGAGCATGACTGGTTATGGCAGCGCTTCTCGCCAAGTCTCCCTGGGGGCTGGTGTGGTTGCGGATCTGCAAGTGGAATGTCGGGCTGTTAACAGCCGCTTTCTGGATTTGGGATTTCGTCTTCCAGATGAATGTCGCGGAGCGGAGCCTGCTTTGCGAGAAATGGCCACTCAAGGGCTTTCGCGGGGCAAAGTGGAGTTCAGGGCGGCCTGGAGGATAAATGCCGGCGCTGCTGGTGCCGCCAAAGCCAATCCTCATGCCCTAGGTGCTCTAAACAGGGATCGCCTTGACGCCTTATATACCCTTCAAGAAAAGGCCCAAGAGGCTTTTCCAAAGGCAGAGGAACTGCGTATCTCCGATATTTTGCGTTGGCCTGGCATAGTTTCTGAGCCTAGGGGCGAAGAAGAGGGCTGGATCGCGGCTACGGTAGAGGCGGGGCGAGCTGCTTTGACTGCCTTGATGGAAAGCCGTCATGGTGAAGGCAAGGCTTTAGTAGGTGTCCTCACCATGATTACTAGCAGAATGCGGGAGATCGTGAAAACGATTGAACCTAAGGTGCCCATGTATGTATCGCAATATCAAGAAAAGCTTACCGAGCGCTTATCTGAGGCTTTAGCTAGCCAAGAGCAGGCAAAGGGCGGAACTGAGCTGATGGAGCGTATTCGTCAAGAAGTCGTCCTCTATGCGGTAAGAATCGACATTGCCGAAGAATTTGCCCGCCTAAAGACGCATCTGCAAGTGGTGGATACCGCTTTGGCTGGTAAAGGCCCTGTAGGTAAACGCTTAGATTTTTTAATGCAAGAGCTAAATCGCGAAGCCAATACCTTGAGTTCTAAATCTGTTTCAGAGGAATGCACCCAAGCAGCCTTGGAGCTTAAACTCCTGATTGAGCAGATGCGTGAGCAGGTTCAAAATTTAGAATAACCTTTTTATTTGATTTATGACTAGTCCTAAGCCCAATCTCACCCTTGCCTACCAAGGCAGCATGCTCATGATCGTGGCCCCTTCGGGCGCAGGAAAATCTTCTCTTGTAAATGCTTTATTGCAAGAAGATGCTGCTCTTAAACTATCCCTCTCTACAACGACGCGGGACCCTAGACCTGGTGAAGTTGACGGCAAAGACTATCGGTTTGTTGCCAAACATGAGTTTATGGCCGAGCGCGATCAGGGTCTGTTTTTGGAATTTGCAGAGGTGCATGGTAATTTTTACGGCACCTCTCGGGACTGGATTGAGGCTCAGATGAAAACTGGACGGGATGTCATGCTGGAAATCGACTGGCAGGGTGCCCAGCAGATTCGTCAAATGATTCCAGAGGTGCAATGGATCTTTATCTTTCCGCCTTCGTTTGAGGCTCTCGAGGAGCGTTTGCGTAAAAGGGGGCAGGACGATGAGGTCACTATTCAAAAGCGCCTAGCAGCGGCTCATCTAGAGCTCGTGCATGCCCATGAAGCGGACTTTATTGTGGTCAATGATAATTTTGATCAAGCTTTGTCGGATTTAAGGCACATTGTTGCTGCCAGTCGACTGCGTTCGGGGCCAAGCATGGCTCGTAATCCGGCGCTTTTACGACGGCTTGGGGTCTAATCAGTTATCCTATAGGCATTGCAGTTAATTTAAGTGAGTACAGAGCATGGCACGTATTACCGTAGAAGATTGTATGAAAACCATCCCCAATCGTTTTGAGCTGGTATTGGCTGCGACTTATCGCGCACGTCAATTGGTTCAAGGTCACTCCCCACGTGTTGAGTCCAGAGATAAAGCAACTGTAGTAGCGTTGCGTGAAGTTGCCGCTGGTGTGACTGACCGTGACATGTTGACCAAAGTACCTTTGTAATTCAGGGGTTCCGGTGTGGAGCTCCCCTTAGGTAATCCAAACACATCGGACTCATACGGCCAGGCCTCGTCTAAAGAGAACGCTCAAGCCGAAAAAAAATCCATTATTGCCAGCCTGCTAGCTCAGTCTAGCCGGCATTTATTTGGGCCTACTTCTGCGCCCAATTTACCTCTCAAACATCAAGTTGTTTCAATCGAAGGTTTACTTTCTAAACTGAGCTATCTCAAGCCGGAAGAAATCACTGAGATTAAAAAAGCTTTTCATTTTTCCGACACCGCTCACTTAGGGCAGTACCCATCCTGTTGCCGTTGCCGAACTCTGTGCGACTTGGCGGCTCGATGCTGCATCCATTATGGCGGCTCTATTACATGATGTGATTGAGGATACGGGGTGTACCAAGGCGGACCTAGTAGAAAAGTTTGGTAGTAAGGTTGCCGAATTAGTTGAGGGCTTAACCAAGCTAGACAAATTAGAGTTTCAGAGTCATGCTGAGGCGCAGGCTGAAAGCTTTCGCAAGATGTTTATGGCGATGGCGCGCGATGTGCGTGTGATCTTGGTGAAGTTGGCTGATCGAACACACAACATGCGCACCTTAGATGCTGTCCCTATAGAAAAGCGCCGTAGGGTAGCTGCTGAAACTATTGAGATTTATGCCCCAATTGCCCATCGCTTGGGTTTAAATATAATTTATCGCGATTTGCAGGATTTGAGTTTTCGTTACTCCATGCCAATGCGCTTTAGAGTAATAGAGAAAGCGGTCAAAAGGGCGCGAGGTAATCGCAAGGAAATGGTGGAAAAGATTCTGCAGGCCACCCGCTTAGCCTTTTCTAAGCTAAATTTAGAGGTTGATCTCCAGGGTCGAGAAAAAACTCTTTTTAGCATCTACAGCAAAATGCGCAGTAAGCATTTGAGCTTTTCTCAGGTGCTTGATGTTTATGCATTCCGTGTGACCGTACATACTATTGATGAATGCTATCGCGCATTAGGTATCTTGCATTCAATGTACAAGCCAATGCCTGGAAAGTTTAAGGACTACATTGCCATTCCTAAGCTCAATGGCTATCAATCGCTTCACACTACATTACTAGGTCCATCTGGAGTCCCGGTAGAATTCCAGATTCGCACCGGCGATATGCATGCCATTGCAGAGGCTGGAGTTGCGGCGCACTGGGCGTATAAGGATGGATTGCCTGATATGAGTGAAGTACAAAACCGTGCGCATCAATGGCTGCAGTCTTTGGTTGATATTCAAGATAGTAGTGGTGACTCTCAAGAATTCTTAGAGCATGTCAAAATTGATTTGTTCCCTGATGCTGTTTATGTCTTTACGCCTAAAGGGCAAATTCGGGCGCTCCCACGCGGTGCTACCGCGCTAGACTTTGCATACTCTATTCATAGCGACTTAGGTAACACCTGTGTGGCAGTAAAAATTAATGGATTGCAATTACCACTACGTAGTGAATTAAAAAATGGCGACATTGTCGAGGTAGTTACTTCATCGAATTCTCAGCCAAATCCAGGTTGGTTAGCCTTTGTAAGAACCGGTAAAGCGCGTGCCTCCATACGCCATTCTTTAAAGACCAAGCACTATGCTGAATCCTTGCAGCTTGGTGAGCGCCTATTAGCCAGCGCCTTGAGGCAGCAAGGTGTGGATGCTGGATTATTAAGTCCTGAGATTTGGGAAAAATTGATGCACTGGACGGGGGATAAAACCCGTGAAGATGCTTGTGTCAATATTGCTTTAGGTCGTCGCTCTGCGCAAGAGCTGGCGATTCGGCTCAAGATCTTAATAGACGATGATGGCGGCACTGAGCAAATGCGCTTAGGTGCTACAGACTGGGTTTCACCGCATCAAGAGATCGTCTCGCACCATCAGCGTCAGGCCATACTTGTGGATGGCCGCGAAGGAAACTCTATTAGCTTTCAGAGTTGTTGCCATCCAATCCCAGGTGATAACATTATTGGCTATCTTGGTAAGGGTGAGGGGTTACAGGTTCATACCAATGATTGCCCTCTAGCCCTCAGAATGCTCTCTAAGGATAGTGATAAGTGGGTCGAGGTGGAGTGGGGTAAAGAAATTAATCGTGAGTTTGAAGTGGATCTTGCGATCGATACCCGTCAAGGTAAAGGCGTATTAGCTCGAGTAGCAAGCAGCGTGACCTCTGCTGATTCCAATATTATGAATGTGGCAATGGACGATCGCCATAAAGAGGACGCTGTAACGATTCACTTTACGATTCAGGTGTCTGATCGCCTCCATCTTTCTAGGGTTATGCGGAGTCTGCGCGCCAATCATGACGTCATGCGAGTGACTCGCATTCGCGCTGTTTAACTCTTTCTTTATTGGTATTGCACCTCTAAAATTTCAATTTCAGTAGGGCCAGTAGGGGTTTGGATTTTTACGCAGTCCCCGAGACGTGCTTTGATTAAGGCTTTTGCAATAGGGGATACCCAGCTTACGTAACCGCGGTCTAAATCCACTTCATCGACCCCCACAATCGTAATGGTGGTTTGCGATCCAGAGTCGACACCCTCTAAATTGGAGTAAGTTACCGTAGCCCCAAAAAATACTTGTTCGGCGTCCAGATCTTTTGATTTTCGGGCGCCATTATCTATAACAACGGCAAACTCCAGGCGTTGATTAAGGAATCGTATTCGACGATCAATTTCCCGAAGTCGCTTTTTTCCGTAGATATAGTCGCCATTTTCAGACCGATCTCCATTGGATGCAGCCCAGTGAACAATATGGACAACCTCAGGCCGGTCATGGTTTAGAAGCTGTAAAAGCTCGCTTTTAATACGTTCGTGACCAGCGGGTGTGATGTAGTTCTTCTCTTCCATGGCATAATTATGACTGTTGCGGCTGTAGCTCAGTTGGATAGAGTACTTGGCTACGAACCAAGGGGTCGTGGGTTCAATTCCTGCCAGCCGCACCAACTATAAGGGCCTCCTGTCGGGGGCCCTTACCTTTTGTGCAATAGAACCGCTTTTGTGCAATAGAAATAGCCTCTACGAGGCTTTTTTTACTCCTAAAGTAGCTACTTTTTCAGGCTTTCGGCGGTAGATTTTGTCGGTAGTTCTAGCGTCAGCGTGACTTAATAAGGCTCTAGCGTGCTCCAAAGTCTCTGCATCGGAAGCGCATTTAGCCCTTAAATCATGTTCAGTAAAATTAATTTGGACCTTAGTTTCCGTGAGCACGCGAGCGCAAAAACGCTGCCACATTGAATCCCATCCATCAGCCTTGCCGGTTTCTTCGTTGATATACCCCTTGCCATCTCGCTTGCAAAAAAGAAATGCTGAGAGCGCAGGGCGGGCCGCCTTGGCCTTATCAATGCAATCCCTTAGTTCGGCATCCCAAGTGTAGATAGTGCGCTTACCGGTTGATTTGGCGGTTTTATGGCGTTGAATATGCAAACCATCCTCCTTGAGATTGGACATAGTCAAGCGTAAGAGGTCAGAGCGAGACATACCCGTAATAATTTTGAGTCGAATATAAGCTTGAATTGCACGAACACTGCCTTTAATGCGCTGAGCTTTCATTGAAAGCATCTCCAGGACTTCCCAATCCTCAATGTATCTATCTCTCGAGCTTTCGCCCTTTAGTCGAACCTCGTTTTTAAATGGGTGTTTATGTATGTACCCCCACTCGACGGCTTTAGTAAAACAATGGGAAAGAACCTCGACCTCTCTATGCGCGGTCGTTTTTCCACCTGACATATTGCCATTTGCATTAAGTTTTTTGTGAGTTCTCATATCAACATATTTATAAATATGTTGAGGTTGAATTGCATTTAGCTTGAGAGGACCAAACACTGTGCGGAGTTGCTTTATCCAAATGAGGTTAGATTCGCGACTCGAAATGGCTTTAGTTGGTACAACTTCAATCAAATAGCGGTCTAGTAGCTCTGAAATATTTTGTGCGTTATTTTGTGCGCCGATGCGTTCTGCCCATTTTGCATACGCCTGTGTCAATGTTTTACCAAGTCGGAACTGCTTTTTCCCATCCCACAGGTGCTCGAGACCTAGTGGAACTGAAAAATAGTAAGCGCCGTGATATGAGCGCCAGCGCTCAGGTAACCCCTTGTTTTCGGCCTTTCTTGGCTTAGGCATTAAATGGCACTCCAGTTGGGTTCAGCAGGCTTTTTACTTCTAGATCTCGGCTCATTTAGACCAAGAGCTTGTTCAACATATGACCTTAGCACGGCTACGCTACCATCCGGCCTCAATTTATGCTCTATCCCCATCGACCGAAGTGCACATGCCTGAGCATTTCGTTGAATTTTTCCAGTTAGCTCTTTGAGCTCAGCAAGGGTTAAGAACATAATTTGTTTTCCGAACTATCTGTAGGTTATAAGTTGTGCTTCATGTATTCATTACAGCATTTTTTGTGCCGTTTTAATCTGACGAATAAGCGACACATATTGAACATATCGCCCATTTTTGCCGCCTATTCATATTTACCTCATCCGTTCCGGGGATTTATCAGCAACCTTGGAAGTTTCACGAACCTTTTCCTGCGCCTTGTCTTTCGCGGGGGCTTCTCTAACCTCTTTTAGGACAGATTCAACTGTCTTTCCACTTTTAATATCAGCAGTCGCAGCTCCCGTTTTTTCTTGCTTTGGGCTAGCAGGCGCATGCTGATGATTTTGACGAACAGTTGGCGCCTGAGCCTCCTTCATGCTCATGCCCGTTTGCGGCGTATTTGAGGGGGCAGAGCGTGCAGCAACATCTCTAGCTGACTCAGCGGCGGCTCTCATCGTTGGCTCAGCCTTTGCAGGCTCTTTATGTTCATGAGCTTTAACGCCTGATTCATGACGTTGCGGCTGTTCTCGATTGTCGAAGTCCTTTTTAGTTTCTGGAGCAGGGCGCATTTTCGGCTCGGATTTAGCCTCGTGTTGCCCCGCATTTTTTTGTTGGGCTGGTTTTTCACGGGGTTGCTGCTGCGGCGTTGAGCTAGCATCTTTAATGCCTTGAATAACACCTTGAGCGATCGCTGCGAGGCCTCCACCGATGCCTTTAGCGGTTCCAACCGCTAAGTCAACGGGAGCTTTAGCGATGTCCTTAACGCCCTGAATCGCAAAATCCACAGTGCCAGTGATAGCTTTCTCAAGTGCGCCTACGGCTGCATTGCCCAGCTCGCTCATCCAATCGCCACTACCTTTTGAGCCAGCTCCCTGCTTAAAGAAACGGGTTTCGTCCCCGGGTAACTTCGCCTGGTCAGGTAAATGAGCCTCAGGTAAATGGGCCTGTTTAACCCCGTGAATGAAATCTGGCATTTTGAAATTCCTTATTTTTAAAAGCAGGGCTTAATTACCGAGCTGTCCATACTATGTGTGAAGTGACGCAATTATTGACATGCATTCATCTATATATTTTTTGAAAGCAACAAGCTCAGTCGATGAATACTTTTTAAGCGATGCTACTTGCTCGTAGACTTCAAAAATATTGAGCTGGCCTTCTTGCAGCTTTGTTTCTACGCTTCCGACCCTCGTGTTGCATGAGCTACAAAGTAATCCGCGAATGGCTCGCTTCGATCCAATGAAGAACTCGCTCTCATGGCAATGATCTACTACTAAATCGCGAGTACAGCCTATCTTTTTAGTAGCTGAAGTAGATCCACAGATTTTGCAGCCGCCACCCTGCTGAAATAACATATCTTGAAATTTCTGCGGAGTTATCTTGTATGTAGCCCACAAATACTTTTCTTTTTTTAAAGAGCGCTGTAGCTCAATCTCGAGATCATATTTATTTAAAATCTTCGAAGATACTAAATGCGCACGAGCTGAAGCCTCTTTCACCCTCAACGCCATTTTTTCTTCACGTATGATTTTTAGGTA
>Ga0364873_10647_pt1 | contig 13468 bp, 10 predicted proteins | sample ExccelAu500001D3_2_FD_206928 | JGI IMG/M metagenome (GOLD analysis project Ga0364873, IMG submission 206928) | Enriched cells from Trout Bog Lake Hypolimnion, Wisconsin, USA - BchlTB.Aug07.5000.01.D3 | ecosystem: Environmental > Aquatic > Freshwater > Lake > Hypolimnion/Profundal zone | place... | reverse complement strand
TGACTTCATAAATTAATAGTTTAGAGTTAAAAATAAAATTTAGGGTACAAAAAAACGGAAGAAATGTTACTAAATCACTGTTTTCTGTGTTTATTTTTGCATTTATTTGCTAAACTTCAAAGTTTTTATCAAAAATCTAAAAGTTTCCATTGATTATTTCATCACAACTCCCTACTTTTGCCGTCCGAAAAATTTTAATAAAATGTCTAGAGTATGTCAGGTAACAGGTAAGAAGCCAATTGTTGGAAATAGTGTTTCACACTCAAACATTAAGACCAAGCGCAGGTTCTTACCCAATTTACAATCAAAGCGTTTCTTCTATGCAGAAGAAGATCGTTGGATCACCCTCAAGGTTTCATCTGAAGCCATCCGTACTATTAATAAGAATGGATTGGCATCAGTAGTAAGAGATTTAAGATCCAAGGGAACAAAAATTTAATCATTACAAAGCAAATCATTAATACTAATGGCAAAGAAAGGCAACAGGGTGCAGGTAATACTTGAGTGTACCGAACATAAGGCGAGTGGTCAGGCTGGAACAAGCCGCTACATCACTAAAAAGAACAAAAAGAATAACCCGGAGCGTCTGGAGTTAAAGAAGTTTAACCCAATTTTGAAAAAAGTAACTGTTCATAAAGAAATTAAATAATCATGGCAAAAGCAGCTAAAACAGCGATTAAGACAAAAGACCAGAAGGCAGCCGCTGAAGCTAAGAACTGGACTAAAGTAATTAAGGCAGTACGCAGTCCTAAAACAGGAGCATACACCTTTAAGGAAACAATTGTTCATAAGGACAAGATTAAGGACTATTTAGAAGAAAAATAGTTTTCCTTAACCTATTTAAAAAGCTACCCTTGCTTAAAGTAAGGGTAGCTTTTTTGTGCCTGTATTTTAAGTTTGAACTATATTACTAACAACTTCCTAATTAACCACAAACCTGCTTACAACAGGTTGTTTTCCGTTGCCAGATACCCTGACGATGTATGTCCCTTTCGAGAAATTGTTGGACAGAACCCTGATATTATTCTCTCCTCTATTTGCATTAAATGCTTTACCAAAAACTCGTTTCCCTTTTATATCAAATATTTCTGCCAATAAATAATTCTTTCCTTCGGGAGATGAATATTGGACAGTAATAACAGATTTTCCAACAACAGGGTCAGGGAAAACCTTTATTGACTCAATCTCTGCCGCTCTTGCAGGCAAATGAAAAGTATCCACTTGCTTTATATTTAGTAATGTCCCTGTATCAATTTTCAAGATGGCATCATTCGGCAACGAATATTGTGTGACGATATTAAGAATGGTAGATGAGTCTGTTTTGCTTGCAATTGAAATGGAAGAATCTGCCGTTACAATATTCCATTTTCCCCTGAGGGATATTTGAATAGTAGAGGGAGCGGACATACTAATAAATGCTCCTGAACGATTAGAACGTGTGGTGGTTACTAGAAGATTCGGATTGGGATTCACCACTGTAAGTTGCAGGGTATCATTCGTTTTAGAAGCCATAAACCAACAAGGGCTATCCGTTGACATCAAAAGACTTGTTGTATCGGAAATATCTGTCAATGGACTAAAGATTGCATACCCATGAATCCCTTTGGACCTATAATAAACATAATGCATTTGAGTATTTGCCTGTTTTACAATATAACATGCAGTTGATGGTTGATTCATACTATCTGCAAAATGGGATAATGAAGATGGTGTGGAAGATGGAAGAACAACATACTCATAACTCTTGTTCAGAGGATTCTTTCCATGATCCAACCAAACCTTTGCCCAATTTCCTGTAGATGTATCTGGCACACCCCCTGGATTCAAGAAGTACTGTTGCTTTCCAACGCTGATATGAAGGGAATCATTTGTTGATTTGATATAAAATCCTGTTCCATAAGGCGAAATCAACTGATACGGGGAATTGCTTTTATACTGTGCTGTAAAAGGGAATGTGTTATTGGCAACATTGTTTATATAGATTACTTTGCCACTGTCGGTCAACTGAAAAATGTTGGTGGCAGTTGAGTACAGATTGTCATTGTTACTGATTCCCGTTCCGAGACATACAATGATGGAATCGAAGGCAAACCAACTCTTCTGAAAAGTATAAGTTGTATTCCTTCTACTCCCTCTACAACCTCCATTGAATCCATAAGGAGCCTGTTGAAAATTCATGGCACTTAATCCAAAGTCGCCTCTTGTTTTAAAAGAGAAACTAGTATCTCTGTTATTAAAACTCAGAGAGGCAGCCAACGAACCTGCGTTAGCATATTCATCTCCATAATTTTCATTACAAGCTAAGGAATCGTAATCCATCACAATGGTTGTTGCCCCATTCGGGAAGTTATGGTCATATCCATTTGTATATTTATAATTATCGAAGGTGTAACCTGACGAATCCAAACCATTTGAATATTGAATGTCCATACTGCCATATCCTAGATAACGGCTATAAACATCCCTTCGCTGCCCATTGTCACCAACAAGCCCAAGTTGCGACCCCCAAAAGTCGGGACTCAACATCTTGACTGTTGCCAACCAATTATTCTTTCTATAAACTCCCATAGTGGCATAGTTCAACTGATAGAAACCTGAAGGAAAGTGTTCTGCAGGATAAGTTGCAACCGGCAATGACGTTGTTGGCGAATTGGGATATAACCTGTTATAGGCACATCCTACCCTATAATCATAGTTGTTAGAAGTAATTCCCTTGCCAAGCATGGCCAGTCTTAATAGATAATTAGGGTTTGTTTTAAATGAAGATTGCTGCGATTCCCCTTTGTTTCCATAAGTAGTACTAAAAGTATTTTCCTCTAAGAAGAAATTATACACTTCATCCCTAATCAATTTATAAGTAGTAAAGGATGGCTTGAACTGTGTATTTCGCAGATGATATAACCACCTTGCAAGACTAGAATAACAGGGTTCCACATAGTTGTAATAATTCGCATTGTGATGAAACGACGCACCATCCACCTTGATATTGTCCTCTGCTCCATCATCAGGCTTCATGAAGTTTGCAAGCAATTGTTTAAATCCTTTTAGATTTTGGATGGCAGCAGCAGTATCCCTAAGCATGAAAAGCGGATAAGCCAGATACCCTGTAATTTCTTCCCTCAGATTGTCTGTATATAAAGGACTCCCAATAGAAGATGGCATCCAAGCAGCACCAAAATTATTCTGCCACTTTACATAGTTGGAGAGGTCATTAAACAAAACCGTATCTTTTGCATAAATAGTATTGTTCAACACTGCCAACGATGTATAAAACTCTAGCGCATCATAAGGTCCAATCTTATAAGTTCCCCCTGCAAAATTTCCATTATCCAATAGGTATCTAAGCATTGTAATTGCCTTATTCAGACTCACCGTATCTTTTTTGTTCGTGTACCAGCTATATGTAAATGTTTGAAGAGTTAGTGTGAAATTGGCAAACCTCCCTCCTGCATCCTGCGGATAGGCAAACATGGGTTTTCCCTTAACACTTCCATCAGTATTTATTGCATATCCATTGGCAGTATAAAAAGCATTAGCAGTATTCTTGGCAGAAGTGCTTGGCTTAGTCGTCATATCGGAAAGATAAGAAGTCCTAACTGTTTGCAGGTCTGTCAATTCACTCGTTGTAGGGATTGTTTTGGGGATATTAGGAGGAAGGAGATAAATGGTATTGAAATCGTAGGGGGGATAATTATTGGCAATCTTCACGATACTATCCGGCATCATCAATGAAATGGGAGTTGTTTTGCGTGCATTTATCCAATTTACATTATCAAAATTCAATTGCCCACTACTATTTTTCGGTGTAATAATATATGCTGTAGTGATAGAGTCTGTTGAAGTAGGTGCATTCTTTGGTTTGTACATATCGTATCTGTAACTTCTGATAATCTCAAACCAACCCTTATAGTTAAGGTGAACGGGAAAATAATACCGCAATCTATTGTATTTGTCAAATAGTTGGATGATGACACTATCACTAGGAGAAAATGAGGTATTATACATACACACATCGAGGGTGTTGTAACTATAATCAGTAAGCAAGGATGGGGAAAATTGGATGTCTGTAACTTTCAATGTATCATTCTGACTCCACCGCCATACAACAGATTTTGTTCCTAAACGATAATGATTGGTATCTGCAGCAAGGGTTCCTTTGGCAGCAACCCATGTGGAAGGGACAGATTCCAAATCACTTTGTGCAATACAAATTGACGACTTGAAAATAGTCATCGAAACAAACAAACAAAACAGAAACTTTTTCATAACTTTTTCAAAATTAGCCATTTTATCAATCAATGGAGAAGCAAACATGTACTGTGTCATATTAGCAAAAAAACAATAGATTCTTTTTTACCGTTCAGGCTTAATTACCGGCATTAAATGTTACGAAAATAATTGAATAAACCCCTAGTGGAGAATCATAAAGTTAAGGAACAATGTATATCGGGTTGTCCGTATGAGTTGTTGGTATTCTTTACCAACAACAATATATACAACAACAATATTATACAACAACAATAATATATTTTACTCTTTCTGGATTTCGACGCTAATGGTTGTTGGTAATGAATACCAACAACGGCGAAAAAAACATTTTGAATATTATATCTTTTTCAAACAATTTTATCGAAATAACTTAGAAAAAGTATTGGTACATGGAGTCTGTGTATTAGTACATAGAGTCCATGTATTAGTACATGGAGTGTATGTATTAGTACATGGAGCATAAGTATTAGTACATGAAGCATAAGTATTAGTACATGAAGCATAAGTATTAGTACATGGAGCAAAAGTATTAGTACATGGAGCGCATGTATTAGTACATAGAGTCCATGTATTAGTACATGGAGTGTATGTATTAGTACATGGAGCATAAGTATTAGTACATAAAGCGCATGTATTAGAACACTGCCTTCAATCTAGTTAGGATACCAAATCGAAACAAGATGGTTTGATAATTTATTGGACTTCAAAGTATTTTTATGTAGCCACTTTCAAGAACAAAAACGATTTGGTAACTTATTGAAAGTTACCAAATCGCTTTTGTCGTACCCAATTTCCATCTTTCCCTTCTCACTTAGGAAACTTGCAAAAATAAATTGAGTAATTTATTTTGAATTATAATAAGTTTCAAGACGTATAACCTGAATCTTATTATGTCCTTAGTTCTTATTGAATTTAAGCGTAGTCAATTCCCCTTGCTTACCTCTCACAACCAATAAATATTCACCATTTGCCAATTGTGCAACACAAATTGTCTTGCTCAAAATGCCATCTTGTAAAGTAACTTTCATCAACTCTTTTCCTGTCAAAGAAAGAATAGATGCTTCTTCATTACTAGATTTTCCATTAAAGTCAATAGTCAAATTGTTATGAACAGGATTTGGGAATACTTTATAAAGCGTTTGACTCTTATTATCACTACTTAATTTGATAATCTTACTATAAACAAACTTACCATCCTTATCAATCATTTTCAAACGATAATAAATAACTCCATTCAGTAAGGAATTATCATAAACTGAATAATCATTTACCTCAAGGGTATTACGAGCCGCTACAGAAGTAAGAATTGAAAAATTACTGCCATCCATGCTTTTCTCTACCAAGAAAGTGTTTGTGTTAACCTCATTTGAAGTAGTCCAAACCAACACTGTATTTCCTTGCTCAACACTTACATTGAAGTTTAAAAGAGTCAATGGAAGAATGACATTAGAGGGATGCCCTTTAATAATAACATTCTTCAAGTAAGCAAACCGAGGAGTATTTGTGGAACCGAGTCCATAATACAATCTAAAAGTAATTGAGTCAGTAGGGCTAATTATCAAGCTTGAGTCAGGGATAAACCTCAGGGTAGAATCGTTATTCCCACCAATCTTGCTCAGTTTGACAGGATGGGCAAAAGCACCATAATTGCTAGCAGGTAATCCAACACCTGTATAACCTATGCCACTAGCAATATCGCTTGAATCCTTTTTGAAGCCAGACATTGAATAAACAACTGCCATAGTTCCATTTGCAGAACCTAAAAAGGATGAATTTAGTATCAATGAATCAATCCTGATTTGATGGGAAGAATCTGCATTTACTTTAAATTGATAATAACAATTTCTATTCAATGCAGCGCCTACCGACCACTTACCAACAGTAGGGTCATTGGCAAATGCAATACCACTAGCTGAAAATGCAGGATCGGCGGCAAGAGTTGAAGCACCCAACATACTGCTAAACATAGGAAATGAAGGCATGATACCGACTGCCCGTAGAGCCGAACTATCAGTATTAGACACAGTAAACGGCCATTCAGTAAGTGTATAAGAATCATGTAACAATGGAGTAGAAAGTAAAGTGCCTTTTACTTTTAATGGCACTGTACCCCCCCCAACAGTGCTATGATAAATGGAATCAACATAAGTACCAGGTACTGTTCCATTCATACGTAAATAAACATTCATGGTAGCAAGAGCATTTCCCTTTGGAACAATAACCAGTGGATTAGTGTGATTATACCACGTAACACCACTATCTACAGATACCTCAAATGGTACAGGTGGTGTGATGATAATATTATTGGTCAAGTTGATTCCAGAAATCTGATATACCTGAGTAGCAGAGGGTGCATCAATACCTTGAAGGAAATTTCCAAAAGCACCATAGGCATATAATGTGGGAGTACTGCTAATAATTCCTGTATCTGAAGTAATACTTGTATAACCTGATTTTGATGCCTTTACCAAATAATATAGGTTAGTCCCCGCAGCAGGCAAGGCATTATCTATATAGTTAAAATTACAGGCAGTATCCTCATTACTTACATAAGAATTAATCAGCGAATAATTTTTTCCATCAGAACTTTTATATAAATCACAGGTGATTCCCGACATTGGAAACGTAATATTCCAAGTAACATTTGTAGAATTGCCTGATTTCCTTGCCAACATATTGGAAACAGATATTTCTGGAACAAAAGGCTTTGCCACCAATACCGGCCATGCAGCAACAGGATTCCAAGTAGCCATTACGGGGGTGTTTGCATTCACAAAAACGGTATCATTATTATAATATTTTGCTGCATCTTGAGCATTTAACTGATGAGACCAACTTATACGACTTGAAACATCAACAGGTGTACCATCATAATGGGTAGAGTTATATTCTCCATAAAAAACAGTAGCGGGAGTAGTATTGGCATCAAAGACTGACCATCCCACTGCAGAAATATCACTACCCATAGCAGTATTCAGATAGACTGTTCTATTAAAAACACCACCCGACCCACTTTGCCAAGGGCGACCAAGCGTATAATTTGTATAACCTCGATTTTTTGTAAGCTTACAGTCCCGGAAAACATATCCATATCCAGAAACTGCTTTAGTGTTCACAGCAGTCACATATCCCCCTGCACTATTATCCAATCTAGTACGAGGATAGATAACACATGTATCAAATATTACGGTGGCATCACCGAAAATAAAATCGGTGTTCCCATCTATATAACAGTTTTTGAAATAATTGCGCTTACCAGGTCCACCTGTAAAAACGGTATCTTGTCCACCATTAAACCTACAGTTAAAAAACACAACCCTATCAGCAGCCACGTTCAATGCCAACGCCTGTGGTCCATCTCCAGTAGCAGGAACGGGTATTGCATTTGCATCCACGCCATATCCTGTAGCATTTTCAATTGATAAATTCATCAACATACAATCCGTTGCCAATACATTAACTGTTGCGGAAGTAGAAGTACCAAAAGTGCCACCAGCTGGATTAGGTTTGCCAGAATAGTTATCATAAGAAATAATTGTTTCTGCCAAGCTTTCACCTATCAATTCAATAAAAGGCTTAGTGCTAGGAATGGTTACCACTTCGTGATACTTTCCCTTTTTGATATAAATCACATAAGGAGTTGTTTGATTAGTAGGTGCAGCATTGATAGCCGCTTGAATACTACTATAACTACCCGATCCGTTTATGTCAACAACAGTATTGTATTGACTATAAACCGTACTCATTAATAAAATGAAACAGCATGTGAAAACTGTCTTTTTGAATAAACTTGCTAAATAGATCATGATTAAAATTTAATTGTGATTTGAAAAAAGTTAAATTAAAAATATTAAGTCTTATCGTCATTGTGGCAATCCAGTTACAAGGTTAATCCCCGTAATTGTTGCATTATAAGTAGTAAAAGCATTGCCTTTAGTAACTTTTATTGTAGAACCATTTTTGAATATAGCCCCTGTCAGAAAATAGGCTTTCATTCCAGTTGTGGCAGTAATCTTAACATTATCAAATACCACATCGTTGATAGATTGTTCAGGCAAGCCCCAAATAGTTCCTGCATTTGGAGAACCTGTAATTGTAATATTTGTAAAAGTAATATGCTGATAATTTGGGGTGGTACTATTTATAGGTTGTGCAGTATCGGCAGTAGGGGAACTTGGTAATGATGGATAATAGGCAACTAAATAAATCGGATTAGTTACACCCGTTAAAACACAATTTGAATAACTGATATATTGAACATTACCACCTCTACCTCTCGCAGATTTGATATGCAAACCATTAGTTGTTTTAGTAAACGTACAGCTATCAACTGTAACATAAGTAACTTTCTCTGTAAAGCTTCCAATGGAACAACCATGACCTGTACCAAATGTGCAACCCTTGACATTGATATTTGTACTGCCGTTGTCAATAGCAATATTATCATCGCCATCACTGATATTACAATTGGTGATATTAATATTGGGCGACCAAGTATCTATTCCGTCAGTATTTGGAGAATTTGAAGGGGAAGAGATAGTTACTCCATTAATGATAGAGCTATCACAACCTCTTTCAATTGAGATATGAACATTTGGAGCATTCCGAAGAGTTATTCCCGAAACTTCTGTTAACTTGCTTTTGATAAAATAAATTAATGTTGGTCTAACGATTGAAGTATTTGCTTTAAAGGCAGTCCACCACGCAGAACCTTGTCCTTCAATAACTCCACTTCCAGTAACTTTTACATTACTCATTCCATTAGCATAAATAAAGCTGCTTATACTCGTAGTATCACCCGAATTCGGATACACCCCATAAGGTAAAGCCTCCAATATGGCACCTTGGGCTATATAGAAATTAATATTACTCTTCAACGTGATGGGGCCGCTTAAAAATGTAGCTGCCGGAACAATGACATTGCCACCACCTGCCTTTGAACAGGAATCAATGGTTTTTTGTATGAATATAGCATTATCAGAAGCGGAAGGAGATGCTCCAAACGCTGTGATGAAAAAGTTCTTGGTAGGATCTGACAATGGTGACTGTATTGCAAGGTTTGACTTTGTACAACCAGCAGACAGGATGCAAGCTATAAGTGAAAGTAAAATTAAAATACGCATAATTTAAAGTATAAAATATAAGCTATAAGTTATGAGTTATGAGTTAAAAGTTGTAATTAAAGCAGTTAAAGACTTGTAACCAATGTGCGAAGCAACCAAAGTAACATTTCCTTTTCCAGGAAAAGTCAACGTAAATTTACGGTCTTTGCCTGATTGTCCACCTACAGTGGTTCCTAAGAATTTCAGACTTACACTTTCCAAAGGTACATTGCCTGATGTAACCACTTTTCCGGTTAGTTTTCGGGGAATGATTTGCCCCCATCCAATAGTAGAAATGATTAGTAAAAATAAAATAGCAAACAATTGTTTTTTCATATCATCCGTTTAAATCATAAAGCATTTGCAAGTACTAAAATAAAAATCATAAGAATAATTGTAGCTTTTAAAAGCATTTCCAATAACTTTTGTTTATTCCAATTTTAAACAAAGCTTCAGAAATTATTTTCTCAACAACTATCATTATTTTATTATTACTAGTATAAATAATGACAATCCTTATTAATATGGTTGTAAAATTAAAGAAATTTCAAACCCAACCATCCCGAACCGTCCTGCACCGACCTTTTTTATGGATTATTATCTTTTTTTTGCCGAGAAAGTGGTCGAAAAATGAGTTCTAAGCCATAGGATAGCCCCCCTTTAAGCGAATTGTATCCTTAAAGGGATTTACAAACAGTGAAAAAACATTTTTGTAACATTATGGTACAAATAATTATCGTTAAACAGATTACCCATTACCAATCATATCTCCTATAATTTACTCATTCTATACGGCTTTTTCAACTAATAATTGGCTATTTAAGTCAGGAATAAAATTTTTAATAAATTTCTTTTACAAACAAAGGTCATGTTTTATTAAAAACAGAGCACATATATTTGCAGTATAACAAAAAAATATTTTTTCACTTCTTATTAAAGGTTACAATTTTACTTTCTTGGGCTATCTCGCGTTATCTGCCATACAGTGGTGTTCATAACGTTTCTGTAGATAAGGTTTTCTTTTACTTAATGTAAAATAGCTCTTTCTTTTACTGTTTTAATTGTAGATTCAACGTCTATTTTCTTCCTATTTTGCAAAAAAGTAACGCTAAACAAGCAAAGAGTAGCGCTACTCTTGTCAAGAATAGCCAGAAGTTAGTGAAGAGTAACTCTACTCTTGTCAAGAATAGCGAGAAGTACGTAAAGAGTAACGCTACTCTAGTCAAGAATAGCGAGAAGTACGTGAAGAGTAGCGCTACTCTTGTCAAGAATATCGAGAAGTACGTGAAGAGTAGCGCTACTCTTGTCAAGAATAACGAGAAGTACGTGAAGAGTAGCTCTACTCTTGTCAGGAATAACGAGAAGTTAGCGAAGAGTAGCGTTACTCTTGTCAGGAATATTCAAAAGAAAGTTTTACCTGCAAATGAATATACAACAATAATAGACAGAAAGAGTAAAGATTATTTTGAAAAAAAGAAAATATCATTTATAAATACCATTGTCAAATTTTATTCATCAATTTTAAACAGAATTAATTATGTTAAAGACTTATTTATCAACTACCGACTTGGGAAAGTTGGCTTGGCTTATCAATTTCAATAACAAGATTGTGGCAACTTATGGTGCATTTTTCTCACTCACCGTCGCTCAGTTGTTATCACTTTTGAACGACACCAATGCATTCACTTACATCCTGCAATTCAATGATGCTGCCTTGGCTACTTATCATTCCTCAATTGCTTTTAAGGATGAAGTCAGGGACGGTCCTATTAGCGCAGAGTCACAATCGTTTCCAACATTTGCTGGTATTGGAACGGCACCTACCGCAGTACCTTATGGAATATTTACTCGTGCTGTAAAATTGGTGAATATTATAAAGACTCACCCAAAATACACAAATACCATAGGCAAGGATTTGGATATCATTGGGGCTGATTCCGTAATTGATTGGACTACGGCACAACCACAAAAGGTGAAAGTGAAAAACAGTGCGGGAGAAGTGGCAGGTAGTTATGTTCGTGGAGATGCAGGGGGCGGAAGGATTGAATGTATGAGAGGCTCTGAAACGGTATTTACTACTGTTACAAATGTTAGTAAATCAAAGTTTATAGACGCTCGTCCTAATCTTATTATAGGACAACCAGAAAAAAGGCAGTACCGAATTTGGTTTCTAAAGTCCGACAAGGTGGTAGGCATTGTGAGTGCGATAGTAACCATTATTGTTCCATAAAAGCGTGGTGTTAGTGATGAGTGATGAGTGATAACGTGTAAATAAAGTAAAATGAGAGAAAAAAATCAGGTGGTAGAATACCGTGGATGGTCTCAATGGACTATACGGAGAGAAGATAGTGCAAAGATTACAAAGGTCATTTCTAGAAAAGATGATGCCATCATTTTTGGGCGTGCACTTGCAAAGAAAAACAAGGCGATACTATCTATTTTCGATAAATATAAAAGACCCATTAGAATAGAAAACTATACTATGGATCCCTATAAACTTACTATTCCAAAATACAGGTAAGCTTCTGTCATAGGCACTTTTAATTTATTTTCAAAGAAATTGGTAACCCGCTAGCTACAATTGAATCAATTTATTCAAATTGAATCCTAGTGCGGAAGTCAGGAAAAATGTTTAGTACACGTTATTTTCATACATATCAGCACAATTTTCCCATACTTTGCAAAATATTTTTTAAAATTTTTCTTTCCATTTTATTTGTAGAAAAACAATCATCTGCATACTAAAACCCAACAAAAAAAGAATTGAAATTATATAAACAAAAAAGCTGAAACCCTTTATAACAAAGGGTTTCAGCTTATCTTGAAGTCGGGACGACTGGATTCGAACCAGCGACCTCACGCCCCCCAGACGTGAACGCTAACCGGGCTGCGCTACGTCCCGAACTATAAAAAGGTATGCAAATATAGGTGTGTAGATTCTTTTTACGGTTATCTTGCATAAAATTTGGATTAAAGTTATGAGGCTACTGGTAAAAAACGCATTGATTGCTGATAAAAATTCTCCTTTTTCAGGTCTTGTAAAAGACATTCTTGTAGAAGATGGAATAATGATTTCCATTAATGACGACATAACAGAAACGGTTGACGAAACGATTGAAGCTGAAGGCTTAATCATATCGCAGGGTTGGGTTGATGTTTTTACCGATTTCTGTGACCCGGGATATGAATATAAAGAAAGCTTGGAGTCGGGTGCCGAAGCTGCTATTGCAGGGGGATTCACTCATGTTTTCGTTATTCCTAATACCAAGCCTGTCACCCAAAATAAATCGCAGGTTGTATATATAGTTGAGAAGGCGAAACTCCTTCCCGTAAACGTCTATCCACTTGGAGCTATATCGAAGAATATCGAAGGAAAGGATTTGGCAGAGATGTATGAAATGAAACAAACAGGTGCGATTGCCTTTTCGGATGGACTTCATCCCGTTCAGTCATCAGGTTTGTTATTGAAAGCACTACAATATATTAATGCATTCAACGGAACAATCATACAAGTTCCAGTTGATAAGAGTATTGGTTCATTTGGATTGATGACAGAAGGTATCATATCTACGCAATTAGGGCTACCGGGAAGTCCTGCATTGTCGGAGATTCTGATTATCAAAAGAGACCTCGACTTGTTGAGATATACGAATAGTAAACTTCATATTACGGGTATTTCTACGGCAGAAAGCGTAGCATTGATAGCAGCAGCTAAGAAAGAAGGATTATTGGTTTCCTGTAGTGTGACCCCCTATCACCTTTTCTATTGCGACGAAGACATGACAAGCTACGATACCAATCTTAAAGTGACCCCTCCTCTTAGAACAAGAACTGATATGATGGCATTAAGAGAAGCTGTGATTGATGGCACTATAGATTCGATTTCATCCCACCATTTACCACAGAACTGGGATAACAAGACCTGCGAATTTGAATATGCTGCCCACGGAATGATTGGATTGCAAACAAGCTTTTCGGTGGTTAATCAACTATTAAATGAATTATCGCCAGAAAGAATTGCAGAATTGTTCAGTACGAATGCAAGAGAATTATTTGACCTTCCTGAAAATAAAATAGAAGTGGGTGCATTGAGTGAT
>Ga0364873_10508_pt2 | contig 13670 bp, 1 predicted proteins | sample ExccelAu500001D3_2_FD_206928 | JGI IMG/M metagenome (GOLD analysis project Ga0364873, IMG submission 206928) | Enriched cells from Trout Bog Lake Hypolimnion, Wisconsin, USA - BchlTB.Aug07.5000.01.D3 | ecosystem: Environmental > Aquatic > Freshwater > Lake > Hypolimnion/Profundal zone | place: USA... | reverse complement strand
GATCAACCAGATGATCAAATCTCTACTGGATTTGGAACTGTAACTGCTCCTAAAACTGGAGCTGCAAAAGATGCATTTGTGAAACTACATCAATTACAACAATATGAATCTAAAGCAGATGATAATTTTTATGGATCTTCTGGGTGGGATCATGCTACAACATACAAGATAGGCTATATTGGCAAGACGTATGGTGGTGCTCAAGCTCAGAAGCAAATGAAAGATCAAATAGATGCTACTGGGGAAGAAATAGCAAATGCAATACCTGGGCTAATAGATAGTCCAGCTGGATATGGTGGGACTAGTCCAGAGGCTAATAAAGCACTTAAAGATTATGTTGCATCCAATGATCCTAATAAACATGTAGAATTTCAAAGTGTTAGGTTTAATGGCAAGATAGATAAAGATCTAATGGGCAGAATAGTTAATACTACTGGCACTGGACAAGCATCTAATATCGTTAAATTAGTATATAAAGACTCTAATAAAAAAGATCAAATACCAATCGTAAGTGTAACATTAGACCCAGAAACTCAGGCAAGAGTTATTGGCCCAATATTCTCTACCGCAAAACAATATAGCCCCAATGAGCAATTACCATCATTGCAGGCAAATTGGAAATTATACCAAAAATATTTAGCTAATAAAGAACAGGTAGAGCGTGAACGTATTCAGCAACAGCAATCTAAATAATTATGCCAGATTCATTACAGCAATTATATCAGAATAATAAGGAAGTCAAAGCGGCAAATCAGGCTCAGTATGAACAGACTCTAAGTGAAGCATCTACTGGTAATTTTCTACCTAAAGATTATAAGTCGGTGCCTACTATTGCTCCAGACTTTTCTGGTAAATCTCCATCTCCATATGGTTCTACAATGGACTATGAAGGATATATTAAAGATCCTTCATCTCTTGGAGAATATAGTGATCCTAACCTATTGCGTGCCGAAGGTCAGACTGGATTACAACAATTAGGCAGTCTTGCTGCTAGAGTAATTCCTGGGACAGTTTTAGGTGCTGTAGGTAATCTTGCTGCTATAGTAGATATTCCTCATTACGTTCATGGTGATGATGAGGTTACTAATGGTATAACAAATACCATGAATAGTTGGATGGATAGCGTCAATAAATGGGCACCTATCTATCAGAAACATCCTGGCCAATCATTTGATATTGGCGATCCGGGTTGGTGGTATGGCAATGGCTCTAATATGCTTAATATGGTAGGATCATTTGGTCTTACTGGAATTATTACTGGTGGTATTGCCGGTGCTATTGGAGAGACTGTATCTGGGGCATCTAAGATTGCTGAGATGATAAATGCTGGATCAGATCTAGCTAAGGCTGGGGAAATATTTGATACACTATCTCCAGTTGCTCAAAAGGCAATTAACTATTCTGCATCTAAAAATATAGCATCTGCAGTTAGTCAACTTGGCAGATCATTAACTAGCGATGAAGTTGCTAGTGTATTTGGTAATGCTGCAGCAAATTATGCAAATGGAGTAAATATGTTAGTTGGTACTCCGCTTAATGCAATAGCAACTAACCAAGCATTTTCTATTCAATCAGCAACTGGTATATACAAGAATGTTATTGATCAGAAAGTAGCTGAAGGAGATGATCTGGAAACTGCTAAACGTAAGGCTGCTGATGCTGCTGCCGTGACAACTAATCTTAATAGAGCTAATCTTGCCCTTAACTTAGTGTCTGCAGGTATATTTGCTAATTCTGGTAGCATCATAGCAAAAGCTATGGGTGGGATTAAAAATACTGTAATTGGCGAGTCTGCAATGGCTGGAGCTGAGATGGGCATGTTTCATGCCAATGATCAGGAGGGTATGCAGAAAGCTAAAGATGGCGATAATTATAAGTTTGACATTAATAGGTATATAGATCATTTAGCTACTCCGGAAGGATTAGAGTCTATGACTATGGGTGCTGCAATGGGATTAGGTACTGCTGGATTTCAGGGTGGTACTGGATTATTTAAAGATCATATAGTTCCTAAGTACAATGAAACATTAGATAATATTAAAAATGCTACTAAAAAAGTAGTAGATAAAATATCTAGCAAACCAACTGCTGACACTGAAGAACCTGTTATAGAGGAACCAGTTAAAGTAACTCCAATAACCACAACTACTCCTACTCAACCAGAGAGTGCAACGATTAATCCTCCAGTAGATGTAGAGTATATTCATAATAAACATGAACTTGTAGATCAATATTTAAAAGATAAACAGAATGCATCTAATCCAGTAGAACATCGTAGAATAGATGATGAATTTCTTAAGACTATAGTACCTAATATTATTGCAAAAGAGGGTGATTCTTCATTAGAAGTAGATCATGAGAGTCAACCAATCAATGTATTTAGAAGTGCATTGGAAGCATCTGCTAATATGGATGTAAATAAAGAGCTAGAATTAAGGCAGGTCAAAGATCCATCTACATCAATAGAAGAGGTTAAGATGGATAAGGCTAATGCAGAGAAATCACTGTCTAGAGTTGATGATATTATTATGGCAGCAAAATCATTGCCTAAGGAGGTTATGAAATTCCCTAATGCAAATGAAATTATATCTAAGCAGGTAGATCTAGATGATGCTATTGTTACAAGGGCTGATGCAGAGAGCGCATTATCTAAAGCGAAGGCATATATCTCAGATACTCCAACATTGGATAAAGAAAGTATTGACGAAATATTAAGATTGCCACAAAAAGATTATGATGATGCAGTATCCAATCATGAAAAATTAATAGCAGATAAGACTGATCTAATATCTACTAGTACGCAGAATTATCAAAGAGAATTGGCTGATTTAGCTGAGAAAAATAAATCTACCGCTAATAGTAATGAAAAGATAAATACCATTACAAGTAATATCCCCAAAACATCTTTAGATTCAGAACCTATTACACTACCTAATGGTAATAAATTAACTAAGAATAATTCTATATCTTCAGTAGATCAATCTCCTCATGTACTAGAATTGGCAGATGGATCTAATATTGGTGATAAATATGGAGTTACTAATAATGGTGATTTAAAAAACATAACTCCAGAACAATATAATGATCTTTCCAATAATAATCCTAATATGACTATTATAAAAGGAAAGAATAATGATGCCTATTTATTAACTCCGCCTAAATATACTTCTGATAATGTATTAACAGCTAATCCAACAATAAAGAAACTATTGAATGGCGTAGATAAGCCAAATGGAGATGGAACTATTATCCCAGGAGAACCAAGTATAACTACTGGTACTAGAGATGCATTTGACGCAGAAGCTGGTGGCAAATTAACTATTGGGGATAAAACATTTGGCGTAGATGATATTGGAGGGATAAACTTTACCAAACAGCAATTAACAGATTTTTTAACGACTAAATTGTCTGCGCCAGCTGATTCTGACATTAATGAATATGATAAGACTGATATAAAAGAACCAGAAATATCTAATGATAAAAATATTGCAGATACAGAGAGATTGATTGAGAGTGGAACTGATGCTAGTGAATATTCGGGCCAGAAAGTATTTAATCCATCTACCGCAGCATATCTAGCAGTACAGTATGTAAAAGATGTAGAAGGTATTGATAAAGGATTTGTAAATACTGGAATTGTTAATGGTGAGTATTCTATTAATTCGGACGGATCTAAAGTATTTGCTGGAGCAGATATAGTTATTGAACCATATACTGGCAAAAAGATTCCAACTAATAATTATGATTCTCAGGGTAATAGTAAGTGGAAATCTGGAGTTAGAGAAACCGAAGATCACAATGCTCAAAGTGCATTAGAAGCTGACAGAGAGATTCCTATTGCAATATATATTAAAAATGCTGATGGTACTAAAACATTATCATCGTTTCTACGTGAGAATGCATGGATTAATGAAGGATTTCAGAAGAAGGATGGCAAGTTAGTTGGCGAGAGAACAAATTTGGCTCCTCCAACAAGTAGAGAAGATGCAATATATCAAGATTCTCAGGCAGATCAAGTGAGTAGATTGAGACAATATATTACTGATGAATATAGAAAAGGTAATAAGGTTAGTATAGATTCTAAGATTACTGATGTGTCTAATGGCCATCCATTTACTGATGATACTGGCACTGCTAAAGAATTATCTAATAAAGATAGACTGCCACACTTACTGGAAGATGTAAATAATAATTCAGAAGGACATTCTCCATTTGCATATGTAGTTGGCAATACCATATTTCATGGAGATAGTCCTGTTCAGATATTAAATCCAGAGCAATTTGAAAGAGCTAAGAATATTAATGGTTACCCAATAGTATTATTACCAAGAGTTGGTACTGGCATGTTCTATGCTATGCTTGCTAAGTCTAAGAGACTCAACGAAGTAGGTAGGGAGATAATATCTAAACCGGGAGAAGATATTGAATATAATAAACCTAGTCAAGAGGAATATATAAGACATGGCATATTAGCCTTTATGGGCATTAATAGTAAAGGTGAGGTTAGTGATAAGGCTAGCAATGCTTACAATAATCATGTCATGAGTAATCTTGGCAAGACATATAATGAAAAATGTAAGATAAATGATCCATCTGGTAAGGGATTAGAAACTTATATAAAATCATTTATACACTTAGATCTGTTTAGGACATTTAATGAAACTAGTTCAGACACAGAAAAACCTGGCATTTATATAGATTATAGATCTAAGGATGGTATTAGTCCTGTTATAAATTATGGTTTATATGGAAAGGGCAGTACTATCATACATGATGATTTAGGTCAATTAAAGAAGGATTTATTATCTACAGATCCCAATAAGCGTAATGATGCCGAGACTAGACTTACATCATTAGTTAGTTTTATTGGCAGACTAAAGCACACTTTTGATGACTCTAAGATAGATAGTAATATTCCATTTGTTGGCATTAGTGAAAATGGAATAGATGTACTAGCTAAGTCATACAAAGAAAGATACATGGACACTCTTACTACGACTGCAAAAACTGCTGGCAAGAGTGATGGTAAAAATATCTACATGATACAACCAAATATTGTGATCGATACGAAAATTCCTGGCGCAGATACAGAAGAGGTTGGACGTAAAATGAATGATGAAGAATGGGTCGCGGAATATAGGCCGGGATTTAATAAAAATAATGGCGATTTAGATAAATTTTCAAATTTTACAATAGAAAACTTACAGAAAGAAGTTAAAAAAAGATTTGATTTTTTAAAAAATAATAATCCCAATGCTAGCGATACTTTATTAATGTCGTCATATATGAATGCATCTATTCTTGCATTTACAGGTTCTGGGCAATTAGCCCTTGCTAGAACTGAAAAAATGTGGTTTGATGCTACTGGGGAAAAAATAAATTTATTGCAAGATAAAAAAACCGTAAAAGAATTTAAAGAGACTACTGGATATGATTTATTATCTGGTACAGGTGAAGTTGAACAATTAAATATAAAAAAAGATGAAAAATCAGGTAACGAAAAAACCATTCCAAGCCCCACTTCAGACGAAGAAAAAAGGCGGCAAGAAAGCGTGCTAAATAGTCAGAAGCCTGGGGAAACTCAGGCTGCTACTATTAAACCTGAAAGAGTAATTAGAAGTAAACGTTCAGTAGATGGTAATGGCGCTAATATCCCAGATGCAAAGCAATCTATTGAACTAGAATCTACTGATGTTTTACCATCAATATCTGTTGAGTCTAAGAAAGATATACTTAATTCAGATAATGGATATATAATTAAGACGTCTGATGATAAAGTTCTTAGCACTGAGGAACAAAATGCTGGGGTAGGTGCTATATTAATAAATTTTGCTAATCATTTTAACGCTGGAGATCAAGAGATTTCTGTTAGAGAGGTATTTAATGATGCAAAAGCAACTCTTAGTGAGAAATATAATCAATATATAGATCAATCTGCAGTAGAAGGATTGACTCAGCTAGAAATAGATAGATTAGATAAGAACCTAGATGGCATAGATAAGATATTAGATCCAGATGCATGGAATAAGATTCAGCAAATGGCATTGGACAGAATGAATCAGATGGGCATTAAGGTTATCGGATCTGATAAATCTACTGATGAATTTTTATCTAGATCTATTAGAGATGAAGATGGTAGCACAAATGATAGTTCTGGCAAGATAGAATCTGATACTGGTGGGTTATATGGAGAAGATTGGAATAATCATGCATTATTCTCTACTGGTAATATGGATACTGCTAGTCGTGCAGTAAAAATGATGATGTGGTCATTAACTGATCTATCAAAGAGTAGCCTCGGAATGGCGTCTGTAGTGGACGTAGAAGAAGCCTTTAGACGAGTACTAGGCATTACATCGCTCGTTAAAGATAAGTCTCCTATTGGGCTAATAAGTGCCATAGATAAGGAGGCAAAAATACTTGAGGATGGTGGTAAGTTTCAAAACAATATTTATAGGCAATTACATGATAAATTAACTGCCATAGATGCGGATGGGAATCAGAATTTGCAAACTCAAATACAATTCTATTCAGCAATGGATAGACATAGAAATTCATTTGTAAAAAATGTATGGAATAATGCATTTGGAAAGTTATATACATTTACATCAGATAGAAAGAATGCTGATAAGGTAGTATTAGGTGAATGGAACTCATTTATTTCATATTCATTATTAAATAGTGAAGATAAGCAATCTACATTTGCAAATGCAATTAAGCCATTAAAAGATGCTAAGGCATTAATTATAGATCATTTAAATACTCCTTCTGGCAAACGTACTGATTTAAATCTCATTGAAGCACAAATCAAGAGACATATAGCGCAATCATTTGATGCATTAGGAATTAAATTAAATAATGCTACATATGCTGCATTATCCGGAGGGAAAGAAGTATATAATTCAAGGAATGGATATACATTTAAGGGTAATGAATCTTTGCTTAAGCAGTTTGATGGTACCGACAACAATCCATTAGGAATATTTTCTGCATTAATATCTGCATACAGTAAGGTTAAGAATGGCATGGATATAGAAACTGCATTATCTACTGTTAATCAATCTGCATTTAAATTTTTAACTAAATTAGAGTCTAAAAATTCTGATAAATATTTTGCTAATGTTAGCAAGGGTATAGATGGTAATTCAAGATATAATTATGGATTACCTACTGCTCAGACAATTATAGAACATAAATTACTAAATGATTCTATATTTCTAAGAACCATGGCTGGCACTACTCCAGATAATGGTGCTACATTTGCAAGATATGCATCATGGTTATCAAGAGACAAACTTAACTCTCCATTAGATCCTAGTACTGGCATTCCCACTGGAAATTCATTTAGAGATGTATTTCAGATTGGATATAAAGATGGCATCATGAAAGGTGGTACATCTAAATCATCTCCAAGAGATGAGATGGTATTATCTGAGGACCTATTAAGCCGAATAACTGACTTTCAGAATAATGGTAAATATGATACATTCTTATGGGATAGTACTAAAGCAGATAAGGGTAATCAGCCGGTATTTCACATTAACAGAGATGTATTAGATGATGGCTTATTTGATGTTGATAAGGATGGCAAAGTATCTATTAATAAGGATAAATTAGCAAATAGTAATATAATTAAAAAGGCTATTGGTATTATTAGGGGTGAAGGTGATCGTATCTTCAAATTAATGAATATGGATGATGCCACCAGAGATCAATTAGCTAAAAAACATGGTGAAAACTTCTATAATAATGGTCAATTCTTCTATAACTATGATTTCCTAAATGATTTATTTAAGTTCGATGATATAAAAGATAAATCTGGCAAAGTTATTGGCATTAAAATAAATCCAGATGCAAATGTTGGTGGAGTAGAAGTTGAGCCAGGTAAATTTGAGGGAGGATTTAAGACTAGTGATTTAGTTAGTATGACTAAACCAGAACATTTACAGTTTTTTAACGATAAAATAGCAGATTATTATATTGATAAAGTTGCTTCAGACATTAAGATATTTGAAGATAATGGTCTAATAACCAGAAAGTCTGATGGCAGTCTAAATAAGATACCAGTAAATACTGATTATGCTAAAGCATGGGGATTTGCTGATAAAAAAGATAAGCCTATACCGCAGGCATCTAAAGAAAGAGCACTGCAACATACTATGTTAGACTGGGAACTAAATTCTCAGATAGCCTTACATAATTCCATGATGATAATTTCTGGTGATCCAGCATTAATGGGGAAGCCAGTGTTAAGTAATATTCTTGATTATAGAAAATCTATGATTAAGGATAAGATTGCCGATATTAAAAATCTATCAATTAGACTTGGTATGGGTAAAGCAATGGAAGACTATCAGAAACGATTGGCTTCAGATATTGCTCCATTTATAAAAGTTGCTGCAGATGTTACGCTAAGTGATGGTACTTCCTTATCTAAGACATATAGTACTGCATTTACTAAAGATATGCAATTTGATGCATCAGAATATGTTAAGTCTTTGCCCAAAGGTTCTGGATTAATAGGTTCTAGTATTAAGATTAAGGGCACTGATGCTGCAGAATTTATTACCGCTCCACATAAATTAGAACTACTATTAAGAAATGGTCAGATTGGTGAATCAGACTTTCTTAGATTAAATAAAATATATAGCAGTGGTAATGATTTTAGTGATGAAGATTTAAATAAATTTATGATTGCTGCTCCTGGTAAGCCAGTGCAAGTTCCTAGTAAATTTACTAATATTGGTGGAATAATATTCCCAAAGAGAGTTTATGTAAAATCTGCTGAATTACCACTGGTTAAACAAATAACACGCACTATTAATGGCCCATACGATGCCCTTAGACAAGCGATGGAAGATAAGGGGATAGATAGGTTAACTCATCTATCAGCGGCTAAATATGGGGCCGAAAACGTCATTAATGTGTATGACGGTAAAAATATCAAATCACTTGATGAAATGAAGTCAATGATGAATGATAATATTTCTCAGATGCCATGGGATGGATTTGGTTATCAGCAGGAAATACCATTTGATGAACATCATGATTCAGTGTCATTGGTTACTCAAGCAAATGCATTGTTGTTTGATGGAGTTCAAGATTTAAAATTTGACTATAAAGATCGTAATGGGGACAATAAAATATTAGGATCAGATTTATTAGAGTGTAAACATTCTATTAGAAATGCATTATCTGATATTGAAAATGATGATATTAATGATGAATTAGGATATAATCCTATTAACAATACATTAAATGATAATGCTGTTTCTAGTAGTATAGAAAAATCTGTATCTACCCTTGGATGGCCACAATCTGATGTTAATGCAATTAAATTATCCATTAGCAATGCCATACCCAGATTATTTACTGCAATAGCACCTAGGTTTGAATCTGTAATGAACTCTAAGTTTTCCAATAGAGTCATCAAGCAGAAGCAACCAGGTGGTTCTAATGTGCAAATGGTTAATGTTGGTAAAGGTTGGTATAATGCATCTAAGGAATATATTAATAATCTTAATGGAGTAATAAAAACTAAAGATTATAACGCTGATCTAGGTCTTAGATATTCTAAATCTGAAAATGGAGATACTCATTATATGGAAGTAATGATGCCATTTAAGTTTTGGAGTCAAATGGGTGATTTACTAGATGCTAAAAATTTTACTAAAGATGGTTTAATTGATTTTGATAAATTACCAGAAGATTTACTTAAGATTATTGGTATGCGTATACCTAATCAGGGACATTCTTCTCAGGTATTAGCTAAGATTGTTGGATTTTTGCCTAAAGGAGCTGGAGATACTATATTGGTACCTCCAGAAATTACTCTACAGATGGGTAGTGACTTTGACGTAGATAAATTATATACATATTGGAGAAATAGTTTTCATACTAGTGATGGTAAAATAGTTAGTTTACCTAAAGATGCTGTATACTTCAATAAAGATCATTCAGTATCTATAGACGACGGTAAATTAGAACGATGGAGATATGATAATTTTAATGATCAATTTGCTAATAGGGCTAGATTGTTTGATAAGATTAATGATAGAAAAGAGGCAGATGCACTAATTGCTGAAACATTAAAATCAAGAGAAGAATGGCCAGAAGAGATTTCAAATAAGGTTAATAGTATTATGGGTTCTGAAATATCAGACTCTGAGGCTAGGTCTATAGCAATGGAAGAGATTGGTATTACTGATCAGGATATTAATGTTCCGTCAATTAAATCATTGCGTAAAAAGGCATTGCAAGACGCTTATTTTGAAATGTTTGAAAGCGTTTTACAGCATCCAGATGTTATTAAGAAAGCTATGACTCCTCTGGATAAGCCTGATCTGCAGAATTTAGCAAATGAAGTTAAATCATACAGTCCTAAAAGACAGTGGAGTGATCCATTAAGGCAAGCACAGGATTATTTAGCTAATCAGGGGGCTAGAATGGGTATTAGTTTATCATCCAGAATAGTTACTGCATTTGCATCATACGAAAATAAGAATATTGGATTTATAAAATATGATAATAGTGGTAATAAAATAAAAGATAATTTATCTAAATTTAAGAACAATAGTGGTGAGACATTAAGACTTAACATGCTTAATCCACTCGCTAAGAGCATATATATAGATAATTCAAAAGAGTCTCATAATAGGTCTGCAATGGATAATCAGGTTACTCAGCAGTCTGGATTTGTTGATAATGCTAATAAACCTGTAACATCGCCTAATAATATTAATTCCAACACATATAATGTATCTGCAGTAATCTCTGCATTGGCTGATGATAGTGCTAATGGATTAAGTTTGACTACTAATGCTAGATTTTTACGCCAGGAATCAATTAAAATGCTATCCGATCAATTAGACAATGCAAATAGTACATTAGCTACATTTCAAGAAGCATCTAATAGAAGTATACCTGATGCAATAAATGTAATTAAAAAACAATTGACAAAACGTGTAGATCCGTCTATTGGCATAAGAACATTAGAGGAGGAATTAAATTTGGCTAAAGATAGAGCATATTCCCCTAATGATCTAGCTAATTATGAAAAAATGGCTATGGGTGATAAGAAGAATTCTGCTGAATATATTGCCGCACAGATAGATTTTTTGGATATGTTTAAAGAACTTAATGATAGAGGTCAATTATTTTCTGATGCAGCATCAATGTCGTCTATTAATTCTAAAGGATTGGGAGTTAATTATTTTGAAAATCAGGTTATATTAAATAAAGCTTCTAGAGCAATAGAATCTGGAAGATTAGACAATATAGATAAGTTATGGTCAAGAGATGGCACTGCTAGAATTAGTTTAGATAAACTTACTAATGAATATAGATTTAATTATGATCCCAGTGATAAATTAACTGAATCTGGGAATAATATTAAGAATACCATTAATTGGCAAAATGCAATGATGAAACAGATGGGTTATGATAATCCATTATTGCAATCTGCTATATCTAGAATTGAGGGTATTAAAGGTTATTCAAAAAATTCAGTTACCCCTGCAATGGCTAGATCTAGAAAAAATATAGCAGACTCATACAAATCATTCGTTTACTCTAAGATGGAAAGTTTAAAAAACGATTCATGGGATTCTCTAGTAGAGAATGGAACAGTTGCTAAACAATTAATAGATTTAAAACATGATCCAGAGTTGCAGAATAACTTGTTTGTTCAGTCATTACAAGCAGATAATAGTCTTAGATATATCCACATGGATGCTAGGACTACTGATGGATCATCTGCAAATTCGGTAATACGTGGATTTTATGAATTAGCTACTAGTGATAATCCTAAATATAGTGATTTTGCAGAAAACGTAATTAAGGTTCAATATTTATCTGGTGGAGTACAATCTATTGACAGTCCGCTCAAATATATTGGAGCTGATATATTAGATAAACTTGGATATAATCGCGATATTATCAATGTCTTGAATGGTAATATTGCACCATCTGAACATACTAATGAGTTAACTCAAAAGTTCTTTCAGAATAAGCCAGACGAAGCATCATTTATCAAGGATGCATTAAAACATATTACTCCTGAAAAGTATCTAAGTTTTGATTTGGATCCAGACGCAAAGAAGTTTGTTGGTAATGATATCGCAAATAAAATTACTACTACCGATGAGGATATGAATACTGTATATAAGCAGTATTTTAGAACATATGATGCAGATTTTAAGACTAGATTATTCAAACTTAATAATGATGGTATACGAGATTCTAATGGAGATATCATTAATAACATGATTCGTTATGATGAAATACCGCTAGTTGGTTATGCAAAAATAGCAAATGAACGATCTGTATACGATCCTAACGTACCTATGTTTACTGATTATTCTAAACCATATGCTGAGGAAGCTACTGCAGGACTTGGCGCAACACCAAATACTACTAATTTAGCATCTAAATATGATAAAGTTGAGAAGCCTATAGATATTGTTAAAAAGAATATTCCTCATCAATCTAATATATCAGATATTGCTAACTTCATGAAGAAGTCTGAAAATCAAGGTATAGTATTTACTGGGCATATGATTGATCAGCTTAAAGATAAGATGAGTAGTGTCGGTATAGAATATTCTGATGAATCGTTACCTAATAATGCAGCTGCTCAGTATGATTATATAGATAATAAAATCACCATTAATAATGCAAAATTAAGATATGGCATTAAGCAGTATGGTGAAAAATATGCATATGAAACTATAAATCATGAAATTAATCATGCAATACAACATGAAGCATACGTCTCTGGCGCACAAGGAGATACAAATGCTATTTTTAATGATGCAAAAGAAAATATTAAAGATTTATCAATAATTAATTTGAATACTGGCAATACTATTGGAGATTTAAAATATTTAGATTATATTAATCGTATTGAAAAATCTACTAATAAGATTGAAGAGATTAATCAAATAGCAAATGAATTATATCCTAATCCAGTAGATGTAGATTCTAGAAATGATATACGTATTAGTTTATATCATCTATCTTCTCCTGAAGAGTTTATGGCAGATCTAAACTCTAAACCTAAATTACAACAATTTATGAATAGAATTATGATATCTGATAAGACTGCAGACTCTTTAAATCTTGAAAAAAATAGATCTATTTTACAGTCCTTTTTAGGCGGTTTTGCGAAGTTATTTTCTAAGTTGATAGGAGATAAGATTAATGATCTAAAGTATGAAGAAATCACTCCTAAGAGCATTCTAGAGGCATCATATATTAATTCAATGATGTTGTTAGATAAATCAATTGAATCGAAGAAATTTTTAGCCGAAGAAAAATCTAATCAATCTCCATTTTCCATTGGATTAGAAAAATATCAAAAAGAGGAGATCAATAAGCCCAAATTGCGTACTGATCTAGGGTTTAGAACATTTGATCTTGGTGATTATGCTGGGACTGAACAATCCAAAGATAAGATTGATGAGGTAAATAATCGTATAATTAATAATCCAGATGAACCTGCAGCTAAGGGTGGTGAGTCATTTAATAATTTTAGTACTAACGTATTAAATTCTGCAAAGAAAATGATTGATGAAGCCCCTGCTAATTCAGTTATTATAACTCATAACACAGCTTTTGGTCTAATTAAATTATGGGATAAGATGAATAGGCCAGATGAGCTTAATGAAAAG
>Ga0364873_10644_pt1 | contig 13732 bp, 9 predicted proteins | sample ExccelAu500001D3_2_FD_206928 | JGI IMG/M metagenome (GOLD analysis project Ga0364873, IMG submission 206928) | Enriched cells from Trout Bog Lake Hypolimnion, Wisconsin, USA - BchlTB.Aug07.5000.01.D3 | ecosystem: Environmental > Aquatic > Freshwater > Lake > Hypolimnion/Profundal zone | place: USA... | reverse complement strand
CTTTCGGCTTCACGATGTCTTTAACCTCGACGTCGAAGTAGATGTCGGTCTGAGGCGGAATCGCGGTGTTGCCTCGATCTCCGTAGGCCAGCGAGTAGGGAACCGAGAGCTTGCGCTGCCCGCCCTTTCGCATCCCAACCAGACCGAGATCCCATCCCTTAATGACTTCGCCCGAACCGACAACGAAGTGGAACGGATTCGCGCCGGGCTTCGCGTTAGAGTCGAAAACCCTCCCATCCTTGAATTTGCCGGTATAGATAACGAAGACCTCATCGCCGTTCGCAACCGGCTGACCGGTTCCGACCTTCTTGTCTTCGATACCGAGCTTTTGGAGTTGGGGCGCTTTCGCGACGACGCCGAAGAGCTTTTCGATCTTTGCTCCCTTTTGGAGTTCTTGGGCCAGACTTTGTTTCGCACGAGCCTCGTACTCTTTCTTGAGATTTTCGAGGCTGGCAGTGTCGGCGTTTACTCCGAAACCGTCGACTCGGAAGATCTGGAAGCCGTTGGGCGTTTCGATCGGCTTCGTGTACTCGTGGATCTTGAGCGTCTTGAACTCAAATTGAGTTAGGGGAGGGAACGCCGCAACCGCTCGCCATCCAAGGGCGCCGTGATTCTGAATGGTCTGCGGCGTCTGGTTCGTGCTTGCGAGCACTTTGTCCCAATCTTCGCCCTTCTTGAGGCGGTTATAGAGATCCATCGCCTTGCCGGCAGCTTCTTGTTTGTCCTGAGGCGTAGGTGGCGGCGGAGGAGTCGCACCCGGATCGGGTCGCGTTCCTGGAAGAGCCTGTCCCTTTGGTGTAACCAAGAGAGTCGATACGCTAATGTAGTCGGACTTCTTGAATTTCAGGTCGACGATCTTGGTCATTAGGATGTCGGCTTGGATGTGCAGATAGAGGCGAGACTTCGGATAGCCCTTTTCGCGAATGAAGGCATCGAGATCTTGCCCTGGGGGCACCTGACTCTGAATCTGAATCATCTGCTCGTCGAACGCCTTTGTAATGTCTTGGGGAGAAGCAGTGATCTTGTCCGCCTTTGCGCGGTCGCGGATGAGTTGGAAAAGGATCAGGTCCTCCATAATCCCGCGTCCAGCCCAGTCCCAAAGCAGCTTGTCTACATCGCTTGCTCGAATCGGCACCCCATTGACCTTTGCCAATACCGTGGACGGCTGCGGAGCATCCGGCAAATACCCTGTGGAGGCGTTGACCGGTTTGGCATCGACTTTCGCAGATGCGGGCGCGGTTGACTTCGGTTTGACGGTTTTGGGTGGATGCGATTGAGCGGTCAGATGAGCCGCGACGACTGGAAGCAGAACTGAAAAGATCATATTGAGTTTCTTGGACGATTGATTTCCTACGTGTGGCAGGGGATGCGGATTAGAGAGTATTTACCGAGGAACGATTTGCGCACCGATCACGCTCATCAAGACTCGGTCGACGTTTAGACCTTCGACTTCGGCTTCCGGTCGGAGGATGACGCGATGTCGGAGCACCGGCAGGGCTAGCTCCTTGACGTCGTCCGGAATCACAAAATCTCTTCCTCTGAGCGCGGCGATCGCCTTGCTGCAGTTGAGAAGGGCGATGCCGGCGCGCGGCGAGGCTCCAACGAGGATGTCGCTCGATTGCCGGGTTGCTTTGACGATCTCATAGATATAGTTAAAGACCTTGTCTTCTACCGTCGTCTGTTGAACCTCGTGCTGCATTGCTTGCAGTTCTTCCGGAGTTACAACGGGCTGAATCCCTGCATCTTCGAGATTCTGGGGGCGGAATCCCTGGTGGTGCAATCTCAAAACGTGAATTTCAGCCTGCTCGGACGGGTAGTCGACAAGCACTTTAAGAAGGAACCGGTCGAGTTGGGCTTCCGGCAGGGGGTAAGTCCCTTCAAAATCGAGCGGGTTTTGGGTGGCGAACACCAAATACGGCGGTGGAAGCTGATGCGGCTCACCGTCGATCGTAACTTGGCGCTCCTCCATCGCTTCGAGCAGGGCGGCCTGAGTTTTTGGCGGAGTTCGGTTTATTTCATCCGCGAGCAGGATGTTGACGAACACAGGCCCTTTCCGCAGTTCGAATTCGCTCGTCTTCGGATTGAACACGTTCGTGCCAATGACATCGCTTGGCATCAGATCGGGCGTGAATTGAATTCTTCCGTAGTTTAGGTTGAATGTGTGCGCGAGGGCGCGCACAAGGAGCGTCTTCGCGACGCCTGGTACACCTTCGAGCAACACATGCCCGTTGGCGAGAACGGCAACGAGGGTCTGCTCGATCGTTCGTTCTTGTCCGACGATGGCTTTGCCGATCTCCGAACGGATGTTCTGGGCGATAGTTTCAACGCTCATAATCAATGGGGCCGAGAGTACCGTATCTAAAGGGCGCTGGTTCCAGGTATAACATCTCGCTGAGACCTATAAGGCTCGTTTGCCGTTGACTGGAGCTTTCCACGGAAAGCTGCACTGAGCGGCTAACATGACCAGGTCTCAAGAATTATCGAGGCTCAGAACTTCTCGTATGCCGCTGAATCCAGAACTCAAAGCAAGCACAATCGCAGACAACGCTCGGTCCGAAGGTGACACGGGCTCGACCGAGGTGCAGATCGCGATTATGCAGGCCCGGATCCTACAGATCACGGACCATCTTCGCACGCACAAGAAAGACTTCCACTCGCGACGCGGGTTGCTGCTTCTCGTGGGTAAGCGACGTCGCCTTGAGGGCTACCTCCGAAACAAAGATATCGTTCGCTACCGCGAACTGATCAAGAAGCTCGGAATCCGCGAAGTCAAGCCCCGTTAAACGGAGGCTAAATAATGATTCACTCCCATGAGTTCGAGGTAGGGGGACACACCCTATCCATCGAAACTGGTCGCGTCGCCAAACAAGCTGGCGGCGCTGTTTTGCTTGGTATGGGCGAAACAGTCATCCTCGGCGTCGCAACGATGTCCGAGAATCCCCGCGATGGGATCGACTTTCTTCCTTTGACTTGCGACTATGAAGAGCGCAAGTACTCCGTCGGAAAGATCCCCGGCGGATTCATGAAGCGCGGAGGACGACCTAGCGAAAAGGCAGTCCTTACCAGTCGTCTCATCGACCGACCGCTTCGACCGATGTTCCCCAAGGGACTTCGAAACGATATTCAAGTTTTGGCGATGCCGTTCGCGGTTGACCAAGGCTGCCCCCCCGACGTGCTCGCAATCTGCGCCGCCGGCGCGGCACTCACCGTTAGCGATATTCCCTTCAAGTATCCGGTGGCCGGCGTTCGCGTCGGACGAATCGACGGAGAGTTCATTCTCTTCCCCTCGATCCAGCAGATCAAAGACGGTGACCTAGATCTAGTCGTTGCCGGTCATAAGGGCGCTATTTCGATGGTCGAGGCAGGCGCAAGTGAAGTGTCCGAAGAGGACATGATCAAGGCGCTCAAGTTTGCACACGATGCGATCAAGTTGATCACCGCCGAATTCGAGGCTTTTGGAAAGAAAGTCAACAAGGCAAAGCGAGACGTCAAGCTGTACACCGTCGATGCCGACCTGAAGAAGGCGGTTGAGAAGCAGTACGGCAAAGAGATCGCAAAGACATTGCTCGGATCCAAGGACAAGGCGATGCGCGAAAGCGCACTCACCGATCTTGTTAAAGAGATTGTCGCCAAGATGAAGCCGGAATACGAAGGTAAGCCTGAACTTCAGGCGCAACTTTCCGAGGCAGTCGACGGCGTCGTAAAGGGCACCGTCCGTGAGCTCATTATCAAGAAGGACACTCGTCCCGACGGTCGAAAGCTCGACGAGATCCGACCGCTTGAGGCGATCGCCGGTCTGCTTCCGAAGGTTCATGGCTCCGGCCTGTTCACTCGCGGCCAGACGCAGGTTATGACCGTCGCGACGCTCGGTTTGCCGAACGACGCTCAGACCATGGACGGAATCGAGGACGAAGAGCCGAAGCGCTATATGCACTTCTACAACTTCCCGTCCTACTCCGTAGGTGAAGTTCGACCGATGCGCGGCCCAGGCCGACGCGAGATCGGTCACGGAGCCCTAGCCGAGAGAGCCCTTCGAAGCGTTATCCCCCTCGACGACCCCGCATTCCCTTACACGTTGCTTCTAATTTCGGAAGTCCTGGAGTCGAACGGTTCGACCTCGATGGCTTCTGTCTGCGGTTCGACGTTGGCTTTGATGGATGCCGGTATTCAGATCAAGGCGCCGGTCGCAGGTATCGCGATGGGCCTCATGTCTGACGGCAAGGTGTTCAAGGTCCTAACCGACATCCAGGGCATGGAAGACTTCTGTGGCGACATGGACTTCAAGGTTGCTGGAACCAGAGACGGCATCACCGCTCTGCAGCTCGACACCAAACTCGATGGAATTCCTGACGAGGTTCTTGCCCAAGCGCTTGCTCAGGCCAAGGACGCTCGATTCAAGATCCTAGACGTTATCTTCGAGGCTATTTCAGCCCCGCGAGACACGGTTGGAGATACTGCCCCAACGGTTACGACGATCAACATCAACCCTGAGAAGATCGGCGCCGTCATCGGCCCAGGAGGAGCGGTCATCAAGAAGATCACCGGCACCACCGGAGCTTCGGTCGACATTCAGCAGGACGGAAAGGTCCTCGTCGGCGGAAACAACGCTCAGGCAGTGCAGGATGCGATCGCGATGATCAAGGCCCTTACCGACGAAGTCGCTGTTGGCAGTGAGTTCACCGGAAAGGTAACTCGAATCATGGGACGCGGCGCGATGGTCGAGTACATCCCCGGACGAGAGGGTCTCGTTCCGAAGGAGCACTTGACGGTCAAGGATATCGGACGCATCGAAGAAGTCGTCAACATCGGCGACGAACTCAATGTTAAGGTATTCGAAGTCGACCACATGGGACGAATCAACTTGACCGCGCTTGGAGTCAAGCAGTCGCTCGCCGGTCTAGAGGAGAACGAGGGTGCAACCCCTCCAGCTTCCCAAGGCGGACGCGGCGGTGACCGCGGCGGGCGAGACCGAGATCGCGGCGGCCGAGGTGGTGGCGACCGTGACCGTGGTGGCCGGGGTGGCGGAGATCGCGACCGTGGTGGAGACCGCGGTGGACGCGGTGGTGGAGACAGAGATCGAGGACCTCGACCGGACAACCGGGATCGTGGCGACCGACCTCCACGCGAGTCCTCGCCCGAGCGAGAGGCTCCTGCAGCCGCTGCAGAACCCGTAAGCGCCCCCCAAGTACCGGACGCATTCCCGAAACGAGATCGAGGCGGCGATGACGATAACGTTAACGCCCGCTTCCGCCCACGACGCTAGTCGACGCGGGAACTAACAATACGAGGGGTCTGGCAATCTGCCAGACCCCTCGTTCGTTTTGTCGCTACTCGTTGTCGGGTGGGTCTACGAGGACCCGGCGAAGATCGCGTCCATGACCCGCGTGACGGCGATACCGTGCTCGGGAGTAACGAGCGGAGGACGCCCTTCCTGGACGGAATTGACGAACTCCTCTTGGGCAGTCGTACGTTTCTCTTGGAGGCGAGGCTCGGTGGTGGAGTAGGCGCCGCCGGTTTGGCCGTAAAGCTTGGGTGGTCTTCCCGACCAGCGAAGGGCGCCGCCTTTTGAGCCAAAGACCTCGGTGATCAGTTCGTCGTGATCGATGTGCTGACCGAAACTCGCCTCAATTTGGAGGCTGGCCCCGTTCTTGAATCGTGCGAATCCGACCGAATGGTCGTCGGCATCGCCTGACAGCGATTTCCCAGCCAAGTATTCCGGCAGAAACATGGTGTAGGCACGCCCGGTTGCATCAAGTAGCTCGGGAAATCCCATCAGCCACATCGCGACGTCGATTACATGAGCGCCAAGGTCGCGTAAGGCGCCGCCGCCCTTCGAAGCCTCGTTGAACCAGTTGCGGCCGGTGTACGTACCGGTTGGTCGGTCGATTGTCGGTGAGGGAAGACCGCCGAGGGGGCGTCTCCATAGAGTGCGGACGAAGTAGATCTCGCCGAGATTTCCCTGATCGATGTACCGCTTGAGAAACTGCACGTCGGGGTCGAAGCGCTGATTGAGGCTAACCATAAGGTTCTTGCCCGCAGCTTTTGCGGCCGATGCCATCGCCTCGCCCTCGGCTGCGTTCATTGCCATCGGCTTTTCAACCAACACGTGTTTGCCGTTCTTGAGCGCCGTAAGGGCCATTGGAAGGTGGAGAAAAGTGGGCAAAGCGATCGACACCGCATCGAGGCCCGGCATCTTGATCATTTCGTTGAAATCGGAGAATCCGTTCGGGACCTCCCATTTGGCTTTGCAGTGCTCGAGCCAGCCCGCGTCTTTGTCGCAAATTGCCACGAGTTCCGCGTTGCCCAGCTTCTTGTAGTTCTCGACATGCGCCTGCCCCATGTTGAGCCCCACGACCCCAACTCTCAACCGTCTTTGGTTTGATTGATCTTCCACGATGCCCTGGAGTTTATCACCGGCCGTGCAGTCCTATGGCGTTGCCATAGGCTGGTATTGGGCGCACCTTCGGCGCTAGGAGAGTTCCGTTCCGGAAGCAAAGAAAGCCATCTCCTTTCCTTCCAGGGTCCCTGAGGTTTCTAGCAAGCCAGCCTGGGCTCAGTGGAGCGGTATTGTTTGAGCCCGATGATTCGTGCGGGCGAGTTATACCGCGACGCCCGGGCCGTTGGCGGGACCGGTCCTATGGCGTTGCCATAGGCTGGTATGGGACGCACCTTCGGCGCTCCGGACATTCCGTTTTGGAAAAGAAGAAGATCATCTCCTTTCCTTCCAGGGTCCCTGAGGTTTCTAGCAAGCCAGCCCGGGCTCAGTAGAGCGGTATTGTTTGAGCCCGATGATTCGTGCGGGCGAGTTATACCGCGACGCCCGGGCGTGCGAGCGTTAATGAAACCTCTAGGACCCAGGGAGGAAAGAGCCCCCGCGGGGAGCGGCCCCAACCCAATGCCAAAGCAAGCAAACAATCGAACCAGGCCAGAGCAAATCGGAGACGCAAAGCCAACCGGCAAATTAAGCGATCCAAACAGACCGAGCCATCGATTGTTAGGCTATGCGACCTCTCCGAGGTCGGAAACGTGATACCGTCCGGTCCTATGGCGTTGCCATAGGCTGGTATGGAGCGCACCTTCGGCGCTCAGAACAATCTGTTCCGGAAAAGAAGGAAAGTGCCCCCGCGGGGAGCTGCATCATCCCGATGGCAAGGGCAGCAAACAATCGAACCAGGCCAGAGCAAATCGGAGACGCAAAACCAGCCTATGGCGTTACCATAGGCTGGTTTTGGGCGCGCCTTAGACGCTCGGATATACCTCCCTCCAACCGAGTAACCACATTGACCAGAGGGAAATGCACCTTGTTGAAGACCAGTAAGGTAAATTCATAACTGCAAATGGCGGATTTCGTCCAGCATCTTCACCCTGCCTGGCAGGCCCTGATCAGGGTTCTTTTTTTTGTACTTCCGTCGTTCATGCTTGTCCCCGGGGTGATCTGGTGGGAGCGCCGGCTTTTGGGCTGGATGCAGGACCGGCTTGGCCCGAACCGCGTCGGCAATATCACCTTTTCGCGAACTAGCAAACTCGTGCCGTCGATGCTTCGCGGCAAGAAGTTCAAGCTGTTCGGATTGATGCAGCCATTTGCCGATTTCGGCAAGCTGATCTTCAAGGAGGACATCACTCCTTCGGCCGTCGATAAGCTGATTTACTTTATCGCTCCAGGAATTGCCTTGTTCCCTGCGTTGGCGCTAGGCGCCACGATCCCTTGGGGACCCTATTCTTGGATCACGCCGGTTGCCGATGTGAATATCGGGATCCTGTACATCATGGCGGTGTCGTCGCTCGGTGTTTACGGCATCGTTCTGGCGGGATACGCTTCCGATAACAAGTTCTCGCTCATGGGTGGCCTCAGGTCGTCCGCGCAGCTAGTCAGCTACGAACTGGCGATGGGTATGTCGCTCGCTTGCATCGTCATGGCGACGGGTTCGCTGAAGCCCAGCGCGATGGTTGCCGAGCAGTCCGGTCCGCTATGGGGGCTCGACTATCCTCCGTTCAACATGATCCAGAACTGGAACGTGTTGACGCCGTACGGATTGGTCGCCGCCATCATCTTCGGGATCTGCATGATCGCCGAGACGAACCGGCCGCCGTTCGATCTTCCCGAAGCGGAGAACGAACTCGTTGCCGGGTACCACACCGAGTACAGCTCCGTGAAGTTCGCCATGTTCTTCATGGCCGAGTACCTGTCTGTTGTCGTCTACGGAATCGTTCTGAGCACGCTGTTCATGGGTGGATGGCACCTACTGCCGATTCGGTTCGATGCGATGGCGACGACCTATAAGTCGTTCGGTGACGTGTGGAACCTGCTTGATACGCTAAACGGTAGTTCGCTTCTTGCCCCGGTCTGGGTCATCGCCAAGGCTTGCTGCGTCGCATCCACTTATATCTGGATCCGAGCGACGCTCCCAAGACTTCGGTACGACCAACTCATGGCTTTGGGTTGGAAATCGCTTTTGCCTTTCGCGACCGCGAATCTGATCGTCGTCTCGATCTGGATCATCTCGACGAAGATCTCGAGCCCGATCATTGGATGGGTCGCCGTTCTCCTTTCCGCTGGAATTCTCTATGGCCTCTACAAGACCATCAATAAGTTGAATTTGAAGAACCGGCCGAATCTGGCGAGCAGGACGGTAACGATGGTGGACGAGCCGTCGCAACGGAGGGAAGCCGAACTCGTAGACCCGGCTCCAGCGCCGACATAGGTAAGTGTTATGGGGAGAACGAATTCATTCGTATCCCCTTTTTTGTGATGGAGATAGAGAACGCAAGGATGAGGGACAGGCGATGAACCAAACTGTCGGCGGAGTCACGATAACGCCGGAACTGCTGATGTTCGGCGCGATCGCCGGAGCGGCCGCAATTTGTGCGGTCGGAGTTGTGGCATTTAACAATGCGATCCGCAGTGCGCTCTGCCTCGTGATCAACTTCTTCTTGCTCGCCGTGCTCTACTTTACGTTGAACGCGGAGATGCTGGGCATCACCCAGGTCGTCGTCTACACCGGCGCGATCATGGTGCTGTTCCTCTTCGTCGTGATGCTCCTCAATTTGGGAGGATCGAAGCTTCTGCACGAAAAGCCCGATCCCAAGAAGTTCGTCGGGATCCTATTGGGGTGTGGCCTGTTCGTCATTCTTGGCGCGCAAATACTTCCGCAACTCACCAAAGTAATGCCGATGCCTTTGTCTCCCGAACTGGCCAAATTCGGCGGGCCGGAAGCGATCGGAAGGACCCTGTTTTCCGAATACGTGTACCCATTTGAAGCGGTCAGCGTTCTGCTGCTGATCGGAATCGTCGGTTCCATCCTACTGGCCAAGAGGCGACTATGAACGGAGTGCCCCTCGCTGCTTATATCGCCCTCGGGTTGTTCATGTTTACAACCGGTGTGGTTGGCGTCATCGTTCGGAAAAGTCCGATCGTGATTTTCATGTGCATCGAGTTGATGCTGAACTCCGTCAATCTGACCTTCTTGGCGTTCGCCAGATACCAGATGGCTGGTTTTAACAAAACCCCGGAGAACATTCAGCACAGCATGATGGCCGGCCAGATGATGGTGATCTTTGTGATGGCGGTTGCTGCAGCCGAAGTCGCCGTCGGACTTGGAATCATCATGGCAATCTTCCGATTGCGTGACAACGTGGATATCGACGAGATGAACCTGCTTCGGGGCTGAAATCGAAATGAATTACGAATCGATCTGGCTAGTGTTGCTCTTCCCGATCCTTGGGTTCCTTATCCAGGCTTTGCTCGGAACGAAAATTGAGAAGGCACTTGGAAGAAAAGTCCTTGGCGCCATCGCCGTTCTTCCAATCGTGCTCTCCTTCGGCGTCGGCTTGGCAATTACCCTCGGCTTAAAAGAGGCCGCTGCCGGACCGGTCACGATCGGAGACTGGATCAACGCAGGAGGGCTTTCGATACCGTTCGAGTTTGTCGTCGACCCCCTGTCGATGACGATGGTCTTGATCATCACCGGTGTCGGAGCGCTCATCCACCTGTATGCAACCGGCTACATGAACGAGGATAAAGAGTACGCGAGGTTCTTCACGTACATGAACCTCTTCATCGCGTCGATGCTCCTCTTGGTTCTCGGCGCAAACCTCGTCCTTCTATACGTCGGTTGGGAAGGTGTCGGACTCTGCTCCTACCTACTGATCGGGTTCTGGTACAAGGATCTCGCCAATGCGAAGGCCGCCAATAAGGCGTTTATCGTCAACCGCATCGGTGACTGGGGCCTGTCGCTTGGCCTGATGTTAATCGTAGCATTGCTGCTTACCTCACAGCCTAACCTGGCAGGTGGACGCTATCTCAGCTACGACACGATGCTTCCGGCCCTCAAAGCCGCGCTGACGAGCCATCCGGATATGGCGACCGCGATCGCACTCCTGCTGTTCGTTGGCGCCGCCGGTAAGTCGGCTCAGTTCCCGCTATATATCTGGCTGCCCGACGCTATGGCCGGTCCGACTCCGGTTTCCGCTCTCATCCATGCCGCGACGATGGTGACCTCCGGTGTCGTTCTTCTGAACCGGATGCACATCGTGTTTGAGATGTCCGCCGTGGCAAGCGCGGTGGTTTGTGTGATCGGCGCCTTTACCGCTCTGTTCGCCGCGCTGATCGCCTTCGGACAGACCGACATCAAGAAGGTCCTTGCCTACTCGACGGTTTCTCAACTTGGATTCATGTTCATCGCATGTGGCTCCGGCGCCTATTGGGCCGGCATGTTCCATGTGACGACCCACGCATTCTTTAAGGCACTCTTGTTCCTTGGCGCCGGCGCCGTCATACACGCGATGGCCCACAACCAGGACATGCGAAACTACGGCAACCTGAGAAAGTACCTGCCGATCACGTTCTGGACGATGGTTATCGGAACCCTCGCGATATGCGCGGTCGGGATCCCCGGAGTCTTCGGATTCGCCGGTTTCTACAGTAAAGAAGCGATCCTCGGCGGCGCGTTGGCGAACAGCCATGCGCAGATCAACGGAATTCAGCTTGGACAAATCGCTGGCTGGGTCGGTCTTGGCGTTGCGGCACTGACGTCGATCTACATGACTCGACTGACATGCCTTACGTTCCTCGGAAAGGAGGAGCGATGGCGAGCCATTCCCGCTCTCGCCGCCGACAATCATGATGACCATGCAGCGGAGGGCGACGATCACGACGCCCACCACGAGCTTGACGCGAACCATACGCCTCACGAAGTTCCCGTCAGCATGTGGCTGCCGCTGGTGGTCCTCGCAATTCTGTCGATCGGCGGCGGATTTGCATTGGCCAACGGAAATGCTTTCGAGCACTGGCTCTATCCGAACCCGCTACCCGTCCTCGGCACGGTGTCGACAGAGCCGACTGGAATTCCGCTCGCGATTTATTCGATGATCGCGGCATTGGGTGGTATCGCTCTCGGCTTGGCCTTCTATCTGAAGGGGCTGCCAAAGAACCAAGGGTTCGACGAGTCGAGTTGGATTAGCCTGCGACGTGCGGAAAGGGATCAGTTTGGATTTGACAACGCATTGACCGTCGCGTCGGTCGAAGGCGGTGGAGATATCGCCCGAGGTTTGTGGCAGTGGATCGACGAAGGGCTCATCGATGGAATTGTCGAAGGGTTCGGCACTGTCTCGGGAGGCATCGGCCAACTGATGAAGCGGTGGCAAACCGGCTACATCAGACTCTACGCGCTGATGATGCTCTTAGGTTTTGTCACCCTGATCGGATACTTCGCCTTTGCGATTGAGCGAGGAGTTCACTAATGATGCTCCTCTCCATCGTTATCTTCCTTCCGCTCCTCGGAGCACTTGGGTTGCTCGCGATCCCCGATCGTAAATCCAAGGCGATCCAGCAGGTCGCACTTCTCTCCGCCATCGTAACGTTTGTGATGAGCCTGGGGCTATTGATTAAGTTCGATGGCGACACCTACGGCTTCCAGATGGTCGAACGCAATAACTGGATTCCTGCCCTGGGTATCGGCTATCGAATTGGCGTCGATGGAATCTCAGTCTGGCTCGTGATGCTCACGACGCTCCTGAGCATCGTGGCGGTGGGTTGCAGCTTTAAGATCGAATCTAGGCTCAAGACGTTCATGATCTGCGTGCTGATCCTTGAGACGGCGATGCTCGGATCGTTCCTGTCTCTGGATCTCGTCCTATTCTTCCTCTTCTTCGAATTGACTCTCATCCCGATGTGGCTGATGATCAATATGTGGGGCGGAAAGAATCGCGCAGCGGCGGCGAACAAGTTCCTTATCTACACGTTTGCCGGCTCGATCTTCATGCTGATCGGAATCATCAGCTTGGGATGCCTGCACATGAAGGCTACTGGAACGATCAGCTTCGACATCGTTAGGATCCAGGCACAGGTCGCCAACGGGAAGCTTTGGGAGAATGCCCTCGCTGCCCAGCCGTTTATCTTCTGGTCGTTCGCGATTGCTTTCTTGGTGAAATCGCCAAGCTTCCCATTCCACACCTGGATGCCGGACACCTATGCCGAATCGCCGATCGCCGGTGTAATCCTCTCAAGCGTCATGGTGAAGATGGGAACCTTCGGGCTCCTGCGCTTCTGCCTTCCGCTCTTCCCGGATGTTCTCTCCAAACAGATTCCAGTCTTGGTAGTGCTGGCAGTGATCGGAATCATTTACGGGGCAGCAATTGCCGCCGTACAGACGGACATGCGCCGCATGATGGCGTATTCCTCGCTGTCTCACATGGGATTCGTCCTTCTTGGCATCTTCTCGCTGACTAGGATGGGCGTCCTCGGCAGCGTGTACCAGCAGCTCAACCATGGCATCAGCGCCTCGATCCTCTTCCTCCTGATCGGTTACCTGTATCAGCGACGTGGATCGACGCAACTCAAGGACTTCGGCGGGCTAAAGGCGCAGGTCCCGATTCTCGCCGCGATCTTCCTCATCGGCATGCTATCGAGCGTCGGCCTTCCCGGCACCAACGGCTTTGTCGGAGAGTTCCTAATTCTGCTCGGCGCCTTCCAAGCCGGTTACGGCAACCTGTTCAGCCTCGGTTTGGTCATCGTAGCCGCGTTCGGTGTGGTTCTGACCGCCGTGTATCTGCTTTATATGTTCCAGCAGGTGTTCTACGGCGAAATCACCAACGACGCCAATCGAACCCTTCCGGACCTGAAGACGCCCGAGATCGCTCTTGCGGGAGTTCTCGTAATCTTCATTCTCTGGGGAGGCTTGGCGCCGAATACGTTCCTTTCCCCAATGAAGGCTAGCGTCAACGCCACCATCATGATGGCGACCGGAAATGCAGGGAAGAGACCGATCTGGGATTCCCCAGAAGTTCCCCTCGCGTTCTATAAACTGCAGGCTCCCAAGTTCGCGCACCCAGTGGTTCCGCCGGCGCCAGGTACACCTCCCAAGCGGATGTTCGGCGATCCTAAGGGTAGCGGATTTCCCGCCGTTCCGCCCGGATCTCCCACGACACGCAAGCCGATGGCCGGTGGGCCCGCGGGCGCTCCAGGACTCGTAGGTAGACCTCCAGTAGGAGCAGGTCGCAAGCCGATGGCCGGTGGCGCAGTAGGCGCTCCTGGTCCTGGTCCTGGTCCTGCTCCGCGAGGTAGACCTTGACTTCGAGAGAGCGTGTCTTCGCCGCATCGAACGGCGGAGCCGTCGATTGTCAGCCTCGCATGGCATGGCTGGTATCGAGCGCATTAGCCGACGCAACTGTCGTTGACGATTTTGAACCTGCTAACCGCTCAAACGAGTCCGTCGTCCTTGTCGATGTGGCGAAC
>Ga0364873_10083_pt1 | contig 13798 bp, 9 predicted proteins | sample ExccelAu500001D3_2_FD_206928 | JGI IMG/M metagenome (GOLD analysis project Ga0364873, IMG submission 206928) | Enriched cells from Trout Bog Lake Hypolimnion, Wisconsin, USA - BchlTB.Aug07.5000.01.D3 | ecosystem: Environmental > Aquatic > Freshwater > Lake > Hypolimnion/Profundal zone | place: USA... | reverse complement strand
ATCCAGGTCTTTGGCCTTATAAAACAAGGGGAAGTTTTCTGCTGAAATCAGGAATGTTTTGATTTTTCCCGCATCAAGTCCGTTATAAATTTCTTTTTTGTCTTTGGTTAGCAGTCCGTAATACACCATGGCCTTTTCTTTTCCATCAAAACTTTTTACAGTAAACATTTGTTTTTGGGCATCAAGCATAATGCCATCTACAACCAAATTGTCATTGCTGTAAAATTCTGAATTGACATTGGCAATCAGGCCTTTGTATTTACCTGCGTCTAAAATACCATCGTAAACAAATACCCAATAAAATTTGGCATCTTTTTCAAAGGTGTATTCAATTGCGGGTTTTGTGGTAGTGCTGTCTTTTTGGGTAATAATTCCATTAAGACCTTTGGTGCGCTGTTTCTTGATCCAATCAAGGTATTCTTGTGCTTTATCTTTAACAGGGTCTTTCGGATACTTTATTACAATACGAGTTAAAGCGGCCTCAAATGCATCGATTCCTTCAAGATGGGCTGTTGATAACGCACGAACCATTTCAAAGCGCGAAAGCAGGGGGTTGTTGCCCAATGCGGTATCAGCCACTTTGCATTTTTTTATCACCTCTTCGTAATTGCCTGCTTCGTACGATTCAAATGTTGTTGCGTACAATTTTTCTGCTTCGCTGATGGTTGACTCTTTTTTGCTGTTATACCCAGGGTCGTTTATAATCTTTGCGTACTCGGTATCGGGATAACGTGTTACCAAGATGTTTTTATAGTATTCGGCCTTGTCATTTTTACTTACACTTAGATAGATGCGATAGAGTTGGTAATACGAGGTGAGCTTGTATTTGTTTTCGGGAAATCGCAGCAATAAGGTCTCGAAACTCTCAATTGATTTGGGATTGTTCATCAATTGCTCCCTATAGATTGCACCTAAATTGTAGTAAGCATCAATTATTTTATCATCCGATTTTTTTAGTGCTTCTTCGGTTAAAGGGAGGTTCTTTATGTATTCATTGCGATTCTTGGTTGACTTTTTCGAATTGGCGTTGTCGCTTTGCTTGTTCTTTTTAGCCAATGAGTCTTGCACCGCAGCGGCAATGGCAGCAGAGTCTTTTACGTTGTTTTGAGCAAGAGAAGGGTCTTCTAATACTACGTCTTTAACAGAACGTCTCCAATTGTCTTCTAACTTACGATCGCCCCAGCGTTTCTGAAAATCTTTGATGCCACTATTAACCGTTATCGGATTCCAGAAATACCATTGTCCGTTGTTTTGTGGTGCGCCACTACCGCCTTGTTGCATAATATTGGTAACTGATTGGGCCTGCAAAAACATTGCCTGTTTTTCTTCTTCTTTTTTCTTGGCAGCTATCTCTTCATCGGCAATTACCTGATCAATTTTCGCATCGCGCGCTGCAGGACTCATCTTTGCAATAAGTTGCAAGCTGTCTTGGTTGGCAATGGTATTGAGGTTTCTAACCAGCTCGGTCAGACTTTTTTTCTTGTTGTTGATGAGGTCGTAATTCGGAAAATCGTTCTTAACCAGTGCGATGGTGCTATCGTAATACTGCTGTGCGGGTTTGTAATCTAATCGGTCGTATGATAAATCGGCCATTTTAAGAAACGAAAGCGCCTTTTGGGTTTTGTTTGTCTTGCTTGTCTTTACCGAATTCTTCAGATAGGTAAAACAAAGTGGGATGTCTTTTTCTTTTTCAGCAATTAAAGCCAAGGCATAATTAATCTGGTCGTAGCGATCATTGTACAAAACACGCTGAAGCATTCTTTGTAATTCTTTTTTGATACTCTCCGCCATAGGTGAGTTTGGATCAAAACAACCGGCCCGGTTCATCTGGGCATTAAAGGTTAAATCATCGGTTGGATGCAAATAAACCACGTTGCTATACAAAGCAGCTGCCTTTTTAGGGTTTTTATTGCGTTCTTCTAACTGGGCTTCTATAAATAAAGCTCGTCCACGGATTTTTCTACGATTTACGTTTGTCATCTGCTCTTCAAGTGGCTTGCCATAATCAAGCCAATACCTGAAGAAATATTTATTGCTCTGACTAAGCCGTATTACTTTTTCAAGCGGCTTTATTGCTCCGGCATAGTTTCCCATCTCGATAAAATGATTGGCCTCTATGGCTGCAAATTCAAGCTGGTATTCATCGGGTAGCTGTTTATCTTCTGCCAATAAATCAATCAACGATTCGGCTTCTGATACACTCCCTAACTCATCGTACGAGCGAATTAACCACATCATACCCATATACCGGCTGATGTCTTTCTTGTAAGTTCGCGAAACGTAATCAAACGATTCGATGGCTGCAAAAAAGTCGCGCTTGTAGAAATACGATTCTCCCATCATTACATAGGCATGATCGATCCACCGGCAGGCACCGGGAATTTCTTTCTTACCCTTTGTAATGGTATGTCGTTGAATGACCGTACTCAATTTTTTTACCGATTTATCCATTTCGGCAAATAGGGTCTTTGCCTCTTCAGGGGTAGGATAAACAAATATGGGCAGTATTTTAGAATAATCGTCTTTATGTGTTTGTTCTACCTTGGCCCGGGCTTCTTTGATTAATTGTTTCGAGTAGTAGATGCCGTTAAACCGCGAGGTGGTATTGTGAAACGTGCGGGTGACCCAGGTGTTTTTCTTGGTGGTACAGGCTGCCAGAAAAAGTGCAACAATCAGCAGTGCACCCATCAACCTACCTATTTTTTTGCTTTTTTTCACCACCTAAGAACTCTATAACGCTTAATTGGTAAAATTATTATAATTTTCGTTATACCAACGACTGGTACTACAAGTATAAGTTTCAGTATATTTACACTTCATGTCGGCCGAAATAAAAAAAAAACGACCTCTTTCTGAACGACTGCACGATCGTTATCGTTTGGTTATTCTAAATGATTCATCGTTTGAGGAAAAATTTGTCTTAAAATTAAAGCCCCTTTCGTTGTTTATTCTTATTGGCAGCACACTTATTGTGTTAATTGTATTCGTCATAAGTATTATTGCATTTACCCCTTTGCGTGAATATATACCGGGGTATGCCGATGTTAAGATGCGCCGTTCGTTGATTCATCTGGCCGAAAAGAGCGATTCGCTTGAATACGAGCTGATTCTCAAATCGAAATACATTGACAATATTAATAAGGTAATTAGCGGCAATTTAGACGCCGACACCCTTGCCAAACAAAAGCCTGTAAGTACACATAATTACAAAGAATTGGTAAATGCCAATCGGGCGTCTAAAGAAGATTCACTGATGCGACTTGAAGTAGAAGCCAAAGAACGCTATACCATTGCCCCTACCGAAAATAAAAAGGCAAATACGGGCATTGCCAGCTTCTTTTTCTTTACCCCTTTAAAGGGGAGTATCAGCAATTCGTTTAAATCGTCGGGAGAGCATTTTGGAGTTGATGTTGTCGCCAAAGAAAATGAGGCCATCAAAGCGACCCTCGATGGTACGGTTATTCTTGCAACGTGGACCACAGAAACGGGCTACACCCTCGAAATTCAACATGCCAACAATCTTATATCGGTGTATAAACATTGCTCGGCTTTGATGAAAAAAACAGGGAATTTTGTTAAAGCCGGGGAGGTAATTGGCATTATTGGTAACAGTGGAGAACAAAGCACAGGCCCTCATCTGCATTTCGAATTATGGTACAATGGAAACCCCGTTGATCCGCAAGATTACATGATTTTCTAAACGTTAACAATGACCGAACAAATACACCTCGCTATTCTTGGCTCTACCGGATCTATTGGCACGCAGGCGCTCGAAGTAGTTAGGGCGCATCGTACCGAATTTCAAATCGATCTATTGACTGCGCACAGCAATGCTGATTTATTGATTCAACAGGCCCTCGAATTTAACCCCAATACAGTAGTAATTGCAGATGTTGCAAAACTTCAGCTGGTAAAGGATGCTTTACTGCCAGCAGGCATTAAAGTTTTTGGAGGCAATCAATCGATTGAGCAATTGGTGCAGATGGAAAGCATTGATACTGTTTTAACAGCTATTGTGGGTTATGCCGGCCTGGCGTCAACTTTAAGTGCCATCAGGGCGGGTAAACAAATTGCATTGGCCAATAAAGAAACACTCGTGGTAGCCGGTAAATTGGTAACCGATCTGGCTCGGGAAAAAGGGGTGAACATTTATCCGGTCGATTCAGAACATTCGGCCATTTTTCAATGCTTAACCGGAGAATTTCAGAATCCGATTGAAAAGATTTACTTAACTGCTTCTGGGGGACCTTTTAGAGGTAAAACCCGCGATGCGTTAGCCACCGTTACCAAACAACAGGCGTTGAAACATCCCAACTGGTCAATGGGTGCGAAAGTCACCATTGATTCAGCAACGCTGATGAATAAGGGGCTCGAGGTAATAGAAGCGAAATGGTTGTTTCATCTGAAGCCTGCACAAATTGAGGTCGTTGTGCATCCTCAGAGTATCGTTCACTCGCTGGTGCAATTTAATGACGGATCAATCAAGGCACAACTGGGTTTGCCTGATATGAAATTGCCCATTCAATATGCGCTCACTTACCCCAGGCGTCTCACCACCACATTTAAGCGATTTAATTTTGCCGATTATCCCTCACTCACCTTTGAGCAACCCGACCGTGCAACCTTTCGGTGCCTCGATCTGGCGTATGAAGCCATGGACAAGGGAGGTAATATGGCCTGCATCTTAAATGCAGCCAATGAGGTAGCTGTGGAGGCATTCTTAAACGATCGAATCAAATTTTTATCGATTGCTGCACTGATCGAAAAATGTATGCAAACTTTAACGTTTATTAACGCCCCGAGCTACGAAGACTATGTAAATACAGACCAAGAAACCCGTAAATTTGCCCAAACTTTAGTGCCAACAATTTAACTATGATACAAGCCTTTCAATTTATCCTGAGTTTATCTATCCTAATTATATTGCATGAATTGGGACATTTTATCCCAGCCAAACTCTTTAAAACACGTATTGAAAAATTTTACCTGTTTTTCGACCCTTGGTTTTCGTTGTTTAAGTTTAAAAAAGGCGATACCGAATATGGTATCGGCTGGTTACCTTTAGGTGGTTACGTTAAAATTGCTGGAATGATTGACGAGTCAATGGACAAGGAGCAATTAAAATTGCCTCCTCAGCCCTGGGAATTTCGTTCAAAACCAGCCTGGCAACGTCTTATCATTATGTGTGGTGGGGTAATTGTGAATGTGCTCTTGGGTATGCTCATTTATTCAATGGTGTTGTTTGTATGGGGAGAACAATACCTGCCTACTAAAAATGCCAAGTACGGTATCGTGTGTGATTCTACTGCCTTGTCAATGGGGTTAAAAGATGGAGATAAAATTCTATCTGTTGATCACAAAGAAGTCGCCAATTTTCATAAGATTGCGATGGAAATAGTGCTGCACAAAGCCACGAGTATTGAAGTTGAGCGCGATGGTAAAACCTTGAGTTTGCCTATCAGTGAATCAATCAGTGCTGCCATAATCAACAAACATGCACAACTTTTTGATGTGGCCATTCCAAGTGATGTCGATTCAATTATGGAAGGGTCTGGGGCAGCAAAAGCCGGCCTTAAAAAAAACGATCACATTCTCTTTGTTGGTGCCACTCCTACGCCTTACCAATTAAATGTGATGCAAACGTTGCAACATTTTAAAGGGGGAGAAACCGATTTAAAAGTATTGCGTGGTAAAGACACTGTAACCTTGCATGCGCAAGTAAGTGCTGATGGCAAACTGGGTTTGTGGTTTGTGCAACCTACCCACTATTTTGAACTGGCCAAGCGCAGTTATAATTTTGTTGAAGCATTTCCGGCAGGGGTGCATAAGGCCAACGAAAGCTTGAGTGATTACATTCAAAATTTGCGGATTTTATTTACAGTTAAAGATGCACATAAGTCACTGGTTGGCTTTATCGGAATTGCAAAAATTTATTCTCCTACCTGGGACTGGGAGCGCTTTTGGAACTTTACAGGCTTTCTATCGCTGATGCTTGCAGTAATGAATATTTTACCGATTCCTGCGCTGGATGGGGGACATGTGATGTTTTTATTGTACGAAGTGATTACGCGCAGAAAACCCAATGAAAAATGGATGGAATATGCGCAATATGCCGGTATGATTTTACTGTTAAGTGCAATGCTTTATGTAAACGGTCACGATGTAGTTAAGTTATTTGTAAAATGAGAAACAGGCATTGGCGGTTTGTTGCAGCTTTCATAATAGTTTTTTGTTTGGTAGATGCAGTGAGCGTTTTTGCGCAACATACCACTTATTCAACTGACGATAAAAAACCGGTAACTCCCGCAACCAATGCGGCAATTAAAAAAAGTCACAAGGCCTTATTAATTCCGTTTGAGCCTAAATTGTATCTATCTGAAATCGATCAGTCAATCAATCGTGAAACACAACTTAACTTCGAGCAAATACGCCATACCTTTCGTATGGGCCTCGATTTCGATGTTGCTACTGCTTTTAGAAAATCGCTGCCAGTGGTTTCTTTAATGAATGATACTGCAAACAGCGATGACATGCAAAAATTAATTTATAGCTCTATCGGCTATGATTATTCACTTTTGCCTGATGCCAACGGAAAAATTCCGAAAGATGCCAATGCCGGACAGTCAAAAATTCAGAATGGACAGTTGACGGTTACGACCAACAATCAGCAGCGTTTTATGAATACAAAGTTGCTGAACTCAAAATTGTTATTGTCGCTTTCGCAACACTATGGCACTGATGTATTTATTTTCATTAACGAGCTAGACATAAAGTTTGATCACACGGTAACCATACATTATTCTATCTTTAATGACAAAGGCAAGAGCATTGCTGCAGGCATTGCAGTGCAACATTTTACCAGCACTGAAAACGATCCGAAAAAAATTATCCATACGTGCTTTGCTGAACTTGCCGATAAAATTTATGCGCAATACCTATCGGCTACAACTGCTCAAGCACCGAAACAGAAGTAAGGTTATCGCTCAAGTGGTGGTGTAAGCGGTAATAACTAATCATTGCTTGCAACAATTGTTTACGTTGTGCGTAAGTTATATGCACCTCGTCACAGGTTGCGAAATTTGCCTCCATCAGTTCAAAAAGCAATTTACTATAAGGCGCTTCAATATACTGGTTATGCAGGGGACGCGCAGCCATAAATTGCCCTTCTATCAATGCAAAGTAGGGTGTATCGTTTGTGTAATTGGCCGTAGGGTAAAAACCCAGGTAGCGGGCATAATTCAACATAAAAACCAGGTGAAAATTGGCACATCCCCCTTCTTTTAACTCTAATATCTCAAGGGTTTTAACCATAAAATCAAACAGGGTTTGATTGGCTGTTTCTTCTTTGAGGGTTTTTGTCAATAATTCATTAATGTATACAAACAAGGCATTTTTAATGGGATTGGTACCCGCATTAAAACTGCGTGCACCTGTTACCTCACGGATTGTTTCGATGCGTGGTTTCGGAGACTTTGAGGCGATAAAATCGAGTAAGTTTAAGCCCCTGAAGTAATTTGCTTTTACGCTCGAAGTACGCCGGTGAATGCCCCGTATGATATAGGTTTGTAAACCATACTGTAAGGTGTATATGGCCACGATACTGCTATTGTCAGTGTACTTGGTGGTTCTAAGAACAAGCCCTTGAATAGGTTGTAACACGCCCTAATTGATAAAAAGAAGTTTTGTTATTTTCGTCTGAGAACCATCAGGGCTGGTGCAAAAAACCAGGTACACCCCTGTATGCACCCGTTCACCGTTGAAATCTTTTCCGTACCATACAGCCTGGCCTCCCAAGGCAGTGGTATGGTACACCAATGTTCCGGCCAGGTCAGTAATCTTTACATCGCTATTGGCAACCAGGCCTGCTATGGCAATTGGGCCGGAGTAATCGTGCTTGACCGGATTGGGAAAAGCATACACATTGCCAAATGCCCCTCCCCCATCGGTTGCTTGTCCTCTGTATGATACGATGCCTTTACTTGTACCAAAATACACTTCACCTGTATTGCCATTCACCGTAATCGAAAGAATTGAGTTAGAAAGCAGGGGACTATTTGCGGTGGTAAAATGTTCTAACTGGGTAGTACCGTCGGCAGACATCAGGTAGGCCCCCGATGTATTTGACCCTATCCATTTGCGATTGCCTCCATCAACGGCAATTGCATTTACTACCTCTGCCTGTAAGAGGTATTGGGTATAACCATTTTGCTGCACATAGGGCTGTTGCGAATCGTAATTGCCACCGTAAAATATATTGCTGGGGCTGCTGATTACTGTAACCCCCTGATCAGTACCTATCCAGATTTCACCCGATTTGTCTTCTGCTAGACAATTCACCTCTATACCTGGTAAGGCCCCATTGCCAACAGCAGTTGTAAGCACCTTGGTATTAGTTGTTGAAGGTCTGGGGTAAACCCCACCCACTGCCGTTGCATTGTAAACCAATATTACATTCGAAGAGGGTTCCAGGAGCCATATCTGCCCACTTTTTTTCGCTACTATCAGCTGCCCTGTGATCGGTTTATTGACAAAGCCGGTAAAATTTAATGACTGCCATGTGCCATTGGCCAATTTTACGACTATGGGCGAATTGGTTTCTCCATTTGACATCCAAAGGTTACCAAGGGTATCAAAAGCTGCTCCGGTAACTTCTACTTTATAATAACCTGCTACGTTCTGTTGATTGCGCAAACCTGTTGCTCCGGTATTGGCAGGATTCCAGAGTTGAACAAGTTGTCCATTGTTAAACTCAAGCAATCCGTGTTCGTCTGACCCTGCAAATGCATGGGTGGCGTTTGCAGGGTCAGGCGCTACGCAAATCAAATCGTGAAGGCTGTCCATATTTAATGGTTGGGTTCCTGTTTGTGTTCCATAGATGGTATTCCACGTGTTATTGGTATTGTACGAGAGGCCGTCGGTATTCCAGATGCCTAAGCCTCCGGGTACTGACCACACTGTGCCATTGGCATAATTCATCGCATATACAGCATTTGTTCGAGGGCCATTGGGTACCATCACCTCACCGTTATTGCTGGTGTTTGCCTTTATTAAACCGAAATTTGCATCTGCTATCCAACACGCGCCGCTTTCATCAACTATTGCATCGTTTGGATTGGGCCCCCAGCCGAAACCTCCATAATTGCTCACTTGGTTTAGATTTGCATCAAAGGTATTTACCGCATATTGCCCCACACAAACCAAGTTAGTACCTGTTGTTCTCAACTTTTGAAAATTATCTGAAGCAATTGAAGTTGGGCTCCAGGTGCTGCCATTAAACTTGTAAATAACATCTTTCTGCCAGGCGTTGGTAGATAATTTGGCGGAATAGTTGGCATAGACGTTGCCGTTAAAATACGTCATTGTATTAAAGACATTGTTTTTAGCTGTAGTTGGCAGGCCTGCTTGCAAGGTCCACGAATTGTAATCACTTAAATTTGAACCAATCAAAGGTGCTGCATAAATGCCATTCGTAGTTGCAGCATACAGGTTGGTGCCATCACTGCACACATCGAGTACATTGAGCGATTCACCATTGGGGCCTATGTAGTAGGTATCGTTGGTCTGAAATTTTGTAATATCCATCACTACTATTCCGAAACCACATGCCAGGTATATTAAGGGCGATTGTACGTAAATAGAATTAACCGCCTTGTTTCCTGAAATGGTCTGCACGTAGATATCGGGGATATTGGTAATCACCCCATTTTGAATGATATCAATATTGGCATCGGTATAGGCTATAATCAGTGAATTGGTGGCAGGGTCAAAACCAATTGTTTTAACGCCTACGTCTGATAATCCGTTAATGCGTGAGATAATATCAAAACTATTGTCTTGCTGGTTGTAATCGAATAAGCCCCCCTGGGTGGCGCAATATATCTTTGAGCCCCCTTGGGCAACTGACAACCCTTGCTTATACGATACATCCATGCGCCATTGACCAATGGGAACAGACTGCGCGAATACATTAAATGAGAAGTAAGTAAGTACAATTAATAGTAGAGAGCACTTATAGCCCATAACAATTAAAAAGGACTTGTAAAGGTAGTGGTATCTTTGCGTACCATCGGACGAATGCTCAATACTGGTATATCAGAAGTACTGATAATGTTTTGTGCGGTAGTACCTATAAAATATTCTTTTAAATTCAACTCGGCCTTCGACATAATCATTATTAAATCTGCATCAATTTCTTTTGCATAGTTAACAATCATATCTACCGTACTCTTACCACGAACCGTTTTATTGCCGCAGGTAATGCCTTTATCTTGGATATAACGTTTTACCTGATTCGAATAGGCCAACAACTTGTTTTCAAAACTTTCTTGACTCTTATTCAATACAGACAAAATCTGAATTTTTGCTCCGTAATAGTGCGCAAATTCTATGGCCTTGCCCACTTTTTCACGTGTTTCTTTTGTAAGGTCGAGGGGCAACAAAATGGTTTTGCAACCGTCTTTATGCACTTTGCCCTTGATGGTCATTACAGGTGCAGATGACTCTCGTACCAGACGGAATGTATTCTGACCTAAAATAGCCTTTGAAGATATCTCACCGCTGATACCTATAAAAACCAGGATTGGATTTAAAATTTCAATGGCTTTATTGACTTCAACAAATGGATTTCCTTCGGCATGCAAAGTTTTAACAACAATACCTGACTTTGCTTCAGTTTCTTGGGCAAGTTTTTCTAACTTTTTAAGCGATGTGTGTTGGTCTTCGGCTTTTTCAAACACATGCATCAAATAAATCTCTGAATTGGTATAGCGCGCAAGATTGTAGGTCTGACCGAGCGCAATCAGACTCTGTTCCTGAAAATCGGTAGGAACCAATATGACATTTTTCTGAATAGACATAAACTATAAAATCATCGGCTAAATTAAGTACAAAAACGATTGCAACGTATATGTTATCAAAATTTATTTTGTATTCGTCTTTAATTACCAAGGCATAAGTTGATTTTTTTCCATTTTAGAAGAAGGAAAAGCACTCCTGAACGAAACATGATTTGTATCATATTTTAAGTACCTTTGCAAAAAAAAATCATCAACTATGAAAAAAACAACTACACGAACACTTTTAGTATTACTTATGGCGCTATCCTTTTCTGGTCTTTGGGCAGGAAACTTTGTGGTGTCAGGAGCTCTTGATCCAAATGAAAATGGCATATACAGTCAAAGTGGAACCGTAAATGGCCTTCCGTATTATACCACTTCAAATGGTTTTTATATTATAGCCTGGAGTGGATCGGAGTGGGATTTAGGACAGGGTTCTGGAGGCTTTGTTTTTTTTCCAGATTGTTATAGCACTGTTGTGAGTGCTACGCCCCCTTCTACTGGATGGAGTTGCGCTGGCTTAGTGGTAATGCCTCAAACTGATAATTTGACCTATAGCTCGAATCAATTGGTTGAATCAATATCTAATAATGGAACGTTACCAGATACCATTAAAATTGCTTTAACCGCAATCTCTAAAGGACAGGGACTAGTTGGAGCCAATGGAACCGACTATGCAACCAATGGAACGATTAATTTTTTCAGAGTACCTGCAGGTTTAACCGCTCATGCCATAAAGAAGGATACTTCTGTTTCTGTATATTTCTCTGGAACTGCATTCAATAGCAACCACAGCAATGATATTTACATTATTGTGCGATTTACAAATAATGCATTCGCCTTGGATACAGCATCGAATGTGATTAATAATATTGATAGCATTCAAGTATTATTTCGTCAACAATACCAGGTAGCTCCTATAGGAGGAGATTTCACCAGCATCACCGCTGCCGTTGCAGCAGCATCTGATTACGATGTAATTAATGTGGCTTCAGGTACCTATACTGAATCGAACATTAACGTTAATACAATGGTTTCAATTATAGGCAGCTGTGCCCAATCAACTATTGTTCAGGCTGCAAGTAGCTACAATACTGCTACTGCCAATGTTTTCACCATCAACGCCAATAATGTATTATTAAGAGGGCTTACTATTCAGTATGGTAAAAACACTTATATCACCCCTGGTACAAATAATTATGTTTACGGAGGAGGGGTTGATGTTGTAGGAGGTAATGCAACCATAGATCAGTGCACCATTACACAAAATATAGCAGAAAACTTAGGTTCATATGGTGCTGCATATGGAGGTGGAATTTATGCAGGTTCAAACATAACCATTAGCAATTGCTTAATTACAAATAACGTGACTCATACAACAGCTGCAAACGCTGTTGCTTCAGGCATCGCCTTAACTGCATCAAGTTTGGTAATTAATTCAACAATAGCATATAATGTTGATTCTACCACTTCGAGTGGCTATGGAGCTATTGCGAACGGACCAGTAAGCGGACCATCCATTTCTGTTATTAATAGCACGATTTATGGAAATAGGGTTACTTCGTTGGCTGGTGGCGAGGCAAATGGATTGTCCTGGAACGGAGGAATTGATTTAGAAAATACCATTTTATATAACAATGGTAGTGCGGATGCTAATTTTTATCCTATCTATGGTCTAACTATGAAAAGCCTAATTGCAGGAAATATTATCTATTCTGGCAACGATGCAATAGATAGTGCTAAAATATGGCATGTAAATCCTCTTTTAGATTCTCTGGGTAACTATGGTGGATGCACTAAAACAATGGCATTATTACCAGGAAGCCCTGCAATTAACTCGGGTGTTGTTGATGCACAAACACCTGTTACCGATCAACGGGGATATTACAAAGATGGATTGCGCGATATCGGTGCATTTGAATTCAATGGACATAATTGTTTCCCATCCCTTATAACCAACCCTGTTACATTGTGTCAAGGATTATCCTACTCGATCAATGGTAAATCTTACCATGTAGCAGGCACCTATAAAGATACACTTACTAGTATTGGTGGCTGTGACAGTATTGTTGTTACAATTCTTAGTGTAAATACGCTTCCTGTTGTTAGTATTACTGGAAATGTAATTGGAGGAAAAGTACTTCTAGGAAACATTGACACCTTAACTGTCACTGCAACCGGAAACCAACCTTTTAATTATAGTTGGAACACTTCTAGTAAAGCTGACACAGCATTGGTTACTGGGAATGGAACCTATACTGTAACCGTTACTGATAATAATAACTGCAGTGCCACTGCTACCCTATTGGTTACATTTGGACCAAATGGCATTGCTAACATTGGTGGTCAAAATTCAACTGCAGTGTATCCAAACCCCGCAAGTTCATCGCTTAATCTTACATTTAATATGACTAGCCTCGACCAATCTGCCGTGATTCAAATTATAGATATTACTGGAAGAATTATTTCGAGTCAAGTACAAACAATTGGCAATGGAAAAACAACGGTTCTCGACATTGCTTCAATGCAACAAGGTATTTATTTTGTTACAATTCAATCTGCTGGCTTACCTACACAAAAATTAAGGTTTGTAAAACAATAAGGCATTCAAGGAGTTGATTTACTTCAATGCGTTTCTCAATAAAAGCGCCCCAGAAATTCTGGGGCGCTTTTATTTTGGAATAATCGACATTAAAAAGTTGCAAAAAAGCTTGAGTTCATCGGAATAATTCTACAATAGAATCATCCATTGGGTCAATGGCAGGTCCGAAATAATTGGTAAGCATGCCTTCTTCGTTAATCAGGTACTTACTAAAATTCCAATCGGGTTGTTGGGAGTTCCAGCCATTCAGATAAGGATTTGTCAGCCATTGGTAAACTTCTTGTTGCTTTTCATTCTTGATTACAATGCCTTTTTGCATCATTAAAAATGTAACACCGTAGTTTACCTGACAAAATGCATG
>Ga0364873_10637_pt1 | contig 14026 bp, 13 predicted proteins | sample ExccelAu500001D3_2_FD_206928 | JGI IMG/M metagenome (GOLD analysis project Ga0364873, IMG submission 206928) | Enriched cells from Trout Bog Lake Hypolimnion, Wisconsin, USA - BchlTB.Aug07.5000.01.D3 | ecosystem: Environmental > Aquatic > Freshwater > Lake > Hypolimnion/Profundal zone | place... | reverse complement strand
GCTGGCATACTCCACGTCCACTGCCAGCCCGCACAGGTCCTCCAGCAGGATCTCCGCGTAAAGCCCGCTATGCCTGCTTGACCCGCTGGCTGCAATCAGCACCTCGCCTGAGGCGTTCGGCCATCCCGCCAGCAGCCTGGCCATCTCCGGTTTCAGTGCCTTCCCCGCCAGATAAAGATCCAGCGTCCGCCCCAGCGCCTCCGGCTGTTCGTAGATCTCCCGCAACATATCGTGCGCAAACTTCTGCATAGTCTTTAGTCCAGCTCTCCAGCCCTTGCAGGCCTTCAAGTACCTAAAATATGATCATAGCGCGTCCGATCGATCACTTTCTTGAACGATTATCCCGAAACAGCCGGGAATCCGCACCAGTCTGCTAGACCGGAACAGGTCGGTCAAAGGCCTCGCAGGAAGGAAGATCAGCCCCTCGATGACAGACTCCATAAGCCGCCGCGCCGAAAAAATCGTCAAGCTCCTCCTGCGCACCGGCAGCGCCACCATCGACGAGATCCTGGCTGAAGTCGGCAGTTCCGCGCCCAGCATCCGTCGCGACCTGGCCCGGCTTGAGAACCGCGGCCTCATCCGGCGCACCCACGGCGGCGCCACGCTGGTCGAGCCGCTGCTTTACGAACCGTTCCGCTACGACAGCTCGTTTCTCGCCCGCGAGCAGCGCCACGCCGCTGAAAAGCGCCGCATCGGCCTCGCCGCGGCCGAATTCGTCCTACCGGGCGAAACCGTCGGCCTCACCGCCGGCACAACCACCACCCATGTCGGCCGCAGCCTCCGCCATCGCGACAAGATTCAGGTCGTCACCAACGCCATCAACATCGGCATGGAACTCTGCAACCAGCCCGGCATCCGCACCATTCTTACCGGCGGCATCGTGCCCTGGGCCTGGTCCTTCTCGCTCACCGGCAGCGCCGCCCTCAGCTTTCTTGACGATGTCTATCTCGACAAGGTCTTCGTCAGCGTCACCGGCCTCGACTCCTACCGCGGCGCCACTACCCTCGAAACGGAAGAAGCTCTCGTCTATCGCAAGATGGTCAAGCAGGCCCGCCAGGTCATCGTCGTCGCCGACCCCAGCAAATTCGGCCAGGTCTCCCCTGCCTTCATCTGCCAGGCTAGCGAGATTCACCTGCTCATCACCAGTTCCCTGGCCGCAGATGAAGCCATCGCGCCCTTCGAAAAACTCGGCGTAAGAACCCTTCGCGTCTGAGCCTGCTCCCACCCCGTCGGCCTTCCTTCCGCGCGTCTCCGCTTGACATCCAGGCGCAAACACAGGCAAATCCACATTGTTATAAACTGGCTGCAGCGCGGTCCCGCACGCCGCGCATCAAGGGCTGCGGACAACGCCCTTCTGCACCATGCGAAAGTGGCGGAATTGGCAGACGCACCAGACTTAGGATCTGGCGGAGAAATCCATGGGGGTTCGAGTCCCCCCTTTCGCACCAACCCAAAGCTGCTCTTCAGGCCGGAGCATCCCTCATCGCAGACATCCGATCGAATCCGTATGGGGCGGACGAAGGAGGGCGAGACTCTATCGACAGCACGCACTGAACCCGTTCCAGCTTCAGTGCGCGCATTCCTTGATCGATCTACATAACAACCGAGGGCATGTTTGTCGCCGAAATGACTGCTGGATTCGCAGCCCCCTTTTGACGCAACCATCCCGCAGCAAGCCATGATTCCGGTATCGAAAACTCTGCCCAGCCGCAATCCTGGCACACGCGAACATCAGGCGAGGGCGTCATGGGCGGATGGCTCAGCGTCCGTGGGGTATTCCGATATAGCCGGATCTCCGCCGGAATTTCCGACATCGATGCGGATTGGCATTTAGGGCAGATCATGAATAAGCCTCTTCGATCTTGCAGTTAGATGGACAAAGACACCGGTCCTCGGGTCATCCGAGCTCGTTTGCGTACACTACGCCCTTGGACTTGAGTGAGTTGTCATGCAAACTTTTGCATGTAGATGACCAAACCGCAAATTAGGAAAAATTGCAGATTTAAAAACACTTAGGCGATAGCAGTCTTGTTTTACACCACTTCCGTCTATGTATTTTTTACGCGATTCGGTAAGAAATCCCTATCAAACCTGCCTGTTACGCACCCAGGCCATCACGTTGGCCGGAGCGCGTTCCTGCCGCAGCTCGTTCGCCATGAATTGCATATAGGGATCGATGTGATGGAAAAAGTGCTTGTACCCCGCGCAAAGGTAGTTCAACCCCGGCTCGCCCGTTTCCGTTTTCAGGAACCGGTGTTTGGGGCATTCGCCGTTGCAGGCAAACCGCACATCGCACTCAATGCAGGCCTGCGGCAGCGCAACATCCTTCGCTTTGCCGAACTTCACCTGTTTCGGCAACCCCGCTAGCGCCGCCAGCGGCCGCTCCAAAATGTTGCCCAGCTTGTTATCGGGATAGACAAAGTGGTCGCACGAGAAGAGATCCCCATTGTGTTCCATCACCAGGGCTGAACCGCATGTCTTCGCAAACACGCACAGGCTCTGCTCCATGCCCATCCACGACTCCAGCGCCACGTCGAACAGGTTCACAAAAATCCGCCCCACATCTGCGCGCACCCACTCGTCGAAAATCGTTTGCAGAAAAATCCCGTATTGCAAGGGCTCAACCGACCACTCTGAAACCGTCGTCTGTGTCGGAGCGTAGGGCTTCAGCAGTCGCAGCCCGCTCTGGTCCGGCTCGGCCGAAATCTCCTCCACGATCGGAATGAATTGCAAAAACCGGCTGCCGATCGACTTCAGATAGCGGTAAATGGCCAGCGGCTCGTACGCCGTCTTCCGGTTCACTACTGTCAGCGTGTTGAACTCCACCTTGTGCCGCTTCAGCACGTCCAACCCGCGCAGCACCTTCGCATGCGTCGGCTGTCCGCCCTTGTCCACGCGGTAGGCGTCGTGGATCTCCGCAGGTCCGTCGATTGAGATGCCGATCAGAAAGCTGTTGCGATGGAGGAATTCGCCCCACTGGTCATCGAGCAGCGTCCCGTTGGTCTGGAATGCATTTTCAATCCGCTTGCCGCCGCAGTACTTCGCCTGCAGTGCGATCACGCGTTCAAAGAACGGCACGCCCAACAGCGTCGGTTCACCGCCCTGCCACGCAAACGAAACCGTCGGCGACGTCTGCGATTGGATGTACTGGCGAATGTACGACTCCAGCACATTGTCTTCCATCTTGAAGTTCTTCTTCTCTCCGTACAGGTTCTCTTTTTCCAGGTAATAGCAATAGGTGCAATCGAGATTGCAGATCGGCCCCATGGGCTTCGTCATGATCTGGAAATTGGGCATTGGAGGGAAGTGTCCTTCGAGATCATTCTACGCCGTAGGAAATATACGGGTGCCCTGGGGGAATATAAGGGTGCCCCTGGTCCCTCGCCTCTGGGGACCAGGGATTGAAGGAAGCTGGGGTGCCTCTGATCCCTCGTCCGCCGCGGCGGAGCAACCAAGCATCTGACAATCTCCGGAACCTACCGCGTAGCCGCCCACACATGGTAACTGTTGAACAGGAACTGCCCACCCAGGATCAGCAACCAGATCCAAAGCGCGAAGCGCAACGGCCTCCGCGGAATGCGCGTGCTCAAAAGCGTCCCCGTCACCGCTCCGAACACCCCGCCTGCAATCAGTTCCATCAGCAGTTGCGGGTTGGTCGCATGCGAAAACCAGTGCGCGCCGCTCCCGATGAGCGACACAATAAATCCGAACGCAATGTCGGTGCCGACAACCTGCGCAGGCGCCAGCGGCGTCAAACTCAGCAAGGCAGCCGAGCCCAGCGCGCCCGCTCCCGCTGAAGAAAATCCGACCTCTGCACCCACCGGAAACATCAGCCACGACAACAGCGGACTGCGATCCGGGGTATCGCGGTTCTCCTTCATCGGCCTGAACGAATAGAAAATCTGCCAGCTCGCGGTGGTCATCAGAATCGCGCCCAGCAGCGCATTCAGCAGATTTTGCGAACCCATCGTCACCAGGTGCTTCAGAAAGAGCGACCCCAGCAAAACACCCGGTGCCCCACCCAGCAGCATGAATCCAAGGGTTCGCCACGCAACGTTCTTCCGGACAATCTGCGACGGCACCAGGATCAGTTTGATCGCCGCGGAAAATGTCAGTCCAATCCCAACCGCAACCGGCGCGGGAACATTCAGAAACAGCACCAGGATCGGCACCGTGATAGTGCCCGCGCCCACTCCGGTGAGCGCGATGAACAATGCGATAACAAATCCGATTAAGTACTGCATTCAATGACCCCGATTTCTCTGCTGCTGCTCTAACGTGCCGGCGCTGCCTCTATATGAATTCCGCACTCCACCTTGCGCCCCGCCCAGCGTCCCGAACGCGGATCATTCGGATCCGTTGGGATCGACGTGCACGGCTCGCATCCGATCGACGAGTAGCCCTGCTCATAGAGTGGCAGCAGGGGAATCTCAAGCTGCTCGCACGCATACCACACGTCGCGCGTCGTCCACTCCGCCAGCGGCGCGAGCTTCAACACCTGCACACCTCCCGGCAAAGTAAACAGCGCGCGCTCTTCCAGCGCCGCCCGGCTCTTCGCCTGTTCTTTGCGGAGACCCGTAAACCAAACGCGATAACCTGCCAGCGCTTTGAACAACGGTTCCACTTTGCGTAGTCCGCAGCACTTATCTGGAGCAGATTGATAAAGCAATCCAAACTCCGCTTCCTGCTCCGCCACCGTTTTCGACGGCAGCAGGTTGGTCAGGTTCAAATTCCACTCGCCGGCAATCTTGTCCCGATATGCGTATGTCTCCTTGAAGTGGTAGCCGGTATCGAGAAACAGAATCGGAATCTGCGGATCGATCGCGATCGCCAGCTTCGTCAGCAGCACGTCTTCGGCCTGAAAGCTGCACGTCAGGCAAACGTCGCCTTTGCCCGTCAATTCCTGCGCCAACAATGCGCGCACATGATCCAGTTTCGCGTTCACTTCAACATTGATTTCCACCGTGCTCATCACAACCCCGCCATTTCCGAAGAAACAAGAATTTCCGCGTTGGTCAGCAGCTTGTGCACCGCCGCCACAACCTTGTTTGCCCAACTTGTATTGCCGGCTTCAACGGTGTCGTCTCTTTCGCCGCCCGTTTCCACCTCAACAACAATCTGCTTGCCTTCAACCGTCGCCATCAGCGTTCCGCTCTCGTTTTCGCTCGTCACCAGCGCCAGCAGTCCCTGCTTCACTTCGAGCCCGGTCACGATCTCCTTCAATTGCGGATGAAGCACAAAGGCCTCGTTGTCGGCATCAAGGCGAACAGTTGCGGCGCCGCGCTCAAACAGCGACCGCTCGATTGCATCGATCAGCTCCCTCGGTCCCGATAGTTCAAGAACCCCGCCACGATGTCCCCGCCGCGCTTCGCGTTCGCCGGCAGTCACCGGTCCCCAGGTGTCCGCAAGCAACGTCGCGCCCACGGCCGCAAGGCCATGCGCAATTCTCGTCATCCCGGCCGCCACCGTTCCGTTGGTTTCCGCGTCCACCAGGATGAACGCCCCGGTGCCGCGAATCTCACCGTACGCATCCACCGCAATCGGGCGCAACAGGTTCAACGTCGCCACGCCAATGTCATTCATGTGCAGCATGTGCGCCGGCAGGTGATCCAGTGTGCCCGGATCGGTGCGGTGCTTGATTGCCGTCACATGCACCGGAACCGTTTGGCTCGTATGTTTCAGCAGGTAGCGGCGGTTCAACTCCAGCGGCCGCTGGTCCATCCACACCAGTCCCGCTTCAATATTTCTCGACACCGTGGCCGGCGATTGCGCCGCCACAAGCAAGTCACCACGGCTGATGTCCACTTCGCGATCCAGCACCAGCGTCACTGAGAGCGGTGCGGCCGCTTCTTCCAGGTCGCCGTCCCAGGTCACAATCCGCTCCACCTTCGCAGTTCGCCCTGAAGGCTGCACCGTGATCGCATCGCCTTTGCGAATTGTGCCCGATGCAATCTGCCCGGCAAATCCGCGAAACGTGTGATCCGGCCGCGACACGCGCTGCACCGGAAAACGAAACGCGTCTGCCCTCGTATCCACAGACGACGGCAGTTGCTCCAGAAGTTCCAGCAGCGACGGGCCCTTGTACCAGGGCATCGCGTCCGTCTTATGAACAATGTTGTCGCCCTTCAGCGCACTCACCGGCACAAAAATCCGCTCCACTGGATTGCCCGTATCGACCGCAATCTGATCCAGCACCGCGCTGAAATCGGCTTCGATCGCGCGGAACTTCGCCTCGTCGTAGCCGATCAAATCCATCTTGTTCACCGCAACCAGAACGTGACGCACCCGCAGCAGCGAAGCGATATACGCATGCCGCCGCGATTGGATCAGCACTCCCTTGCTCGCATCGATCAGCACCACCGCCGCGTCCGCCGTCGATGCCCCGGTGGCCATGTTGCGCGTGTACTGCTCGTGCCCCGGAGTATCCGCGATGATGAATTTGCGTCGCGCCGTTGAAAAATAGCGGTACGCCACATCGATTGTGATTCCCTGCTCGCGTTCGGCGCGCAGCCCGTCCGTCAGCAACGCAAAATCAATCTGCCCCGGTGCTGTCGTGCCCTTGCCTTCAATCGACCGCACCTGGTCTTCGTAAACTGACTGCGTATCGTAAAGCAGCCGTCCAATCAGCGTTGACTTCCCGTCGTCCACGCTGCCCGCCGTCGAAAAGCGCAGCAAATCCTTCTCGCGCTCCTGCGCCAGAAACGCACCAATCTCGAAACTCCCATTCTCTACTTCCGCAGCAACCGCCAACCCAACCTCCAACAACCTCTAGTCCGTATGTCTCTAGTCCCTTAGTCCCGAGTTCCTCGGTCCCTGTTTTCTAATCCCTATTTCCTATTCCCTGTTCCCTGTTCCCTGTTTCTAGAAGTACCCTTCCCGCTTCTTGATCTCCATCGACCCTTCCTGGTCATGGTCGATCACGCGGTTGGCGCGCTCCGACGACCGGAACGAAATCAGCTCCGCAATAATCGCCGGAATCGTCTCCGCATCCGACCGGATCGCTCCCGTGCACGGACTGCAACCCAGCGAGCGCAGCCGCGACTTCACCATCTGCGGTTGTTCGCCCTTCCTCGCCACGAATGCCTGTTCAATCGGCAGCAGCCCGTCGCCGCGCACATACATGGGCCGCTCCTTCGCAAAGTAAAGATCCACCACCGGAATCTTTTCTTCGTGGATGTAGTGCCACACATCCATCTCTGTCCAGTTCGACAGCGGAAACACGCGAATGCTCTCGCCCGGATGAATGCGCGCGTTGTAAAGGTTCCACAGCTCCGGCCGCTGATTCTTCGGGTCCCACTGTCCCGCGCTGTCGCGGAAAGAGTAGATGCGTTCCTTGGCGCGGGACTTCTCTTCGTCGCGCCGCGCTCCGCCAAACGCCGCATCAAAGTTGTAGTGCTTCAAGGCATCCAGCAGCGCCTGCGTCTTCAGCAGTCCGCAGCAGCGCTTCGTGTCCAGCACAATCGGATTTGTTCCCGCTGCAATCGCCGGCTCATTCCGCCACACCAGCAGCTCCACGCCAATCGACTTCGCCATCTCGTCGCGGAACGTAATCATCTCCTGGAACTTGAAACCTGTGTCGATGTGCAGAAGCGGAAACGGAATGGGCGCCGGGTAGAAAGCCTTCTGCGCGAGCCGCAACATCACAGACGAGTCCTTGCCGATCGAGTAGAGCATCACCGGCCGTTCGAACTCAGAGGCCACCTCGCGCAGAATGTGAATGCTCTCCGCCTCAAGCAAGCGCAGATGGCTCAGGCGCGGCGACCCGTGCGATGTGACATTCGGTGATGGTGTGCGTGATTCGATTTCGGCTACCGGCATCAGGACCTCTTCTTCTGCAATTGGATTGCTGAAGGCCGGTAACACGCTGACAAAAACCCGGCTATTCAGCTACGGGCGTGTCTGCTTGATCGATTGTGCTTTGGGATCAGAGACTAGAGGGGACACCCGTCGAAGATGTTCGACAGGCAACAACAAGTGCGGCTTGGGGAAGTGCAAACCATATCCACACTGATAGTAGCAAAACCGCGATGCAGACACAAGACTTACGCCCGCTCAGGCCTTCCCGGACCGGCCGGGGCTGCACCAACTCCAATCATTGCATTGCGGCAGCCGCTACAAGCGCATCAAGCGCCGAGGCCTGACGCGAAGCGTCTCCTGAGTCAAACGGTCCCTGCCAATTCCCGCCGAATGCGCCGCCCGGTCCCTCGTCGCTGTTCAGAATGCTCTCGGCATTCACCTGCGCAAACCTGCGATAGACTTCGCGTTGAGCCTTCTTGCTGGCCTTGTACAGCGTCATCAGGTTGCGCATGAAGATTCCCTTGAACTGCGGCGCATCCTTTCCCGCCACCGGCTCCGTCAGTACGCCGTTCTCCGTCGCAAGGTGGGCTATCGCCGCCTGCGCAATCGCGTCAGCCTGCGAACCCAGGGTTGCATCCTTGTTTGCTTTGCCGAGTTCCACCAGCCCGTCAAGAATCACACCCTGGTTGTACGACCACGTTCTGCGCCCGTTGTTGATACATGCATTCGGGTTCGTCGAATTCAGCCCGTCGTTCACCAGGTTCTCATTGTTGATCATGCCCGACGCCTTGAACCATTTCCATTCCAATTCGGCCCACTTTCGGTATTCGGCCCGCTTCCTGCCTTTGGATCGATTCGCCAGCCTGGCCGCAACCGACAGAAAGAGTTCATTCGCAATCGCATTCTTGTAGTGCCGGTCCGTGCTCCACCAGATTCCGCCGCCGCACGTGGCTGTATCCCAACCACCCGTCATGGTGACGAAAACCCGGTCCGCCATCGACAGATACCTTCGCTCGCCCGTCACGTCGTAAGCGTCCATCCATGCCAGCGCCCACCAACCATCATCGTCGTAGTACTTGTTCACAAAGTTCGCACTCGTCGTCTGTGCCGCGGTGAAGGTCTGGGAGAAAACGGAATCGTACGACCTCTCCCCCGAAACCTTCTCGAGATTGGCCAGCACCGTAATGGCGTTGGCTGCATTCCACCAACCAGCCGGCGGAGCGTAGACTCCTGTGCTTGGGACGTACCAGGCCTGCAGCGTCTTCGCGCCCTTCGCCGCAGCCTGCGCATACTTCGTGCGCTCAGCGCCAACCTGGCCTGCGCAAGGCATTGCAAGGCAGAACACAAGAATCGCAATTCTCTTAAGTTGAATCTTCATTTCCCCCTTGACCGTTCTCGCGTACGCGCTCAAACCTTGCCGCGAATCATCTCAAGCCGCGCATACAAATCTGCAACCACATCCGCGTGCTGCGCCGCCACGTCGCTCGTCTCGCCCGGGTCGGTTTCAAGATTGTAAAGTTCGCAATTCTTGCCCGCCGGCCCCGCCTGCGCGCCCGGCAAATTCATATCCAGCAACTTCCATTTGCCCACACGAATCGCGGTTCGCTGCCGCACGTCTGCCTCCACAAGAACATCGCGGCCGTGCTCGCTCTTGCCCAGCAATGCCGGCAGAACATTCTCGCTGTCGAACTTCTGTCCCTCGGGCAGCGCCACACCCGCAAGCGCAGCCATGGACGCCAGCAGATCCGTCTGGCTCACCACCGCATCCGAAACACCCACGGGAATATGCCCGCGCCAGAACGCGATCAGCGGAACACGCGTACCTCCCTCATACAGCGAATATTTTCCGCCTCGCCATCGTCCTGAAGGCGTGTGCCCGTGCAGATTCTCTTGCGATCCATCCGCATACCCATCGTCAACCACCGGACCGTTGTCGCTTGAAAACAGGATCAGCGTATTCTCCATCAGCTTGTGTTTTTCCAGCGTCGCCAGCACCTGCCCCACCGTCCAGTCCAGTTGCTCAATCACGTCGCAGCGAACGCCGCACTGACTCTTCGCCGCAAATTGCTCGCTCGGCATGCGCGGCACATGAATGTCGCTCGTGGCCAGGTACAAGAAGAATGGCTTCTCAAACGATCGATCGATAAACGCCGTCGCCTTCTCCGCCAGCGTCGCAGCCATCTTCTCGTCCACCCAGCGCGCGCTATTGCCTCCGGTCATGTAGCCTATTCGGCTTACCCCGTCCACGATCGTTCCGTCGTGCCCTTCGCTCAACTTCATCTTCAAGAGATATGGCTCATCGTGCCCGGTCGGATCGTCGCCCACCAGCTTCGTGTAGTCCACTCGGATCGGATCTTTCGGGTCCAGTCCAACCACCCTCCCGTCTTCCACATACACGCACGGCACCCGGTCCGCCGTCGCCGGAATAATGAATGAGTAGTCGAACCCAACCTCGCGCGGCCCCGGAGCGACGACACCGTTCCAGTCAATCTCGCCGCGCCCCAGCCCCATGTGCCACTTGCCCACGCAACCAGTCTTGTAGCCAGCTTCCTTCAGCAGCGACGGCAACGTCGTCTGGTGATCCGCAAACAGGAGCGCCGCATCGCCCGGCAAAATCCGTGCGTCGGCTCGCCTCCAGGCATACATCCCTGAAAGAATCGCGTAACGCGAAGGCGTGCAAACGCTCGCGTCGGAGTGTCCATCCGTAAATCGCCGTCCGCACTGCGCCAGCCCGTCGATGTGCGGCGTCCGCGGCAGCTTCGCTCCGTAACAGCCAATGTCGCCGTATCCCACATCGTCTGACAGGATCAGCACAATATTCGGCTTGCGCGTTCCCGTCCCGCCCATCGCGCGCATCACTCCCTGGTTGTGCAGTAGAACCGTGGCAAAAACCGCCGCCGTCCCTTTCAGAAATGAGCGCCGTTCGACCGAACCCAAAGTTCTACCCTCCCGGCGCATGCACCGCACATTCACCGCGCCATCCAACCAGCCATTCTAACCGCACTTTCCCATACGCATCTTCGCAACCCATTTGGGTGCCCCACCCTTTCCGCGTTCTTTGCGGAAAGGGTCGGCTCGCATGCACTCTGACACACCAATCCTCAAAACTTTCCCCCACATCCACTACGATCAAAGCAGCGCATGCCCTCCAAACCCAAACTCGGTCAGAACTTTCTCAACGATCCGCAGGCCATCGACCGCATCGTGTCCTCTCTCGGCGATCTCTCGTCGCGTACAATCGTCGAAATCGGCCCCGGCGCAGGTGCCATCACCGCACCTCTTGCCGCGCGCGCCCATCACGTCGTCGCCATCGAGTTCGATCACGACCTCGCCCTGCAACTCCGCGTGCGGTTCCCCGCCGACAGAGTCACAGTCGTCGAGCAGGACGTACTCAACTTTGACTTCGCCGCCGCGGCCCTCACCGCAGGCCAGAAACTTGTCGTCGTCGGCAATCTGCCCTACTACATCACCTCGCCCATCCTGCTCAAGCTCGCAGCCGCCCACGCCTCCCTGGAGAGCGCCGTCCTCATGGTCCAGCGGGAGGTGGCCGATCGTGTCACTGCCAGCCCCGGCTCGCGCGACTTCGGCCTCCTCTCGGTCACCGTGCAAATGTTCGGCCCCGCCGACGCGCTCTTCACGCTGCCGCCGCACGCCTTCACGCCGCCGCCTGACGTGCACTCCACCGTCTTCCGCTGGCGTTTCGCGCCCCGCTTCCAGGAACTTGGCGTTCTTGAGGCTCCGTTCCTGCGCTTCGGCCGCCAGGTCTTCGCACAGAAGCGCAAGACACTCGCCAACAACCTGCGCGCCGCGGGATTTGCGCCCTCATCCGTAGCCGCCGCGCTCACCCAGGCCGCTCTCGATCCCCAGGCCCGCGCCGAACAGCTCTCTATCGAAAACCTCGCAACCCTCTGGCAAGCCCTCAGTTCCCAATCCGGTTCCTGAGCCCTCTTCGCGTCCTTCATCCTTCTGGACTCGGCACACCGTCCAAGCGTATCCTCCCTTCCATCGGGGAGCAAAAAACCAGGGAACCAGAACCGGGAAACAGCTCCGCGGTCCTGCCAAGGAGAACGTTCATGAAAGTGCTTGCCTTCCGCATTGTCGTTTTGGCTCTTGCCACATCCGCCGCTACATTTGCCGCTGCGGCGCCTCCGCCCGACGCAAAACCAGTCCACGCCCAGGGGTGCGTTGCCGCGGGTGTCGAGGCAAGCTGCCTCGTCGTCAAAGACACCGCCACCGGCAAGCTCTACAACCTCATCCTCAAGGGGGCAAGGCCACCCATCGGCGCCGGAATCGAATTCACCGGCCAGCCTTCCACCGGATCGACGACCTGCCAGCAGGGCACTCCCGTCCAAGTCGATAACTGGCAACGTAAACCCTCCATTAGTTGCAAACGAAGCAGCGTGGAATAACTCTCGGCCATCGTCCCAAGGCTCGGACCGGAACAAATCGGCGCGCAGACCTGCTTCTGCAGTGCCGGATCCACCCCAGCCGGGCTTCTTTCGACTTGAAAAACCGGCAGGCGGCCCCTGGGCCGCCTGCCCCGTCTATAAAACTTCAAGTCGGGCGCGTAGTCTATCTGAAGGAGATCGCTTCGGGTCCGGCCCCGCGCCTTCTGTGCGCGATTCCGGAAGCCCAGGGTAGCTCCGCAGCATCCAAAGAAGATCCATGAGTCCAGTCGAAACAACCCAGCGCGGCACCTTCGAGGAGACACTGCTCAGTGCCCGCCGCACCATGCTGCTCAGCGAAATCCTCAAGCTTGCCGTGGACAGCTTCCGCGCCGCCAAAACACGCTTCTTCCTCACTGCGCTCGGCATGGTCATCGGAACCGCTTCCGTCATCCTCGTCGTCACCATCGGCATGACGGGCAAGGCCTACATCCTCGATCTCATCCAGAAGTTCGGCACCAACTCCGTCGAAGTCGAATATGCCGGCGGCGGCGCCACCGCCCTCGAACGCGTTCGCTACACCGATTACATGACGATCGAAGACGAGAAGGCCGTGGTCGCCCAGTTGCCCAACGTCATGTACTCTTCCCCTGTCATGGACATGCACGACCGCATTAGCTTCGGCGGCGGCGTCGTCAAGGACACGCTCGTGCTCGGCGTCAGCCCTCAGTACGTCTTCATCCACAACCTCATTGTCACCGCCGGTCGCTTCTTCGACGACACGGACGACCTCACCCACCAGAAGTGCGCCGTCGTCAGCGAAGAATTCGCCAAGGAGCGCTACGGGGGGACCTACTCCGCCGTCGGACGTACCTTTGATATCAGCGGCATTCCCTTCACCGTCATCGGTGTCTTCAAAATGAGCGTCAACGACTTCGGCCAGTCGGAAATTGCCGACCAGACCATCCTCATTCCCTACTCCGTTGTCCGCTACTTCACCGGAACCGAGCGCGTCAACCAGATCTACTTCTCCATGCGCAGCATGGACGAAGTGCCCGACGCGCAAAACGATATCATCCGCATCATCAAGTCGCGCCACCGGCTCAACTCCGTCTACAAGGCGCAAACCCTTACGGAACTGCTCGACATCGCCAACAAGAGCGCCAACGCGCTTACCATGGTCCTCGTTCTCGTCGCCTGCGTCACCCTTGCCGTTGGCGGCGTCGGCATCATGAACATCATGCTCGCCAACGTGCGCTCCCGCATCCGCGAAATCGGCATCCGCAAGGCACTCGGCGCCACCTTCCGCGAAATCAAGCTCCAGTTCCTTGCAGAGGCCATCATCATCTCGCTCACCGGCGGAATTTTCGGTACCCTGGTCGGCATTTCCATTCCACTCTCCATCCGCCTCTTTACTGATTACAAAATCCCCATCTCGCCGTGGTCGGTCATCATCGCCCTCGCCTCGGCTGTTGGCGTCGGCGTGGTCTTCGGCACCGTCCCCGCCACTCGCGCTGCGCAAATGGATCCCGTCGACGCCCTCAAATATGAGTAGCCCTCAGGACGCTCAAGACCAGCCGTCGAGCCCCCACCATCAGGACGACAGCGACCCCGTCCCACCCAGCGGCCCCAACCTCGTCCTCATCTACAGCCTCATCGCCTTCGCACTCGTTGCCGCCATAGCCATCGCCGTGTTGATCGTCCTCCCCTTCTACCAAAGGAGATAGAAAACCTCACCCCCCATGAAATATGCAATCCCAATCCTCTTGCTTGTTCTCACCATCGCGGCCTTCTTCGGCGTGGCCCGCGGAAGGTTTGCGAGCTTTGGAATGCCTCAAGTCCTG
>Ga0364873_10594_pt2 | contig 14128 bp, 16 predicted proteins | sample ExccelAu500001D3_2_FD_206928 | JGI IMG/M metagenome (GOLD analysis project Ga0364873, IMG submission 206928) | Enriched cells from Trout Bog Lake Hypolimnion, Wisconsin, USA - BchlTB.Aug07.5000.01.D3 | ecosystem: Environmental > Aquatic > Freshwater > Lake > Hypolimnion/Profundal zone | place... | reverse complement strand
GACCCCTGCCCGTGCGGTTCCGGCAAGAAATACAAGCAGTGTCATGGCAGGTTGAGTTGATGTTTTTTTGTTCCTGATTTCTGGAGGATGGGTAAATGACAACAGAAGAAATGATTTTGCAGGCGCTACGCAATTCCACCCTGTCTGAGGAGTTGCGCGATTCCGAGGTTGAGCTATTGGCAAGCTTCATCACGCTGCGTGAGTACAAGGCGGGAGATTCAATCCTGAAGCCGGGTGACACGGAACTGAAAGACACCTTGCTGATTCTCGGCAGCGGCGATGTGGAGGCCACGGCTACAGCGGGCGGCGAAAAAATGACGCTGCACCTGTTGCAGCCGGGCGACTTGGCCGGGATCATCGGTTTTGTCGGCGGTAATGTGATGCAGATCAGCGCAAGCGTGGTTGCCAAGACCGATAGCAAGGTGCTGCTGCTGGATCGCGTGCGTTTTGAATCGCTGCTGAACACCAATCCGGCCATCGTGTATTACGTGATGCGCGGCATCGTGCGCAATGTGCATGGCATCGTGCGGCGCATGAACATGCAATCGGTGGAAATGAACAACTACATGTTCAAGCAGGGCGGACGCTACTAGGCCACCTCTAAAAATTCAGATTTCATCCCAACTGATGGAACTACTAGCCATTCCACTAGGCTGTCAAAAAACGCCAACCAAGTGGCTGGTTATGCTGCGTTGCGGAAAAAATTTCTTGCTTACATATAACCATATGCTGCGCGGCGAAATTTTTCCCACGCCTTGCATTTGGGCGAACTCTGAACTTTTAGAGGCGCCCACGAATTAAAGGTACCACACATGCCAGTCAATTTATCAGCACCCACCCCGGCTTCGCTGCTGCCTGTCAACGGCATGCTGCTGGGCACGGCAGAGGCAAATATCAAGAAGCCCAACCGCAAGGATTTGCTGGTCATGCAACTGACCTCGCAAGCCACGGTGGCGGGCGTGTTTACACAGAACCGTTTCTGCGCTGCGCCGGTTATCGTCGCGCGTGAGCACCTTGCATCAGGCAAAGGAATTCGTGCGCTGGTGGTTAATACCGGCAATGCCAATGCCGGCACTGGCGAACCGGGGTTGGCTGCGGCCCGTGCGACTTGTATCGAGGCGGCAAAATTACTAGGTTGCGAAGCGGAACAAGTGCTGCCGTTCTCCACTGGCGTCATCATGGAAGAACTGCCGTTGGGGAGCATCGTGGCGGGCTTGCCCGCTTGCGTGGCGAACCTGTCGGAGACTAACTGGTTCGATGCCGCGCATGCCATCATGACCACGGACATCGTCGCCAAGGCGGTGTCACGGCAGATCAAGCTCGGCGGTGTGACGGTTACGCTCACCGGCATCGCCAAGGGTTCCGGCATGATTCATCCGAATATGGCCACCATGCTTGGATACATCGCCACCGACGCGGCGGTGACGCAGCCCCTGCTGCAACAGATGGTGAAGCACGCCAGCGATGCCTCGTTCAATTGCATTACCGTAGATGGCGACACTTCCACTAATGACGCGCTGATGCTGATCGCCACCGGCGCGAGCGCAGCGCCTGCCATCACCGATGCGGACAGCGCGGCTTTTGCGCAATTGCAGGCAGCCGTCACCGAAGTCGCAATACAATTGGCGCAAGCCATCGTGCGCGACGGGGAGGGCGCGACCAAGTTCATCACCATCAAGGTGGAAGGCGGCGCAAGCGTTGCCGAGTGCAAGCAGATCGCTTACGCTGTGGCGCATTCCCCGCTGGTCAAGACCGCGTTCTTCGCTTCCGACCCCAATCTTGGTCGCATCCTCGCCGCCATCGGTTATGCCGGGGTGCAACTTGATGTGCAGCGTCTCAAGCTGTATCTCGACGATGTGCTGGTGGCCGAGAACGGCGGACGTGCGGCCAGCTACCGCGAGGAAGACGGCCAGCGCGTAATGCAACAGGGCGACATCACCATTCGTGTAGTGCTGGAACGCGGCACGGCGGCGGCTACCGTGTGGACTTGCGATTTCTCCTATGATTACGTCAAGATCAACGCCAGCTATCGCAGCTAGTTATTCCTGCCATTTTTCAACATGGACAAACTAGACCGTTTTCTGGATCGTGCCGAACGGCTGATGGAAAGGCTGGAGCGCACACTACCCAAGCCAGATGCGGGTGCGCCTGACTGGAATGCTGCCCATGCCTTTCGCTGGCAACGTCGCAACGGGCGCGGTGAATTGCGCGTGTTGCATCACCTGCATCAAATCACCCTCGCCGACCTTTGCGGCATCGACGAACAGAAAGCGCGCGTGGAACAAAATACGCGCCAGTTCGTCGCAGGCCGCCCGCCAACAACGTACTGCTCACCGGCTCGCGCGGCACCGGCAAGTCTTCGCTGGTCAAAGCGCTACTCAACGAATATGCCGCGCAAGGCTTGCGCGTGATCGAAGTGGGCAAGGACGGGTTGGCGGATATTCCTGATATTGTGGAACTCGTCAGTGGAAGCCCTGAGCGCTTTATCCTGTATTGCGATGACCTCTCCTTCAACGCCGACGAGCCGGGCTACCCCGCGCTCAAAGCTGCGCTCGACGGCTCCCTCACCGCACTGTCAGACAACCTGCTGATCTACGCCACCTCCAACCGCCGCCACCTGATGCCGGAATCGATGCAGGATAATCTTGCCACGAAATACCTAGGCGATGAGATTCATCCGGCGGAAAGTGTGGAGGAAAAAATTTCACTGTCCGAGCGCTTTGGTTTGTGGGTTTCGTTTTATCCGTTTACGCAGGATGAGTATTTAGCCATTGCTGCACACTGGCTGAGGCATTTTGGATTGTCGGGTGAGATGGATGAGGTGACGCGATTGGCGGCGCTGCAATGGAGTATTCAGCGCGGGTCGCGGAGCGGGAGGGTGGGGTGGCAGTTTGCGCGGGATTGGGCTGGACGGGGATGAATTGTCGGGGGTAGCCCGACAGCTAGTCACTTTCTTTTGCTTCGCCAAAAGAAAGTAACCCAAGAAAAGGCGACCCCAATCCGCCACCTCTTCGAGGTTCCCTGCGTTGCTCGGCTGGTCAGGCCTCCTCATAAACTCGCACGATCCGCTACGCGGCCACGTGCTCAAACATATTCGTCAGAATTCCCTGACCAGCCTCCGCCACTCGGTGGCGGAACAGGGGAAAGTGGAGGTGCGCTATGGAAATAGTATTTAAAACTTGTGGGGGGGCGGCGTGAAAAAGATCAAAGTAAAACTTGTAACGCTTGGCAACCTGAAATATCCCGTAAACTTTTCAAACATTGAAAATTGGAGATCAGAAATATTTGAAGCTCATCATGTTGATCAAATTCAAGTCCTACCTAATTCAGACGGAGATGACTGGTCTTATTTAGATGCTCAACTGAGTGAGCTTGTAGCTGCTGACGCAGATTATGACTTTACGATAGGAATTATTAACGCTCGGTTGGAGGATAACTACTATCTTCGTCCATTAGAAAATAACGTTGGCGTTTTGTCTTTGTATGAGACTGCCGAAATACTTCATTATTCAAATCTGGCACTGGAGAACTTCGTAATTAGAATCATTTATGAGATTTCCGCTATTTATTGGGAGAGCGGGAGAACAATATCGGCCAATGCCACCGCGCTCGTTCACGATGAAACTCGCAGTTGCCTATATGACCTTGCGGCAAACAAGGCTGACATCATATTTTCAACTGCGCACCCAATTATTTGTGAGCCATGCAAGGCAAGAATTATGGGCGGACAGATACCCAGAGAATTTCTCGTAACTGCCGAGAAGGAATTAAAGAGGATTAAGAAGCAGCGGTATTATCGAATGATGGATTTTATAAAGGCACGGCCTCTCACTGCGCTATTAATTACAACAGTTACGGCATTGATCATCAATGTCGTGGCCAACTTCATTTATGACGGCATCAAGCTAGTTCTGTAGAGTGAGCATTTTTACCCACCCTACAATTGAGAAATCCCATTGAGTGATTCTTTCCAACAAACAAAAATAGTCGAAGTCGCCGCCGCCGTTCTGCAACGCCCCGATGGAACATTCCTGCTGGCGCAACGCCCATCCGACAAAATCTGGGCCGGCTATTGGGAATTCCCCGGCGGCAAGGTCGAACCCGGCGAAACACCCTACCATACGCTGGTGCGCGAACTGCATGAGGAACTGGGCATAGCAGTCCAAACTGCGTATCCGTGGTTGACCCGCGTGTTCACTTATCCGCATGCGACGGTGCGGCTGAATTTCTTTCGGGTGACGGCGTGGAGTGGCGAGCTGCATCCGCATGAAGGGCAGGAGTTTTCTTGGGAGCGCTCCCCCACCCTAACCCTCCCCCGAGGGGAGAGGGGACATGTTTCCGTTTCTCCTGTGTTACCTGCCAACGCGCCCATCCTGCGCGCGTTGTCCCTGCCGCCTCTGTATGCGATCAGCAATGTGCAAGAGTTGGGCGAGGAGGAATTTATGCTTCGGCTGGAAGCCGCTCTGCATAAAGGTTTGCGGCTGGTGCAGTTGCGCGAGAAGCATCTCTCGCGGGCTGAACTGCGTGAGCTGGCTTTGCGTGTGGTGGAGTTAGCGCATACTCACGGCGCAAAGGTGTTGCTCAACGGCGATGTGGCTTTGGCGCAGGAGGTGAGTGCGGATGGGGTGCAACTCTCCAGTGCGCAGTTGGCTGAGTTAAGCGAACGTCCCGAAGTGGAATGGTGTGCGGCCTCTTGCCACAGCGCCGATGAGTTGCGCCGTGCGGAAGAGCTGGGTTGCGACTTTGCGGTGTTGAGTCCGGTGCTGCCGACGCTATCGCATCCGGGTGTGCGACATCTGGGATGGGGGAATTTCGAGGCTATTGCGACCGGTGCTTCGATTCCGGTGTATGCGCTGGGCGGATTGTCCGCTTCAGATATGGAAACGGCGTGGCGGCATGGCGCACACGGTGTGGCATCGCTGCGTCAGGCTTGGCCGGAAAGGTCGTCGGACTGATCCGGCTGTTGTTCGTTTTCGGGGATGCGATATTCTTCGTTCGCCCACTGCCCGAGGTCGATCAGTTTGCAGCGCTCGCTGCAAAATGGGCGATAGCGGCTCTCGCTGTTCCAAACCACTTCCTTACCGCATTGCGGGCAGGCGACTACGGCGGGTTTCTTCATCATTACAGCGCGCAGAAGGTGAGATTGAACACCACGTCCTTGTCGTACAAGGCGCTTTTGGCTGCATAGGTGGCGGAAACGAAGCGGATGTTAAGTACGTATTTGTTGGCGCTGACTTCAGGGATGCACGGCAGGGTAGAGTCCAAGGCGATTCGCAACAATTGCGCCACGCGCCCCCCTTGCATCTGTTGGAAACCGCCCAGATGGGCAGTGAAATTATGCACCTTGCCGCTCTCGCGCAGCAGCTTGAGTATGATGTCCAGAGCGTTGCAGATGGGTAACATGGGAGCCAGCCAGGCATTGAGGTAGTTGCGTCGCAACGTGGCATCCTGATGCAGCCAGTAATGGTAGGAAGGCAAGTCGAATTCGCATGTCCCGCCGGGAATGCAGGCGCGCTGCTTGATGCTCATCAGCCATTCGTTGTCGCGCAAGTGTTGGCCTATCTTGCCACTTATGCCGAACAGGCTGTCGCTGGCATTTTCGATTTCACCGAGCACGGCATCCAGTGCATCTTCTGAAATTCCAGGGTTGTTATGCAGGGCGGCGAGTTGGCGTTTCTGGCGTTCCAGTTCTTGCAGCAGGTCGGATTTCAGGTCGGCACGGCTGGCGACTTCCATGATTTCGAACATTACACTTAGTGCAGCGTGGTGGTCGGCAGCGCTTGCTTTCTCGGAGAAATACGCCATCTTGGCGTAAAGATCCTCCAGTCGCAGCAAGGTGCGTATACGCTCATTGAGGGGAAAGTCGTAGCTAATCACGGTGCTGGAAAGTGGGTAGGTGCACGTTTAATTTTGAACAACATTCTGTAATATATTGTGAATTGCCATACATCGTCAATCGCTTCCTGCGGAAAGGTCAATATAACGCTGGTGTAGCTGCGCTACTTGCAGCCGCAGAACGTCCAATTCGGCATCGTTCTGGATGATGTCATCGGCGCGCCGCAACCGTTCAACACGCGAGATTTGCTGTGCCATAATGGCGCGAACTTCGTGCTCGGTCAGACCGCTACGCTGCATGGAGCGCGCAATCTGGGTGGGTTCCGTACAGTCCACCACCAAGGTGCGTTGAACCAGTTCGCGGTAATTAGCTGTTTCAAATAACAGTGGAATCACCAGCAGCAAATAGGGAGCAATCTCGGTGGTGGCTTCCGCCTGCGCCAGCATCTGCGCCCGGATCAGTGGATGCAGGATGGCTTCCAAACGCTGCTTGGCGGCTATGTCAGAAAATACGAGTTGGCGCATGCGCGCCCTGTCGAGCGCTCCGCTGGCAGAAAGGTAGCTATCGCCGAATGCTGTACGAATTGCTTCAATGGCGCCACCGCCGGGTTGGGTGAGGCTATGCGAGATCGCATCGCTGTCGATGACCGTGACGCCGCATTCCGCGAACAGCGCGGCAACGGTACTCTTGCCACTGCCAATGCCGCCGGTCAGGCCAACTCGGTAGCTCATGACGTGGATATTATCTGTAGGTAATTTTGCGTCAATGTCTGCCCCCAGAACAGCGCGATCAAACCGCCGCCCGCGAGATAAGGGCCGAACGGGATGGGGACATTGCGACCATGGCGCGCCGCGACGATCAGCGTGATACCAACCACCGCACCCACCAGCGAGGAGGTCAGGATGACCAGCGGCAGCATCTGCCAACCCAGCCATGCACCGATGGCGGCCAGCAGTTTGAAGTCGCCATAACCCATGCCCTCCTTGCCAGTGATGAGCTTGAATAACCAATACACGCCCCACAGCGTCAGGTAGCCTGCCACCGCGCCAACGACGGCAGTGTGCAGATCGGTAAAGGTGTGCGAGAGATTGAGTAGAAGGCCTACCCACAATAGCGGAAGCGTGATGTCATCCGGCAGCAGTTGCGTGTCGAAATCGATGAAGGTCAGCGCCAGCAACGCCCACACAAACAGCAGCGCGCCTAATGCGGCCAGGCCATAGCCGAAATGCCATGCAGCATAGCCGCTCAGCAGCCCACTTACCAATTCCACAATGGGGTAGCGCGCCGAGATAGGCGCGCCGCAACCCTTGCACTTTCCGCGCAGAAACAGGTAACTGATGATCGGGATATTCTCCAGCGCGCTTATCATATGTCCGCAATGCGGACAGGCGGAACGCGGCACGACCAAATTATAGCGAGGCATCTCTTCTGCAGCCTGACCATTGAGTTCGGCGCTTTGTGCATGCCATTCATGCTCCATCATTTTCGGCAGGCGGTAGATCACTACATTCAGAAAACTACCGACAATTAACCCCAATGCAGTACATGCGCTGACAAACACAAGAGGTGATGATTCGAGAAGCTGGAATATTTCAGACATGTAGGTGGTTTCAGTGGAGGCTAACCCGCTGGTGAATTATATCGGAGCCAATGCTATCAACCAGCAGGCCGACAACACCGCACATGGCAACGTAAACGAACAGGCAACTTTGCAACAATTGGATGGCAGGGGGCACGATGGCTGGTTCATAAAAAGGCGCGACCAAAGCAGTCGCGCCGCGCTGTGCGATTTAGCCAACAACTTGACCCATTTTGAATATCGGCAAATACATCGCTATCACCATGCCGCCGATCAGCGTGCCGAGCACCACCATGATGATAGGTTCCATCAGGCTGGACAGCGATGCCACCGCATCGTCCACTTCGCCCTCGTAGAAATCCGCTACTTTGCCTAACATGGCGTCAAGCGAACCCGATTCTTCGCCGATCGACACCATCTGTATCACCATGCTGGGAAATACGTTGGTGCTCTGCATGGCCGATACCAAAGTGCCACCTTGGCTGACATCCCTCTGAATTTGTTTGGTTGCGTCAAAATACAGTGCGTTGCCGGCCGCGCCCGCCACCGAGTCGAAAGCCTCGACCAGAGGTACCCCGGCGGCAAACATGGTGGCCAAGGTGCGCGCCCAGCGCGCAATGGTGGCCTTGCGGATTACATCGCCGAAAATCGGTATCTTGAGCGAAATAATATCCATTACCCGCTGCATTTTTTTGTTGCGCTTCCAGAAGTAGAAGAAAGCATAGACTCCCCCACCTATACCGCCAAAAATCGCCCACCACCAAGCGACAAAGAAATCCGAAATGGCCATGATGACCAGCGTCGGTGCGGGCAAATCTGCGCCAAAGTTGGAGAATAATGTTTTGAATGCCGGAATGACGAAAATCATGATTACCGCAGTAATGCCAAATGCCACCACGATAATGGCAACAGGATAGAACAGTGCTGATTTGATCTTGCCCTTGATAGCAAGCGTTTTTTCCTGATAGGTTGCCAAGCGATCAAGCAGGTTGTCCAGAATACCGGCCGCTTCGCCTGCGCCGACCAAGTTGCAAAACAGATCATCAAAATACAGCGGGAATTTCCGGAAAGACTGCTCCAGGCTGCTACCGGTTTCCACGTCGGTCTTGATGTCGTTCAACAGTTTGGATACGGAAGGGTTGTGGTGTCCCTTGCCTACGATGTCGAATGATTGCAGCAACGGCACACCGGCCTTCATCATGGTCGCGAGCTGGCGGGTGAACAGGGTGAGGTCTTTCTGGGAGATGGATTTGCCAGTGCCACTGCTTTTCTTGATTTTGGTGACGGTAATACCTTGGCGGCGCAATTGTGCGGACACACTGGCTTCGCCAGGGGCCCTGGTCTCCCCTTTGACTATCTTGCCGGATTTGTCTTTGCCTTCCCAAAGGTACAGGGTTTCTTTCGTTTGTTGGGATTTATTTTCCACAGCCATGGCGTTTCCTTATTATCACAAACTTGTTGCATCATGCCGAGCTTTGGGGGCGTTGTAAAGCTTCTAATCGCTTGTTTGCTTGCTATTTGCTTTCTTTTTTGCGCAATGCGGGGAAAATTTTGGCAACTTTCACCACGCGATCCTGAGTCTGAATGATTTCTATCGGATAATCCGCGATTTTCAGGCTGGTACCTGCCTCTGGAATGTCTTGCAGATGTTCCAAAATCAAGCCGTTCAGCGTCTTCGCCTCATTCAGCGGGAAATGCATGCCCAGCTTGCGGTTCAAGTCGCGTAACGGCGTGCTGCCTTCCACCAGCAAACTGCCGTCCTTCTGGCGCAAAAACTTGCCGGTCTGCGCAGGCGACTGTGTGGTGAAATCGCCGACTATTTCCTCCAGAATATTTTCCAATGTTACCAGCCCCAGTAATTCGCCGTACTCGTCCACCACCAGTCCCAGCCGGAAGTGACGTTCCTGAAAATACTGCAACTGCGACAGCAGCGCTGTGTCGGAAGGGATGAAATAAGGTTCATGCAGTAGATCGCGTAACTCCTCGCCGCTAAAATCCTCGCGCTGCATCAGCACCAGTGCGCGGCGCACATGCAGGATGCCAACGATGTTATCGAGCGCCCCCTGATACACCGGCAGCAGCGTGTGGTGGCAGGTCGCCAATTGTTCGCGCAACACCTCTGGCACTGCATCCAGGTCGAGCCCTTCGATCTGATTGCGCGGCACCATCACATCGTTCACTGCGACGCGGCCCAGATCCACGAGATTGAGCAACATTTTTTGGTGCCTATGCGGCAGGAACTGCTCGGACTCCAGCACCAGCATACGCAACTCTTCCATGCTCATCTTGTGTTTGCTCTGATCCGTCTGCACCTTGATGCGGAATAACCACAGCATATAATGTACGATGGCCGTGGCGATAGACACCACCGGATGGAACAGCTTGATGAGAACGGCCAGCGGATAACTTGAAAATAGCGCTACACGTTCCGGATGGCTGGACGCAATGATCTTCGGCATGATCTCGCTGAAGATAAGGATCACGAAGGTAATTCCCAGTGTGCTGGCCAGCACCCACCCTTCACTCGCGCCGAACAGCCGCAGGATGATGATCTGGGTGACTGCTGCCGCCGCCACATTTGCCAATGTGTTGCCGAACAGGATGGAGCCGAGCAGCCTGTCAGTATGTGCCAGCAAGGTGGCGGTGAGCTTGGCACTCCTGTTGCCCTTGCGTACCAGATGGCTCAGCCGGTGGCGGTTCAGCGCCATCATGCTGGTTTCGGAAGACGAGAAAAAACCGGAGAAAATCAGGATTACAACTAGGGCAACAAACAGCGCGCCCAACGAGAACTCGTCCAAAGCGGAAAGCCCTAACTAATGTGATGTGCCAAGTATCGGGGAGGCGGGTGAGCGTGTCAAGGCAATGCGGATTGGAGGAATCCGGGATCAGGAATCAGCTAAATCCGTGGATAAAGTTTGTTTCAACTCCCATTTCTGATTCCTGATTCCTGATTGTATGCCCACATCATCATCCCAACTCCCGCCAGCACCATCGGCAGGCTTAACCATTGTCCCATGCTGACGCCGAAGGTCATCAGGCCGAAGATGCCGTCGTCCGGGTTGCGCGTAAATTCGGCGAGAAAACGAAAACTGCCGTAGCCAATGAGGAACAGGCCGGATACAGCACCTGTCGGGCGAGGTTTTTTCGAATACAGCCAGAGCAGCGCGAACAGCGCCAACCCTTCAAGTGCAAATTCGTAAAGCTGCGAGGGATGACGCGGCACATTGTCTACATCGGGAAACACCATACCCCACGGCACATCGGTGGGGCGTCCCCACAGTTCGCCATTGATAAAGTTGCCGATGCGCCCCGCACCCAGCCCCAGCGGTACCAGCGGCGCGATGAAGTCCATCAGTTGCAACCAGGTGATATGTCGCTTGCGCGCAAACAATGCCATGGCAGCCAACACGCCGAGGAAGCCGCCGTGGAACGACATGCCGCCTTGCCATACGGCAAGAATCTCCAGCGGATGCGAGAAGTAATAGCCGGGGTGGTAGAACAGCACCTCGCCCAGCCGTCCGCCCAGCACGACGCCTAACACGCCGTAGAACAACAGGTCATCCAGCAGCTTGTCGTCCCAGCCGGGGCGGTTGAGTGTGCGGAGTCGCCGTTTGCCCAGCCACAGAAAAAGCATGAAGCCGAGAAGATACATTAGACCGTACCAATGCACTGCAAGCGGGCCGAGATGGATGGCGATGGGGTCGAATTGCGGGTGGATGAGCATGGTGTGCGAGTAAAGTTGAGTTAGAATTCATTATACGTGATTCACCCAAGCGCCCAACCCGGCGCGATTTTTATTAAGGAAATTGAGATGCCTGTTTATCGTTCCCGCACTTCCACGCATGGTCGCAACATGGCCGGCGCGCGCGCGCTATGGCGCGCCACCGGCATGACCGAAGGCGATTTCGGCAAGCCGATCATCGCCATCGCCAATTCATTCACTCAGTTCGTGCCGGGGCATGTGCACCTGAAGGATATGGGGCAACTGGTGGCGCGCGAGATCGAAAAGGCGGGCGGCATTGCCAAGGAATTCGACACCATCGCCATTGATGACGGCATCGCCATGGGGCACAGCGGCATGCTGTATTCGCTGCCCAGTCGCGAGCTGATTGCCGACTCGGTGGAATACATGGTCAACGCGCATTGTGCCGACGCGCTGGTGTGCATCTCCAATTGCGACAAGATTACGCCGGGCATGCTGATGGCGGCGATGCGTTTGAACATTCCGGTGGTGTTTGTCTCAGGCGGGCCGATGGAAGCGGGCAAGGTGAACTGGCAGGGCAAGACAAAAGGTCTGGATCTGGTGGATGCGATGGTCGCTGCCGCCGACAGTAATTGCAGCGATGAAGAAGTGGATGCCATCGAGCGCTCCGCCTGCCCGACCTGCGGTTCCTGCTCGGGCATGTTCACTGCGAATTCGATGAACTGTCTGGCCGAGGCGCTTGGCTTGGCGCTGCCGGGGAACGGTTCGCTGGTGGCGACGCACGCCGAGCGCAAGCAGTTGTTCCTGCGCGCGGGGCGGCTGATCGTCGAGTTGTGCAAGCGTTACTACGAACAGGATGATGCTAGCGTATTGCCGCGTTCGATAGCTACCTTCGAGGCGTTTGAAAACGCCATGACGCTGGACATCGCGATGGGTGGCTCGACCAATACTGTGTTGCACTTGCTGGCGATCGCACGCGAAGCGGAAGTGACGTTCACCATGAAGGATATGGATAGACTGTCGCGCCATGTGCCGACCCTGTGCAAGGTGGCACCCTCGTCCGAATACCATATGGAAGACGTACATCGCGCCGGCGGTATTGCCGCGATTCTGGGTGAACTGGATCGTGCCGGATTACTGCATGCAGATGCAGGGACTGTGCATAGCCCAACCCTGCGCGATGGCTTGAGGAAATGGGACATCGTACAAACCGGTGACGAAGAAGTGAAGAAATTTTTCCGTGCCGCGCCGGGCGGGATCGTCACCACTCTCGCTTTCTCGCAATCCATGCACTATCCCAATCTGGATGCTGATCGCAGCAACGGATGCATTCGTAACAAGGCGCATGCCTATTCACAGGACGGCGGATTGGCGGTGTTGCACGGCAATATCGCGGTGGATGGCTGCATCGTAAAAACAGCGGGTGTGGATGACAGCATTTTGAAATTCAGCGGACGGGCGCGCGTATTCGAAAGTCAGGACGATGCAGTTGCCGCAGTCCTTGCCGATCAGATCGTGGCAGGTGATGTGCTGGTGATACGCTATGAAGGTCCGAAGGGCGGGCCGGGCATGCAGGAAATGTTGTATCCCACCAGTTACCTGAAATCCAAGGGGCTGGGCAAGGTATGCGCTTTGCTCACAGACGGACGCTTCTCCGGCGGTACTTCGGGTTTGAGTATCGGACATGTCTCGCCGGAAGCCGCGCAGGGTGGAGCCATAGCCTTGGTGGAAGAGGGTGATACCATAGTGATAGATATCCCCAATCGAAGCATTGGACTGGCGATTGCCGATGCCGAATTGGAGCGTCGCCGCGCGTTGATGGAGGCGAAAGGCAAGCAGGCATGGAAGCCAGCTAGCCGCGAGCGCCATGTCTCCGCTGCATTGCGCGCTTATGCTGCGATGACGACCAGCGCCGACAAGGGCGCGGTGCGCGACGTGTCGCAAGTGGAAAAATAACACCAAGCTGGGAGCATGACCATGAAAGCCATTCTGATAGCCAATCCAAAAGGGGGAAGCGGCAAGACCACGCTCTCCACCAATGTCGCGGGTTACCTCGCATCGCGCGGCCTGCGCGTGGTGATGCTGGATCTGGATAGGCAGAAATCGGCGACGCAATGGTTGACTAATCGCCCGTTTGAATTGCCGATCATTGACTTGCTCCAAGTCGAGGGGGGGAAGTTAGTTGCGGCGGACTGGCTGGTGATTGATTCCCCCGCCGGGCTGCATGGCAAGAATCTCGAACACGCGCTGAAGCTGGTGCATAAGGTCATTGTACCCATAGCGCCGTCGCTGTTCGATATCCAGGCCAGCCGCGATTTTCTGGAAATACTCAGCAGGGAAAAAATGGTGCGCAAAGGCAAAATTTTTGTCGGCGTGGTGGGGATGCGCATGTCGCCGCATACGCGGGCGGCGACCACGCTGGAACAGTTTATTGCCGGACTGGATTTGCCGGTGTTGGCTTATCTGCGCGAGACGCAGGTGTATGTGAATGCCGCCTTCGAGGGGAAAACCCTGTTTGACCTGCCGCCCTCCCTTGCCGAGCGCGAACTTGAACAGTGGGCCTATCTGTTGAATTGGCTGGAACAAAGCCACGAGTAGTTCGTTCCGTTAAAGCTGTTGCCGTGAGCCATTCGGTAAGCTCAGGAGAGCCTTGTTGAGCCGTAGCCACCTTGCGGCTACTGGTCTTCTACATCTCAGGCAAAACGGTTTCTTGATAATTGTTTTGCTGGAACTCACTCGCAGGCATCTTGCAAAAAGTCGAGGTGTCAACGAATAGCATAGGATGAGCGTTATTATCCACACTGTCATATGGGTTTGCAAACCGGGCAGGGTTGGTTAGAATAGCGCGGGCAGCAATGTCCAACAAGTTTGATCAAGTTTGATAAATCTAAAATGGAGAGGCAAAATAATTATGAAATCTATCACCGCAATTTTCTTTGCACCCAGATTCTTCGCGGCAAACTCGCCCAGCACCTTGCCCTGCTGCCCATCATTTGTCATCACGCGAAAA
>Ga0364873_10627_pt2 | contig 14148 bp, 10 predicted proteins | sample ExccelAu500001D3_2_FD_206928 | JGI IMG/M metagenome (GOLD analysis project Ga0364873, IMG submission 206928) | Enriched cells from Trout Bog Lake Hypolimnion, Wisconsin, USA - BchlTB.Aug07.5000.01.D3 | ecosystem: Environmental > Aquatic > Freshwater > Lake > Hypolimnion/Profundal zone | place... | reverse complement strand
TTCTCCGGCGGGAAATCAGGCGCTGGAATGGCACCGGATTCTGTGGGATCAAGCAGATTTTTATTTAAGCGAATAGGGAAATCCAACCACAAATTGTAAGGAGAGAAGCAATGAAGAGCGAACTCACGCGCAGAGGTTTGATCCAAGGAATAGCGTCGGCGGCAATTGCCCCGGCATTTGCGCCGCTTGCGGCCCGAGCTCAAAGCGATGCGAAGCCATCGTGGCTGGGAAATGGGATGCCGCAGGAGGGCGCTGACACTCCCAAGATCGCCTCGTCCATCAACTTGAAGGCCGAATCGATGGAGCATGAAACGCGAGGACTGGTTCAGATTGGGGTTTACCACGCTCTCTCCAGCGGACCGGCTTTGCCATGGACTGCGGAACTATTGCAACCCGTCGTCGATAAGGTGAAGGCTGGAGGCGTGAGCCTGGGGAACCTGATGATTAACGGTTTCCCAAAGACGATTTACGGTCTGCCGGGACGGGATGAAGAGATTGAGAAGGTGAAGCAATCCATTCAGGCCGCGGGGAAGGTTGGGATTCCGGTAGTGGAATACAACTTTTATGCGCACCGGGCGATGGAAGGCTATTTTGAAGAGACCGGACGCGGCGGTGCCGGACTGACCGGGTCTGACTACGACCGGATGAAGGATTTGCCGCCGTTGCCGGCGGAGGGCGCGCACAACCTGGACGAGATGTGGGCCAACATCAGCTATTTTTTGAAGGCTGTAATTCCGGTGGCGGAGAAGGCGAATGTGCGCATGGCGCTGCATCCGAACGATCCGCCGTATCCGGTGAGCCGCGGATCGCAACAGATTATGGGAACGGTGGACGGGTGGAAGCACTTGATCGGGATTGTGGACAGCCCGTCGAATGGAATTACGTTCGACTGCGGCGTTACGCGGGAGATGGGCGAGGACCCGGTGACGGTATGCCATTATTTCGGAACGAGGGATCGTATAAACCATATGCACTACCGCAATCCGCATGTGGTGAAGCCTTATGTGAATTACGTGGAAGGGTTCATTGATGAGGGCGACGTGAATCTGCTGGCGGTGATGCGCGAGTTGGTGAAGCTGAAGTACTCGCATGAACTGTATCCTGAGCATCCGCGCGGACTCGATTACGACCGCGAGCATGGGCCTATAGGCGGATATCCAGGGGGAGGCGGCTACGCGGGCAACTTGTATGACATTGCCTATGCGAAGGCCATGCTGCAGGCGGCGCTGATTCTGGAGCGAGGGTAGTACGGTGACTGCGGGATTTTGCACTTTCCGGGCTCCTGGCTTTTCAACCTTTTCCGAGAATTCCAAGCAGCAGTCACCCATTCGACTCTGCTCATGGCAGGCTTTCGGCGTGCTGCGCTTGCTGAGGATGACAGAAAGGATGGGGCATGGAGTAGTAATTCTAGAGCGGGTCTAGTTGCGAGAGTGCCCCGTGACTTGTTTGCGTTCGTGCTATCCCATGTCCCCGGTCGCTCGCGAGGGACATGGGGCACCTGTGATCTCTGTGTTGGGACATGGGCCCCCGCCAGCTTTCGCGGTACTCAATGGGGTGTAGGGCGGAATTTTGATGGAGATGACCGTGGAGTGGTGAAGGCCTGGGAGATGTTGAGCAGATTGGATCGAAGGAATCGACGTATAATTCCTCCGGAAGAAGTCGTCATGTTCGGGAAGATTCTGGCGGTAGTGTTAGTTTACGCGGGAATGGCGGGTGGGCAGACGGCGGTAGTTCCTTCGGTATCTTCGATGACTGCGGCTACTGCGCCCACAACATCGGTGCCAACGAAGGCTTATCGATTCGACGTGATCTCGATTAAGCAGAATAAATCGCCGAAATGGCAGAATGTAGCGCCTGGGGTGATTCCAGAGGGTTACCACAGAACTCGCACACCGATGTGGGTTCCACTGATTACGGCTTATCTTCCGCAGGTTGGTGGCGTGGGCTACTACTTGCATGACCGAATCAAAGGGCTTCCTGACTGGGCGAATTCGGAAAACTACGACATTGATGCGCGCATCTCCGATGAGGATCGGGCGGCGTGGCAGAAGCCGGAGATGCGGCAGGTGATTTTGCAGCCGATGCTGCAAGCGATGTATATAGAGTGCTGCAAGATAGCGGTGCATCGCGAAGTGAACGAGCTTCCTGTTTACTCGATGATGGTTGTTAAGGGTGGGCCGAAGTTCAAGCAGACCGACGACTCACCACCCCCAACCTCCACCCCAGCGACGAAGACCTGTCGCCGGGGACCCCGGAACTGAAAAGCGTTTGGGGCCCCGTTCGCTCAGGATGACAAGTCATTTTTGGTCGCTCAGATGGTATGAAAGGGGCGTACCTTCCTAATACGTGCTCGAGGCACAGCGACTGCTTAGGAGGAAGGTACGCCATGAAGACCCACGTAGGAGTAGATCTCCATCAACGATTTTGTTACGTAACGGCGATGAACGCAAGCGGGAAGATTTTAAGACAAGCTCAGGTGGCCAACGAGAGCGAGGCTCTGCGGGTTTGGTTGCGGCAGTTGCCGGGGCCGCGGCAGGTGGTGGTGGAGGCAAGCGGTTTTTGGCCGGCCTTTGCGCGGGCGGCGCCGGAGAGTGATCGGCTGGTGATGGTGCATCCGCAGCGGGTGAAGGCCATTGCATCGGCGAAGCTGAAGAACGACCGGGTGGATTCCGAGACGCTGGCACATTTGTCGCGATGCGACTTGCTGCCCGAGGCATGGATGGCCGATGAGGCGACGCAGCAGTTGCGCTTGCTGGTGCGGCTGCGGATAACGCTGGGGCGGCAGCGCGCCAGGGCGAAGAACCAACTGCGGCCGTTGGATATGCTCTGGCGAGGGTCTGCTGATCAGTAACAGCAGCGTGCTTGAAACCCTGAGCAAACTTTATACAGTCGTGCTCGACAAGACCGGGACAGTGACTCGCGGCGATTTTAGACTCGTTGAATTCGCCACAAAGCACGCCAATGTGGAAGAGCTTGCTATGTGCACCTTCGGGCATGGCGAGAGTTCAACCGTCAGTCTTCGCAATGAGGAGGAGCCTTTTCTCAAACAGGCATTGCCCCTGCTTGCCGGCATTGAGACATACTCAGAGCACTTGCTCGGCCGAGCAGTCCTTCAATTCGCGCGCGATCACAATATCGAGCCCCTCGAAGCGGAATCCATCGAGATCCACAAGGGTCAGGGAATCAGCGGAGTTGTGAATGGTTGTCGAGTCGCTATCGGAAACAAGCAATTGATGTTTGCCATTCATGCAGTCGAAAATCGAATTGCCCGGCTCACCCAATCTGGAAAAGGGCACAGGAGGCAATGCTGGAGGTTCTCGACACGGCAATGATTGCCGACCTGGCTTCCGAGGCAGTACCTTCCATTGTCAAGCTGCATTCGCCCATCTAACCTTCCAATCTTCAAGGCAAACGCCGCTATCCCTACTCTTGCACGTTCAGCGAGTAGAGGAAATCTGTACTTGTGTTCCCCGTCCCCGGCGAAGTTGCGCTACCGGGGATATAATTTTCCCGTTCTCACGGGCAACCTGAAACTTGCAGCAAATGGAAAGGCAGATGGAATGAAGAACAGATTACTCGCACTCGCAGCGATATCGGCGTTGGCGCTGACCGGCGCAACCTCATTGGCGCAAACGCCTCCCGATTCTCAACCCGCGTCGTCCAACGTCCGGTTTGCTCAATACCCCAGCGTCACTCCGGATGGCAGGGTAACATTTCAACTCAGTGCGCCAAACGCTCAAAAAGTTCAGCTTCAGCCCGGCACCACAACTAACGAAAACGGCATGGGCGCCGGCCCATACGACATGGTCAAAGACGACAAAGGCGTCTGGAGCGTCACCTTGCCTCCCTCCGTGCCCGGCCTCCACTACTACTGGTTCCTGATCGATGGAGTCATGGCCAACGACCCCGGCAGCGAAACCTACTTCGGCTACAACCGGCAGACAAGTGGAGTCGAGATTCCCGAAGCCGGCATGGACTATCTGCTGCCCAAGGACGTTCCACACGGTGAAGTCCAAATGCGCTGGTATCACTCCAAGGTCACCGGAACATGGCGTCGCGCGCAGGTCTATCTCCCGCCGGACTACGATGCAAATGCAAAAGCCCGTTACCCTGTCCTGTTTCTGCAGCATGGCGGCGGAGAAGATGAAACCGGCTGGGTCAAGCAGGGCAAGATGAACTTCATCCTCGACAACCTCATCGCGGACAAAAAAGCCAAGCCGATGATCGTCGTTATGGACTCCGGCTATGCATTCAAGACAGGCGAGCCGATGGTGAAGGCTGAAGGAATCATGCAGCCGCCCAACCATTTTGAAGATGTCGTAGTTACCGATATCATTCCCATGGTCGATGCCACCTACCGCACCATCGCCGATCGCGATCACCGCGCCATTACCGGTCTTTCGATGGGCTCGGGGCAGGCCGTCCAGATCGCCTTCGACCATTCCGACTTATTCAGCTGGGTGGGCGCATTCAGTTGCGGCGCTCTGCAGACCGCCGATCCGGAGACTTCGTACAACGGCATTTGGAAAGACCCTGCCGCATTCAATAAGAAGTTTCACTTGTTCTTTCTCAGTGCCGCAACCAAGGAGCGCCATTTTGGTTGGATTCCGCAACTCCATGCCAGGCTGACCGCCAAGGGTATCAACAACGTCTACTTTGAAAATCCAGGCCTTGCACACGAATGGCAAAACTGGCGCAAAGCCTTCCACGACTTTGCCCCTCGCCTCTTCCAATAAGCCACGGATCATTTCTTACTGCTGTTCAACAAAAAGCGCCCTCGCTCCAAATGGAACGAGGGCGCTTTTATAACTGAACCCGATCAGCCCAGCGTAATCCGCAGCTCTTCCGCATCGTGGTTCACACGCACGTCGCACACATTGTCGAAGCACATTGTGGACACCTTGTCGCCGCTGACCGGATCCCACTTCGGCAATCCAGGGTGGTTAGGATTCCCGGTCTTGGCAAACGCAATCCAGGCATCGCTCACCTTGGCTGACAGCGCGCGCGCATCGTCTCCACCACCTGTCATCGTCCGCGCCACGTCCGTGTTGTAAAACGCGAAAGCGATCTCTGAGCAGTGGAACGCGCCCGGCCGTCCGTCGAGAACCGGAGTCTTCCAGCGGAACTGATAGTTGTAGGCAACGCCGCCTTGTGCGGCCTTCTGCTTCGCAATCTCTACCGCATTGCGCCGCATCGCAGTCGTCGCGTTCATCTGCGACCAGATGCCGAAGGCATTCACATTGGGGCTGTTGGCGCGATAGATCTTGATCGCCTCGGCGCCCTTGCCAGGCAATGCCTTCTCCACCCGATCATGCAGCTCATCCCAAGTCAGGTCTTCCCATTCAGGATGATCGATTGAGTAGACGAACTCGTTGAGCGTGGAGCCGATAAGCACCGGCACCTTCTTCGACATCTCGGGAGCCGTAGGATAGAACGCCGGCCCGGGGATCACTTCGCCATCCACATAGGGTTGCCATCCGATACCGCCTCCGCTGCTGCGCAAATCTCCCGCAGGTTGAGGCGCGGCGGAGGCGCGCTGCCGGGCCACGGCCTTTTCGGCCGCTGCAAGCAGCTTGTCGTACGGAACCTTCTGAACTTCTTCAAACTGCGAAGCCGGAATCTTCAGTTCTTCCAGCACGTAATCGGAAAAGTCCACCGACAACGACTTTGGCGGGTTTCTCGGCTGCGAGCCGCTCTCGATAATGGCCGCGTGGAACAGCCCCTGCGCTGCAGGCATGCCCATCAGGTAAGACACCTTACCGCCGCCGCCCGACTGCCCAAAGATCGTCACCTTGTTTGGATCGCCGCCAAAATTCGCAATGTTGGCCTTCACCCACTCCAGGGCCGCTACCAGGTCCAGTTGGCTAATGTTCCCAGAGTGCTTGAACTTCTCGCCGTACTTTTCAAGATTCAAAAAGCCCAGTACGTTGAGCCGGTGGTTCACGCTGACCACAACCACGTCACCGCGCTTGGAGAGGTTCTCACCGTCGTAGCCTGCCTGCTCCTCAGCCGAACCGTTTGTATAGCCGCCGCCGTGAATCCAGACCATCACCGCGCGCTTGGCATTATCGGTTACCGAGGGCGTCCACACGTTCAGGCGCAGGCAGTCCTCGCCCTGTATGCCGTCGCTCCAGTGGAACATCCATGCGTTCTCGTTCTCATTCCAGCCGCCGCGGAACCCGGTCGGGCAGGTGTGCCCGTAATAGAGGCAGTTCCGCACACCGGTCCACGGCTTCACCTTCTGCGCCACTACAAAGCGGTTTGCGCCGCTCGTGTCGTCGCCGTAGGGAACACCCTTGAATGTGTAAATGCCGCGGCTGATGAAGCCCTTGATCTTGCCCGAGTCCGTCGTCGCAATCGCATCGTTTTTGTTCGAAGTAATGTTGCGGCCCTTTGGAAACAGCGTCGCGTCCAAAGGCTTTTCAGTCACGGCCGGTGCGGCCGCAAGCGCCGTCGCCGGGCTCATCACAGCCCCTGCCGCCGCAACACCCGCCAAGCCCACTGCTCCGCCCAGAATCGTACGGCGGCTCATCTGTTTTGTCATCGGTGTCTCGATATCGTGATTCTCAGACATTCTGCGCAATCCTCCCCACGTCGGCATTCATCGCCGTTTTATGCGTGCTTGTTTATGTTGAAATCGAGCGAGATAGCAACTTTGTCAATTACCGGCGCCCAGTGCAAGATGCTGAGCGCCGGTAATTGCAACTTGACTTCGTTCCCGCTTACTTCTTGAAGAGCTGGCTGGCGTAATCGCCCAGGAAGTTTCTCCACAGGAACCAGTAGTGACGTCCCGGAATCTCCTTGTACGTTGTCGGAAATCCCTTTGCCTTCAGGTCTGTTTCCAGCTTTACCGTGCCATCGTGAGCCATATCGATATCGCCCGCGCCGGTCCAATACAGCTTCAGGCCGTTCGTTTTGATCTGGTCGAGTTGTGCTTCGAAAGTGGGATCGCCAACGTTTCCGCCTGCGCTGAATACGCCGATGTAGTCAAACAGATTCGGATTGTTGTTGGTAGTCATGACTGTTTGCATGCCGCCCATCGACAAGCCGGCAATAGCGCGATGCGCCTTGTCCGGAACAACGCGATAGGTTTTTTCGACGAAGGGAATCACATCGTGGACCAGGCTGTCCGGGTACGATCCGGCATAGGGAGCCTGTGGCCGCGGAGTTACCTGCCCGCCAGGGGCCGCGGCGGGCGCAGGGTTCGGAGCCGGAGCATTTACCTGGGTCAGCGAAGGCGTCGGCCCATACCCAAATCCCTGCGATACGCTCTGTGTCGCGTTGCCGTTCGGCATCACGACAATCATCGGCAGAGCCTTGCCCGATGCAATCAGGTTATCCATAATAATGGTGGCGCGGCCCATCACCGTCCACGCATCTTCGTCGCCGCCGCCGCCGTGCAGCAGGTACAGAACCGGATACTTCCTGGCGGTATCTGTCTGATAGCCAACCGGCAGGTACACATACATCCGGCGCTGGTCCATCTTCAGCGTTGGTGAGGGATACCAAATCTGCTGCACAGTTCCGTGCGGCACATCCTTGAATGTCCAAAGGTCCGCGTCAGGACCATTCACCATCACCATCGTGTTGTAGCGGCTACCGTCACGCTCGGTCTCAGAGTTCGAGGGATCGTTCACTCGCACTCCGTCCACCATGAACCAATAGCCATAAAGCTGAGGATTCAGCGGACCAACCGTTGTGCTCCATACGCCGTTCGCGTCTTTTGTCATGGGCAGATCGACAGCGCCAATCCAGCTTCCATTCAGGGTTACCGCGGTCGCTTGTGGAGCGGAGAGACGGAAGGTCACCTTGTTGTCACTTGAAACTTCTGGCGACTTCAACTTGGCTGCTGGAGCCACGGGGTTAGGCTGCGGCTGGGCCATGGCCATTCCTGGCAGCGCCAGCGCCGCACAAATTAACGTATTACGAATTATCGAGGTCAAATCTTCTCCATCATTCTGCTACCGTGGGCATTTCGCAACTGTAGACAGGCTCGGTTCTCCAGCCTTAGAGCAGAATCCGAGTGACAGTGCCGACACCAAGATTGTACAAAGTGGCTTTTTCTTGAGGAAAAGGCCACTGGAGGGCCGTGCCTTTGGCTACCTCTACTCTGATTCTGCTGTTGCAGCCGGAGAACCGAACAAGCAATTGCTCAAACTACTTCTTGAAAATCAGGCTCGCGTAGTCGCCAAGAAAATCGCGCCACAAGAACCAGTAATGCCGTCCCGGAATCATCTTGTAAGAGGTAGGGAAGCCCTTGGCCGTCAGTGCGGCTTCAAGCGCAACCGTGCGATCGTGTGCCTGGTCGATATCCCCTGAACCCGTCCAATAGAACTTGATACCGTCCTTCTTGATCGTGTCGAGCGCCGATAGAAATGCGGGATCGGAAGCGTCCGCCACGCCGGAACTGAACACACCGATGTAAGCGAAGGTGTCAGGATTGTTGTTGGTCGCCATGATCGTCTGGCCTCCGCCCATGGAAAGGCCGGCGATCGCGCGATGTGCCTTGTCCGGCACTACGCGATAGGTCTTTTCCACGAAGGGAATCACATCCTTTACCAAGCTCTCAGGATACGAGCCGGCATAGGCCTGTGGAGGCGAACCCGCGGTTTGGCGCGGCGGAGCAGCAACTCCTCCAAGCACTGGATTCGGCTCCGGTGCAACCACCTGCTGGGCAGATGGAATGGGTCCGTAACCGAAGCCCTGCGATACGTTCTGCGTCGCGTTGCCGTTTGGCATTACAACTATCATCGGAAGTGCCTTGCCCGATGCAATCAGGTTGTCCATGATAATGGTGGCGCGGCCCATGACGGTCCACGCATCTTCATCGCCGCCGCCGCCGTGCAGCAGATAGAGCACGGGGTACTTCTTGGTCGTGTCGGTCTGATATCCAACGGGGAGATAAACATACATGCGGCGCTGGTCCATCTTGAGCGTTGGCGAGGGATACCAGATCTGCTCCAGCGTTCCATGCGGCACATCCTTGAATGTCCACAGGTCGGCAGCCGGCCCGGGAACCATCACCATCGTGTTGTAACGGCTTCCGTCGCGTTCGGTCTCAGAGTTCGAGGGATCATTCACTCTCACTCCATCCACGATGAACCAGTATCCGTAAAGCTGCGGGCTCAAAGGGCCAACCGTCGTGCTCCATACGCCCTGATCGTCCTTGGTCATTGGCAAGTCGATAGCGCCCAGCCAACTGCCTTCCAAAAGGACCGTTGTCGCTTTTGGCGCAGCCAGACGGAATGTAACCTTGCTGTCACTCGAAACCTCCGGTGACTTTAGCTTTGCTGCTGGAGCCACGGGATTCGGTTGTGGTTGCGCCATGGCCATTCCCGGCAATGCCAGTGCTGCAAAAATCAATGTGGTGCTGAAAATCGACTTCATGTATTCTCCGTTTCTTCTACATCCCCTGCTTCGGCCGGTTCCAGTGAGAGCGCCGTTGCGCGGCTTTCAAGACCGATCGCGTGGATGATCCAAAGTTGCATGAGTTGTATCGCGCTGCACTGTACTTCGGCAAGACAGTCGCCAGCGAAATATAGCATGGATCGTAGTTGAAGGAGATGTGACCGCTAGCACCGTCAGCGGGAACGTCCTGATTGCACATACAATTCATTGCGATCGTATGTGCAATCAGCGCCGATTGTTTGTACAATTCGACCCGCCAAATGCCGATTGCCTATACGGTTTGCGCGAAATATCCGCGCTTCCTGTTCACGAAATGCGCGCGTTTCCATCTGGTGTATAACTTGCCGCGCTCCGTATGTCATAATCAACGGCGCATCGTTTTACTTACTCTTCAGCAGCATCAAATCGCAATCGTTACGCAGTAGGCAACAAACAGCGCAGTCAAGGGGAGAACCAAGTTGAAGTTATCTCAAGCATTCTGTCTTGTCGTGCTTTCTTCCGTGGTTGGCATTGGTGCTGCTGCCCAGCGCTCTACTACTTGTGCAACTCCGCCAGCCGGCGAACAAAAGCCGTGGCTCAATCCCGCATATACGCCTGAGTGCCGCGCGCAATTCGTGCTTGCACAACTGCATACGCTCGACGATAAATTTGCGTTCCTGTCCAGCTCCCGCCTTCGCCCCGGTTCCAAGGATCGCGATGTCTGGGGCGAACTCGGCTTGAAACATGGTGGCACCTCCGACGGCCCCGCGGGCGTTCGCGCCAATGAGACCGCAACCGCATTCCCAACGCCGCTTTCCATCGCTGCCAGCTTCGATGTTGCTATTGCAACAAAATATGGCGACCTTGAAGGACAGGAGTTCTTCGACGCTGGAATCAGTGTGGATTACGGCCCGGCCATGGACATTGCCCGTACCTGGCACTTCGGCCGCGTTACTGAAAGTTTTGGAGAAGACCCCTTCCTCGCCGGCAGCATCGTTGCCCCGGAGATTCGCGCCATCCAGGCCAATCACATTGCCGCCACCATGAAGCACTTTGCGGCTTACAACCAGGAGCAGAATCGCTCCGGCGATCAGCCCACCGGCGTTGGCCATGGAGTGAACCAAATTATCTCGGAGCGGGCCCTGCGAGAAATCTATCTTCCCGCCTTCAAAGCCGCCGTGCAAAAGGGCGGCGTCGCCAAAGTCATGTGCTCCTTCCCGCTCATCAATGGAAGCTATGCCTGCGAAAATCCCTACACTCTCGGCGTTCTCAACAACGAGTGGGGCTTCAAGGGAATGGTCGGTCCAGACTTTCCCGACGCGCAGCGCAGTATCGTGCCTGCCTTCAAGGCCGGCCTCGACAGCGGCATCATGGTTCCTCCCGATGCAAACACGCCTGCAAGTGCCGACGGCATCGTTGCCAATCAGGAACTCATTGGCACCGAAAGTTTGCGACATGCTGTCGATAGCGGCGAGATTCCTGAGAGCCGCATCGACGACATGATCCTGCGCTTCCTCGTCATCCCGTTCCAGCTAGGTATGTTCGATCATCCCGTGCAAAAGGTCAGCGGAGAAGTCTCCACTCCCGAGCGCCGCGCTGCCACTGTTCCTCTCATTACTGCCGGAGCCGTGCTGCTCAAGAATGATGGCGGTGTTCTCCCCTTCGGCCCGCAGATCAAGTCCGTTGCCATCATCGGTATGCAGGCTACAGACAAGGCCACCGTGGTCGAGCAGGGCTCGCCATGGGTCAAGCCCTCGCACGTTACGCCGATCCTTGCCGCCGTGCAGCAGCGTGCCGGCTCTGCCGTACAGGTCACCTTTGCTCCCGGCACCAACGGCCTTCAGCCGCTGCCTGAAGTTTCCACGTCGTATTTGAAAACACCGAGCGGCGAGCCGGGAGTGCAGGCCGAATACTTCGCCAACCCCAACCGCGATTTCAGCGGCAAACCGCTCGCCGTCCGCACCGAACCCACGCTCCTGCTCACCAAACTCCCCGTCATCGAAGGCCTGCCCGGAAATCTCCAGTGGTCCGTACGCTACACCACAATGTTTACGCCGGACCAAACAGGTACGCAGCACTTTACGCTGCGCGGCTCCGGCGAGGGACGTCTCTTCATCGGTGGCAAGCTGCAAGGGGAATACCTCCGCACTGACTTCCAGGACATCGTCTACGCTAACGTCGCCATGACTGCGGGCAAACCCGTCGAGATTCGCGTGGAATACACGCCGCGCGAGTCCTTCGGAACCAAGGTCGTTGTGCAGTGGGGCATCAACTTCGGTCTCAACATCGGTCTGGGCTGGGCCGCGCCTGACAACAAGATTGCCGAGGCCGTCGAGGCGGCGCGCAAAGCCGATGTTGCTGTTGTCTTCGTTGGCCATCAACTCGGCGAAGGCATGGACCGCATCTATCTCGGCCTGCCAAACGATCAGGATCAGCTCATCGAAGCTGTAGCAGCCGTTAACAAACACACTGTCGTCGTGCTGAACACCGGCGGAGCAGTACTGATGCCGTGGCTCGGCAAAGTCTCCGCGGTTCTTGAAACCTGGCTCCCCGGCGACTCCATCGGTCCCGCAACCGCCAAGCTGCTCTTCGGCGATGCAGAGCCAGGCGGTCGCCTGCCTGTCACCTTCCCCGCCGACGAAACACAGGGCCCCGCCACCAAGCCCTCCGACTATCCCGGCGAGTTGGCCGCGGATGGCGCGCTCGGCACAGAGCACTTTGACGAAGGCATCTTCGTCGGCTATCGCTACTGGGATCAGAACAACCAGAAGCCGCTCTTCCCATTCGGATACGGCCTGTCCTACACGACGTTCAAGCTGAGCGACGAGGCTGTGAAGCCCACACCAGATGGCGGCGCAGACGTGGCTGTTAAAGTCACAAACACAGGCAAGCGGCAGGGCAGCGATGTGGTGGAAGTCTACGTTGAGTTTCCTGCCTCCGCCGGCGAACCGCCCCGCCAGCTCAAGGGGTTCGCAAAGCTCGACCTCGCGCCGGGTGAGCAGAAAACCGCCCACGTCACCCTGGATAAGGACGCCTTCCAATTCTGGGACGATGCAACCCATTCGTGGAAGACCGCGTCGGGAAGCTACCAGGTCATCGTCGGTGCCTCCTCGCGCGATACAGCGTGGCAGGCGGCCTTCACGCCCGGGCGATAAACGCGTTTCGATCCCTCAGACGAAATATCATGCCCCTGGGCTTCCGCCGTGCCAGAAGTCCAGGGGCATACCCCCCACCTGCCCCCTCGCGCACAACCAAATATCTTTACTTCCGCACATCTCCGCGCTATGGTTTCTAGCAGACTCAAAACGAGCGTAAAAACTGAATCCCCAGCGCCGACTCCCTCCTCGTCGCACGATTGAATGCTTCAAAGTCCCACTTCCTCCAGCTTATCGGCGTTGATCAATCCAAGCGTTGATGAATTCAAGTGAGGTGTACTCCATGCAAATCGACATTCAGAATCTGCCTTTGACTAATATCATCACTGCCATTGGAGGCCTGGGCACTGCCGCCTTCGGCCTGCTTGAAGCCTTGAAGCCGCTCTTCCCGCAAATCAACAAGATTGGCTTCAACGGCATCAACAAGACCGTTGCCGGCCTCACGCCGCCTGAGGCAGGAGGCAGCGCCAGCTCTCCCATCAATGCGCTTCCCGGAGCCAAGGTGCTTGACTCATTGCGCTCCAACTGGATCAACGGCACCGATCTCGCCAGCCAGAAGGCCATTGCCAAATCGCTCATCAAGCTGCACCTGAGCGCCGGGAATGCCGCCACGCTTGCCGCTGCCACCAATGTCGATCCCCAGGTATTGAAAGACGTTGCCGCCGGCATCGTCTCCGGAACCGCGCTCACGCAGCAACAGGGCGATGCCTACTCGCGCTTCGACCTCATCGTCACCGCCATGCTTGACGAGTGCTACCAGTGCGCGGATCAGGTCTATCGCAACTGGACCCGCGGCCTGGCTGCTTTCATCGCCATCCTCCTCGCCGTTGCGGGTTCCTACCTGCTCCAGGCCAACGGAGCGCCAGCCGATCCGACCACGGTTGCCGCCACCGCCAATCATGCAGCTACGGGCCTCACCTTCTGGGCCTTCCTGCACTCGGCAGATTTTGGCCGTGCACTGATCGTCGGAATTCTTGCCACCCCGCTTGCCCCCATCGCCAAGGATCTTTCCACTGCCCTTGCATCGGCCGTCAACACCATGCAACTGGTCAAGAAGCCATGACCCAATTTCTCGATGTTCGCCTTGACCCCATCGGTGGCCCGCTGAGTTCTGTTGTCAAACTCTGGCAGCCCGCAAGCCCCACCGGCTTTAAGAGCCTGCCCCTCGATGACTTGAAGAAGGCCATCTATGGTCGCGACGTCCTCATTGCCACCCACGGCTTCAATGTGCCACGTGACGATGGCATCGCGTGTCTCTCCAATTGGGAGAGGCTCCTGAATTTGCCCGATACCTCCGTCTTCCTCGGCCTTCTCTGGCCCGGTGATTCGATCTGGGCCCATGGGCTCGATTATCCCGAGGAGCCGAAGATCGCGGATGAGGCCGCCGTGAATCTTGTGGCACCCTTCATTAACGACAACTTCAACGATGCGGCCAGTATCTCTTTTGCTTCGCACAGCCTGGGCGCGCGCCTGGTGCTGTCGACCATCCAAAAGATGAATCGCCGCGTCCGCCGTCTGAACTTGATGGCTGGAGCCATCGACGACAACTGCCTGAATACCGAGTTCAAGACCGCAGCGGAGAATATAGATGCGATTTCGGTACTGG
>Ga0364873_10632_pt1 | contig 14184 bp, 9 predicted proteins | sample ExccelAu500001D3_2_FD_206928 | JGI IMG/M metagenome (GOLD analysis project Ga0364873, IMG submission 206928) | Enriched cells from Trout Bog Lake Hypolimnion, Wisconsin, USA - BchlTB.Aug07.5000.01.D3 | ecosystem: Environmental > Aquatic > Freshwater > Lake > Hypolimnion/Profundal zone | place: USA... | reverse complement strand
CGAAGAAATTTTGAAAGGGCACGACTTGCCGGGGTCCCCAGCGACAGGTCTTCGTCGCTGGGGTGGCTTCAGTCGTGCCGATGGCCCGGAAGAAATGAGTGGGGCTTTAGCCCCTGAGGCAGAGCCTCCGGAAACTTCGCACCAAATCCCGGAATTCGCTCCAGCACCGCAACCCGACCCATTGGATGCTGAAGTAGCGATGCAGATCGAGCCTGCGGCAACCACCATCGACCATGAGCCTGAACCAGTCGCTGAAATGGATGCCGCCGTTGAAGAGGCTCCGGCTGAAATCGCGGAAGCTCCAGAAGAAGCGGCACTCATCGCGGATGAACCTGCTCTGAAAGCAGCCGAACCACTCGCCCTGGAACCTGTAGAGGTCCACTCCGAACCCGAGCCAGAAACTGCACCAATCGAAACCGAGCCAGTTGTGGAAGAGCCGCGTGTCGAGGAAATCTCGGAAGAGCATGATTCCAGCCCTGCCGATACTCCGCCCATCCTCAGCGCGGCCTCAGCCCCGGAGGAACAAGCCCTGCCAACCCCGCATCAAACAGTAGAGTCCGAACCCCAGGAGCCAGAGACACCCGCAGAGGCTGTCTCGCCCGGCCCAGTCGTTGAACCGGAGGAACTTCCCCAAGTGGAGCCAGTTGAACAGGCCACCGAGCCAGCAGAAAACCCAATCGATTCATCTATCGATGCACGCGCAGATGTACCCATTGCCGAAGAAGCACTTGCTGCCCCGGAGCAGCCAGCCGCGCAGATGGAGCCCGACCCTGTCCCTCAGCCTGAGGTTGCCGCCGCAGACGCCGAAGCTCAGCCCGCCAGTCGCGAAGAAGCCGAGCCCGAGGCCCCAAAGCTCAATGTGCCTCCAGCTCCAGCCCCCAAAACCGAGGCCGAACTAAAAACCGCCGCCCGCATTACCGCCGCCATCAAGGCCCGCGAAGAAGGCCCCGACCCATCGCCGTTTTCCATCCTTGTCGATCAGGTTTACGACGGCCCACTCGACCTGCTGCTCGACCTGATTCGCAAGCAGGACATCGACATCTACGACATCCCGATCTCCAAAATCACGGCCCAGTTCCTTGCTTATGTAAACCAGCTCAAGGCCGGCGACGTGGATGTGGCCGGGGAGTTCATCTACACCGCATCGCTGCTCATCCATATCAAGAGCAAAATGCTGCTGCCCCGTACTGAGTCTGGCCCCGACGAAGCCGCCGAAGATCCCCGCCGCGAACTGGTCGAGCGCCTTCTTGAGCACGAGCGGTTCAAGAACGCCGCCCAGATGCTGCAGCAAAAGCAGATACTTGAGGCCGCTACCTGGAGTAATCCCGGTGTGCGCGAGTTTCAAGACGACGTGGCCGCCGAACCTGAGATCGCCGCCGACACCGTGGATCTGGTACGTATTTTCCGCGATATTCTCGAGCGCGCCCGCAACCGCCCCGTCCTCAATGTTCAGGAAGATTCCGTCACCGTGGGCCAGATGATCCAGTTCCTCACCCGCCGCCTCACCATGGAAGACAAGCCCGTGGCGCTCAGCAAACTGCTGGCCAACACGCGGTCCGAGCGAGCGCTCATTGCCATGTTTCTCGCCCTGCTGGAGTTGGTCCGCATGCAGGCTATCCTGCTCCGGCAGGACCGCCACTTTACGGATATTTTCATCAAGAAGAACACCGGCTTCGACGCCGTAGTGGACCAGGGTCTGGCCAACGCCCACGATGACTGGCGATAACGTTGGGTTTATAGAGCTTTACTGGCGGAATAGATGCACTTACCCGTCTCCCGCACAAAGTTCAGCGGAATCTTGGGGTTGTTGATATCCTTGTTGCCATCGTCGGCCCACTTCTTTGCCCACTTTTTGAAATAGGGCTCAATGTCTGCGGGAGTTAGAAGATAAATCTCAAGTAGCTCGATTCCGTCGTAGACGGCAAACACCCAATCCACCTGCCGGTACTTCTCAATAATCTGCGGATTCATGTGGTGGTGGGTAGAGAAGCTCTTTGTGAGGTGGATGTTGACCGACTTCAACTCATATTCGCGGCCATTCTCATCCCGCGCATCGTTCCCCTCGCGCCCCGGAAGAATTGTCAGGCCCGTATTGAGAAGTATCTGAAGAATCTTACCGCCATTATCCTGAAAGATATCGTCGATCCCGTGCGCCGAGGCCAGCTTTTGGAGCCGATGTATGCAAGGCATCAAGTCCTTTAGCTTTTTCTGGTCCGGATGAGGCTTCACTCCCCGCCCTTCCCGAGCAGGAACAACACATCTGCTCCGAGGGCATTAGCGAGCCGCTCAATGGCGTCTATCGATATGTTTTTCTCGTTCCGCTCGACGCTTCCTATGTAATTTCGGTGAAGTCCCGCTTTGGCGCCAAGCTCTTCCTGGGACAGACCTTTTGCAAGACGTGCCTTTCGGAGGTTGACGGCAAATCGCGCGCGGGCGGTACTCTTAGTGGAGGCTGGCTTCATTAAGTTTCATGCTCAGCCTTGTGATAACCTTTGATCTACAGCCTATATGCTGTATGAGGTAACGATGTCGGCTACCCCAATCTCCGCGAGCCCAGCCTATTCGACTCAACTCGGGGCCGCATACGTGGGCGATGCGATGGAATTGCTCGCGGGTTTGCCGGATGATTCTGTCAATCTTGTCGTTACAAGTCCTCCCTTTGCTCTCCAAAGACAGAAGGAATATGGCAACTACGGCCAGGCAGAATATGTTGACTGGTTGCTGGGGTTTGGGCGACTTGTCCACCAGAAATTGCGCGAGGATGGAAGCTTCGTTCTGGATCTTGGCGGGGCCTACCAAAAAGGTGTTCCTGTCCGCAGCCTGTATCAGTTTCGGGTTCTGTTGCGGTTTTGCGACGAACTCGGATTCCACTTAGCCGAAGAGTTCTTTTGGCACAATCCCTCCAAGCTCCCCAGTCCGATCGAGTGGGTAAATAAGCGGAAGATCAGAGCCAAAGATACTGTCAATACGGTTTGGTGGTTCTCCCGTTCGGAGTGGCCAAAGGCGAACATCTCCAATGTGCTGACGGAATATAGCCCACGCATGAAGAAACTTCTGGAAAACCCCGCCGCCTTCTATACACCCAAACAGCGCCCCTCAGGGCATGACATCGGCCTTGCATTCGCGACCGATAACGGTGGGGCAATTCCATCAAACCTTCTTCAGATTCCAAACTCTGAGAGCAATGGAGTCTACCTCGGGGCCTGCAAGGAAGTGGGCGTGAAGGGGCATCCGGCACGCTTTCCCGCCAAGCTCCCTGAGTTCTTCATCCGAATGCTGACCGATCCCGGCGACTTGGTCGTGGATATTTTTGCCGGTTCAAACACGACTGGCATGGTCGCGGAGGCCGAGGGGCGTCGCTGGTTAGCGTTTGAAATGAATCGCGAGTACGTTGCCAGCTCCATGCTTCGCTTCGTACCCAGCGGACTTCCAGTGTCGAGGATGAAGCACCTTTATACCAAAATCGTCGACGGTGAGCCAGTCTCCATGGAAGAAGAGTTGGGCTTCCAGCAACGTCTTCTTGCGGTTTAGGCTTCTCTTATCCGATGTAGCAGGGCTAAATGGAAGAAAAGACGAAAATTCAAGAGGTTGGTCACAGCCGCGCATGGCAGGAGCTATTGCGTCGAGCCGAAACTGACCCCGAGCGAGCCAAGCAGCTAAAGGCCGCGGAGCAAGTGATGGCCAGGTATCGAGAGACCTTGCGGCGTTTGGCAGATTCCTGACTCCTTCTTTGGCCACCCTCGTTTTCCACCGCCCCAAATTGCCGTAAATGCATGAATCTCCCGCCCTTCCGGTGTAAACTTATCTGTAACCCGGTATTGGCTTCCGATGGCCGGGTAAACAACCGAGACGTAATCCGGTTGTTGGGGTTTTATGGACGCGAGTTTATTCCGCACGCTTCTCTTCCGCCAGCCGTCATCTCCATTTCATTTGCATTTTCGTTGCTATAGCAGACGCGTACAACTGCGCTTCTGTAGCAATCTGTTCTGCGTGGGTGGCTTCTAGTGGCTGACCTCGCTACTCTCGTTGAAGCTTTGCCGGCAGGCAAAGCGCGCATCGACCTCAAATACACCAAGCCCACCAACCGTCGCGGCCTCGCCATGTTTCTTGTGGCACTCGTAAGTGGCCTCATTTACATCGCAGTGCATATCGCACGCGACCTGGACCACGCAGCCATCGCCACCGTCTGGCCCTATCTGCTGCTGGCCCTGGCGCTCACCATTGCACTGGGTTTCGAGTTCGTCAACGGCTTCCACGATACCGCCAACGCGGTGGCAACCGTCATATACACCAACTCGTTGACTCCCAATGTCGCCGTGGTCTGGTCCGGCATCTGCAACCTGACCGGCGTGTTGTTCTCTTCCGGAACCGTAGCCTTCGCGGTGGTCACGCTTCTCCCCGTTGAACTCATCCTCAAAGTCAGCGCTGGAACCGGGTTCGCCCTGGTATTTGCCCTGCTCATTGCCGCCATCCTGTGGAACCTTGGTACCTGGTGGTTTGGCCTTCCCGCCTCCAGTTCGCACACGCTCGTCGGTTCTATCATCGGCGTCGGCCTCGCCAACCAGCTCTTGAATCTGCACGGCCAGGCATCGGGCCTCGACTGGCAGCAGGTGGTCAAAGTCCTCAAGGCGCTGCTCATCTCGCCGTTGCTGGGCTTCGTGCTGGCCGGCGGACTCATTGTCGCGTCCAAATGGCTGCTGGATTTCCCATCGCTCTATGAAGCGCCCAAAAACAATGAGCCGCCGCCCTTCCCCATTCGCGCTCTCATGGTTATCACCTGCACCGGCGTCAGCTTCTTCCACGGCTCCAACGACGGCCAAAAGGGCATGGGCCTCATCATGCTCATCCTCATCGGAACAGTCCCCACGGCTTACGCCCTCAACCACGCCACAAGCCCGATGGAGATGCAGCAGTTCATCGCCGCATCCGAACAGGCCGGCCACATTCTGGACCGATACGTAAGCTCCACGGCGCAATCCAGTGCCGATCCGCGAGCCGAGCTCACCACCTACATCCGCACCCATCAGTTGCAGGCCGCCACGGTACCCGCCCTGCGCCAGGTAGTCACCGAACTCAATCACGAAATGGTGGTCTACAAGACCTTCCAGGCCATTCCCGCGCAGGATCAAAGCCAGGTTCGGACCGATATGTACCTTGCCAGTGAATCGCTCCGCATGATGACCGATTCCAGGACGCCGCCTTTTGCGCCCCAGGACAAGGCCGCCCTCGCGGACTTCCGAGGCCAGCTCGATAAGAGTACCAAGTTCATTCCTACGTGGGTCAAAGTAGCCGTGGCGCTGGCCCTTGGCCTTGGTACCATGGTCGGCTGGCGGCGCATTGTCGTCACCGTGGGCGAAAAAATTGGCAAAGACCACATGACCTACGCGCAGGGCGCAAGCGCCGGCCTGGTCACCATGGCGACGATTTTTGCTGCCGACAAATTTGGCCTGCCGGTGAGCACCACGCACATCCTCAGCTCCAGCGTGGCTGGAACCATGGCCGCAAACGGCAGCGGATTGCGCCTGTCTACCGTCCGAAACATTGCCGCCGGATGGGTCCTCACCCTCCCCGCCGCCGCACTGCTCTCTGGCCTGCTTTACTGCCTCTTTCGCAGCCTCGTCTAGCCAGATCCCAAGTCACAAACCAAATTTAGCCCCGCCTTCCAGCTACGAAAGCCCACAAGCAGCCAACTATCCGGTACCATACAAGATGGTGCCCATTTCTGAATGAGTCTCAAAGCAAAGCTGGAAGCAGTTATTTACGCCGCCGAAGAGCCAGTCACACTGGCCCAACTCGCGCTCCTCTTTACTGAGGAAGCGCTGGCCTGGAAGGCGGAACAGGAAGCAGATGCAAACACTACGGCAGCCGATGCGGAGGCATCTCAACCTTCCGCGCCGGTAAACGCGGAGTTCGCATACCCCGAGGCCGAGTCAGAACAGCCTGACGAGACAGCCGAGATCTCTGAATTCGAGAGCGAATCGACAGGGGAAGCACCACCCGAGCAGCCAGTCGAGCCGGAAGATGCGGCGGCGGTTGAATCGGCAATGAAAAAGCTGGCAAGGCAGCGCGACCGTGAGGTCCGCGAAATCCTGCGCCAGTTGCTCGACGAGCTTATACGGAGTTACGCCTCCGAGGAGCGCGGTATCGAAATTCGCGAGATTGCGGGCGGCTATCGCATGGCCACCAAGCCCGAGTTTCACGATGGTGTAAGGGCATTTGTAAAGAGTCTCAAACCAGCGCTCAAGTTATCGTTGCCCGCGCTGGAGACCCTGGCTGTTGTTGCGTACAAGCAGCCAGTAACCGCGCCGGAAGTGAATGAGATTCGCGGCGTGGATTCATCGGGCGTATTCGGGTCGCTGCTGGCGCGCAAGCTCATTGCCACAGCCGGCCGTAAACAGGTAATCGGTCGCCCGATTCTGTACAAGACCACGCGCGAGTTTCTGTTGCGCTTTGGCCTCAAGGACGTCACCGAACTCCCCTCCATGGAAGAGTTCGAAAAACTGGCGGCTATTGAACTTGAAGATGCAGAGCCCACGGCTGGGGGCGCACCGGCCAACGAAGTTTCCACCGATTTGAGCCTTGAACTGGAGCAGGATTCCAGTGAAGAGACCGGGGACGAGGCTGTCGCGATGACAGCGGAGCAAGTTACAACCATTCCTGACTCTGCGCCGGGAGGCACGGAGCAGGCGAAAGACTGAGGGTTCCCCGATGAGTGACAAGATTACAAAGACCGGCACGAAAGCCGCCGGATCGGCTGCAACTGCGTCAAAAAGCGCTGCAAAAAAGCCGAGCGCCAAAAGCAAAACAGAGCCAGTAAAGCCTGCGAAGGCTGCCGCGGCAAAAGCCAAGCCCGCCGCAAAGGCCACCAAGGCCGTAGCCGCAAAAACTGCATCAGCCACAACCAAAGAAAAGTCCCCCGCAAAGAAGGCCGCAGCGACGGCCGCTAAAAAGACCGCAGCCAAGGCTCCGGCAGCAAAAACCAAATCAGCTCCAGCAAAGAAGGCAGCCGCCAAGGCCGCAAAGAAGAAGGTCAAGGGCACAAGGGAAGTCAGCGAACCTGAAATCCTCGACCCCATCGGCGACCTGAGCGATGGCGAAGCCGAAATCTCCGCGGAAGCCGAGTCGGAAGCCAATGAGTCCGAGGACTATATCGACGAGATCTCCGACGCCGAAGAGGCAGAGGAAGAGGCCGACGAAGAAGAAACCGAAGACGAGGAAGAGGCCGACGAAGAAGAAACCGAAGACGAGGAAGAAGCGGACGACGAAGAAGCCTTCGAAAAGGCTCCCCGTCCCCCCGCCAAGCTTGAGCGCCTCCAGAAAATCCTCTCCCAGGCCGGTGTTGCCAGCCGTCGCCACGCTGAGGAACTGATTGAAGCAGGCCGCGTCATGGTAAACGGAAAGGTTGTCGACAAGCTCGGTGAAAAGGCCGATGCCAACCGCGACCATATCCGTGTTGATGGCAAGCTGCTTCAAGGCGCAGAGCGCCACCGCTACTTTGTGCTCAACAAGCCCAAGGGATACGTCACCACGGTGAGCGATCCGGAAGGCCGCAACACGGTCATGGAGTTCTTCGCCACCATGGGCGAGCGTCTCTACCCCGTAGGCCGTCTCGATTACCAGAGCGAAGGCCTGTTGCTGATGACCAACGACGGCGCACTCGCCAACCTGCTTACCAAGGCCGCTTCCGGCGTTGAAAAAACCTACCTCGTCAAGGTCGCCGGACAGCCCACCGAGCAGGAACTCGAAGTTCTGCGCGGCGGAGTCCTCATTGAACGCGGAAAGCCCGGCTCGCCAAAGGTGCGCACCTCGCCTGCAGCAGTTCGCCAGGTTCGCCAGGGAGACAACCCGTGGTTTGAGGTCGTCCTCATCGAGGGCCGCAACCGCGAGCTCCGCAAGATGTTCTCCGCCATTGGCCACTTTGTCGAGAAGATTCGCCGCGTTGGCTACGGCCCACTCATCCTCGACCAGGAGCCCGGAAAGTTCCGCGAGCTCGATGCCGACGAACTGAACGCGCTCAAGCTCACCGCCGAAGGCAAGCTCAAACCGAAGAGGACCAAAACGCTAATCATCAGTGAAGAACTTCGCCCCTCGAATGACCGTTACGACCGCTCCCCAGCCCGTGAAGGCGGCGCCCGCGAAGGTCGTTCTTTTGACCGTCGCGACAATCGCGGCAGTGGAGGCTCCTCCAGTGGCCGTCCCCCCGCGCGCAGCTTTGGTAATCGAGACAACCGCGACTTTGGCCGTGGCGGAGCAAGGCCTCCCTTTGGCAAACCGCAGGGCGACCGACCCTATAGCCGTCCAGAGGGTTCAGCGCCCACATCCAGGCCACCTTTTGACCGTGCCGCCAGGCCGCAGGGAGATCGTCCCAGCGGACCACCGCGCACTTTCGACCGTCCCTCCTCGGACCGGCCGTCTTCACCTCGCCCCTTCTCGCCGCGGCCTTCCTCCTCCCGGCCTTCTTTTGACCGGCCCCGGCCCGAGGGTGCAGGCTCCAGCCGCCCATCCTTCGACCGTCCCGCCTCTGACCGGCCCAGTTCCTACCGCCCGCGTCCAGAAGGCGGAGGCACGGGTCGTCCAGCATTCCGCCCGCGCCCCGAGGGTGGTGCAGGTCGCAGCTTTGACCGTCCTTCGGGACCACGTCCCCCGCGCTTCGACCGGCCAGCCTCACCCGGCGGTTCACGCCCCGAGGGTCGTCCACCCTTTCGGCCCCGGCCAGAAGGGTCAGGCCCCAGCCGCCCATCGTATGATCGTCCATCTTCTGACCGGCCCAGCTTTTCCAGGCCACGTCCTGAAGGTGCTGGTTCGGACCGTCCCTCGTTCCGTCCCCGTCCAGACAGCGGAGGCACGGGCCGTCCACCCTTCCGCCCGCGTCCTGAAGGTGGTGCAGGCCGCAGTTTTGAACGTGGTGGGGATCGCGGGCCGCAAAAGAGCTATGGAAGCAAGCCCGCCGGCAAGCCGTGGGAGAACAGGCCCAGCGGCGGTTTTAGCCGTGGCCCTGCTTCTGGTTCTTCACCCCGCCCGGAAGGTTCCAGGCCCGCATTCACCGGCGGCGCGGGCAGGCCTCCCGCCTCTGGCGACCGTCCCAAACCTGCTTTTGGTGCGCGTTCCGGCGGTGCCGGCGGCAGCAAGCCCGGCGGATTCCTGAAGTCCGGCTATCGCCCCGGTGGAGCAAAGCGTCCCAGCTCCCGTCCCGGCGCTCCCAAGTCGTCCTTTAAAAAGCCAGGCAGCGGCGGCAAAAAACGCGGCTAAACCGGCCAACGAAGGCGCATAACCCAGCACCAAAAACGCTCGCCTCTCTGGATATTTCAGCGAGACGGGCGTTTTTGTGCCCCCTGCCCCCCGTTTTTGACCAGACGCCACCGCAAATCCCTCCTCCAAATCCAGCATCTCTACTCCGGTGTATAGTCGAAAGTGCGCATAAAGAACCACCCTATTGAGCGCTACCTATAAAGAGCAGGAGATTCCAGATATGCCTACAGATCCATTTGTATTAGTCGTTACCAAAGAGGACGCACCGCAATTCAACATGCTAACCGACGTGCCGCACCTGGTCGGCAAAACCCCTGAAGACTTTACCGAGGCAGCTTCCAAAGCCACCGTCATCTATCACTGGTCCGGATCGCGCGAACTTCTGCAATCGGTCTACAAAATGGCCCCCAACGTAAAGTGGGTTCACTCCCGCGCCGCCGGCCTTGACACTTTCCTCTTCCCCGAACTCGTCGAGAGCGACGTGCCCCTCACCAATGGCAGCGGAGTCTTTTCCGACTCGTTGGGTGAGTTCGTTCTCGCCGCCATTCTTTACTTCGCCAAGGACTTCCGCCAGATGATCCGCAACCAGGAAGCCGGCAAGTGGAAGCAGTTTGTGGTTGAAGAAATCGCCGGCCAAACCCTGGGTATCATCGGATACGGTAGCGTAGGCCACGCCGCCGCCTCCCGCTGCAAGGCCCTCGGCATGAAGATTCACGCCTACGACCTGCGCTATGACTCCACCAAGAAGGACGATCCCATCGTCGAGCGCTTTTACGACAAAGACGACCTCAACGGCATGTTGGGGGCATGCGATTACGTCCTAACCTGCACGCCGCTCACCCCGCAAACCCGGCACATGATCTCCGATGCCACCTTCGCCGCCATGAAGCCCACCGGCGTCTTTATGAACATTGGCCGCGGTCCCGTCGTCGATCAGGCCGCTCTCGTTCGCGCTCTCCAGGAGAAGAAGATCAAGGGCGCGGCGCTCGACGTATTTGAGAAGGAGCCAATCCCTGAAGGAGATCCAGCCTACCAGCTTGAGAACCTTCTCCTCTCGCCGCACACCGCCGACCGCACCAAAGAGTGGCTTAACAACGCCATGCGTTTCTTCCTCAAGCAGTACGCCCGCTTCAACGCCAATGATCGGCTTGAAAACGTCGTCAACAAAAAGCTCGGTTACTGAGCCGAGTTGGCAACCCGCAAGGACGCGAAGCAATTCAGAATCACTGAATCCACCTTCGCGCCCTTGCATCTGAGAGTCTATGAGTACAGAAAAAGCAACATTCGGAGCCGGATGCTTCTGGGGTGTGGAAGCAGCCTTCGCCCTTATCCCCGGAGTTACTGCAACAGCCGTGGGCTACGAAGGCGGCAAGCTAGATCGCCCCACCTATAAAGATGTTTGCACTGACACTACCGGCCACGCCGAAGTGGTCGAGCTTGACTTCGATCCCGACCAAGTCTCATTCAACACCCTGCTCGACGCCTTCTTTGAACTCCACGACCCCACTACCCTCAATCGCCAGGGTCCGGACTGGGGCACGCAATATCGGTCCGCCATCTTCTTCCACTCCCCGGAGCAGCAAGCGCAAGCCATCGCCAAAATTGACCAGCTCACCGCAGAGGGCCGTTACAAACCAAAGCGCATTGTCACCAAGGTCGAGCCCTCCCAAACCTTCTGGCGAGCAGAAGACTATCACCAGGAGTATTTGAAGAAGCGCGGCCTTGGAAGTTGCCATATTTAAGGGGAGCGAGGAGTCCCTGTTCCCCACAGGGAATTTACCACTCCCGCGCCCCGGACCGCAAAGTGCGGTATCCTCATAGAGAGCGCCCGTAGCTCAGCTGGATAGAGTGAACGCCTCCGAAGCGTTAGGTCGCAAGTTCGAATCTTGCCGGGCGCACCATCTTTTTATTCCCACTATCGCGGTTCAGCGCGCGTACTTTTTCTTTCCTCCAGCATCCGACCTCGCAGTGCAGATGAGTTTGCGGCCTCAGAACTTTCTTCGCGAGGGTCGGACTGCCTGCGTAATCGCACCAATCTTCGAGCTAAGGGAGTATGTAGCCCCCTCTCAGTTGCATGAAGCGCGCGCCAATCTGGCACAATCCAGAGCCAGCGAGCTGATTCAGACTCTCACTCTACACCTTTTGGGTAAGTGTCCCGCACGGTAACCAATGGCGATTTAAGATACAGACACTGCTAACTATCGGCAGTGCTTCGAGGAAGAAATCATCCTCCGACGTTCCTATCCCGCGATTCGGCAGCCTCCCCCTTTCGCCGGCCACGAGTTTCATGATGGGCCCGCAGCCAGTCTGCCGCATCCTACATGCGTAGCCTTCAAGATCGAAACCGGAGCCGTATATGAATCAGCATGTTGATCGAAGTGCAAGCCCTGAAGTCAAAGCACGCAACTTGCCATCGCCTGCAGCCGCTCTCATGCGTGCCTGGCGTCGAATACAAAACTGGTTAGCTGCTCTTCCTCTTCTAGTGGCCGCAACTGCTGGCGCTCATGCGCAAAACATTTTTGTTTCCCAGGTGGTCGGCTCCGCCTCCGGCGCACAGCCCGTCACTGTCACGGTCACTTACGCAGGCACGGTGGGTAGCGTAAGCGTTCTCACATCTGGAGCAACCGGCCAGGACTTCACAAAAGGCAGCGGTGCCTCCTCCTGTGAGGGGGCCACGCTCGCCGTTGGCGCCACATGCACGGAATCGGTCACCTTCAATCCAACCTTACCCGGAGAGCGCATTGGCGCAGTCGTACTGCTGAACGCTGCGGGACAAGTACTGGGCACCGGATATATCTCCGGCACCGGAAGCGGCGGGCTTGGCGTACTCGCGCCCGGCAACATGTCTACAGTCGCCGGCGTACTCGGTCTATACACGGTCGTCACGGACGGTGGCCCCGCCACAAAGGGGCTGCTCGACGAACCCCTGGGAGTCGCACTTGACGGCGCGGGCAATCTCTATATCGCCGATAGTCTTCACAATCGCATCCGCCTGGTCTGCTCCAAGAACCCGCCTGCTTATGTGAGCACTTGTTCCGGTTCCGGGACCATCACCACCATTGCTGGAAATGGCAACCCGAGCAACACGGGTGACGGCGCGGCCGCATCCAAGGCCACCCTCAGCTCCCCCAATGGAGTAGCCATCGATGGTGCAGGAAATGTCTACATTGCTGACACAGGTAACAACTCCCTCCGTGTCATCACTGCCGCGACCGGCAACATCTCCACAGTCGCAGGCAATATCGCCGGTACCGTCTGCGGTGGTAGTACAGACTCCGTCGGTGACGGCTGTGTAGCCACCCTGGCAACACTTAACCAGCCCGGGGGCGTAAGCGTTGATGGCAGCGGCAATGTTTATATTGCTGACACAAACAACCACCGCATTCGCGAGGTGAGTGTCACGACCGGTCGCATCACAACCCTGGCAGGCACCGGCTTCGCAGCCCCAAATGGTGCAGGTGCCTACAACGGCGATAACATTCCCGCCAGCACCGCAGAGCTAAACTACCCGCACGCAGTAGCCTTTGATTCCACGGGCAACATGTATATCCCTGACACTCTCAACAACCGCGTTCGCAAGGTGGCTTCTGTTGGTGGTGCTATCACTCCGGCGAGCCTGATCACCACCTTTGCTGGCACAGGTGCTGGAATCGGTTACGACTGTAACGTTGCCCCTGTGGCCGCAACGCTCACGCCCATTCATACACCCTCCGGCCTGGCCATCGATGCCGCAGACAACGTCTACATCTCTGACACAGAAAATAACTCCATCCGCAAAGTCAATGCATCAAGTGGCAATTTATCAACTGTTCTGGAATCAGGCTGCGGCCAGGCTTACAACGGCGCCGGATTTGCGGCCATCATCCTGTCCGGACCCATGGGCATCGCGCTCGACGGCAATGGGAACCTATTCTTTGCTGACCGCTTTGACATGGTTATCCACGAGGTGCAGGGCAATCTTGCCGTTATCAATTACAGCACTCCTGTGCGGCAGGGCTCGAAATCGGCGGCCGTCAATCAGACGGTTGAAAACGACGGCAACGCACCTTTCGATGTAACCGCAATAACAAATGGAACCAACTCCGCTCTGGGCGCAGCCACAACCTGTACCACGGGTCCCCTTGCGGTTGCCAGCGCCTGCACAATCGCCGCGGTGCTTGCCCCCACCGTATCCGGCAATCCGCTCATCGACAACATCGATATCGCCGGGAACACGGCCCCCGGCATCGCCGCATTCAACTCCCCGCTCGATATTGAACTCGTCGGCAGTGCCACCGCCGTCAACTCCACCAATACCATCGTCACCGCTAACCCGAACCCCTCTGGATTTGGTCAGCAGGTCACCTTCACCATTACCGTCACCACGGGCACAGGCACCGACAACCTCACCGGAACCGTCAGTCTCACAGACACCTTCAATGGAACCACGGCAACCATCGCTCCGAGCCTGAACCTCAACCTCACTACCTCAGGCAGCACGCTAACCGGAACCGCCTCGTTCACCACCTCGTTGCTCGCCGTGGGCCAGCACTCCATCGTGGCCACCTATGACACCACGAATGATCCACAACACTTTCCCAGTTCGACCATTCTTACGCCTCTTGTCCAGACCGTGCTGGAAGGTACCGCGACAACAGTCGTCTCAAGCGTGAATCCGTCCAACACAGGCCAGAACGTGGTCTTCACCGCCACAGTGGTCATCTCTGGCGGCGGCGGCGTCGTCCCTGATGGAACCATCACTTTCATGGACGGCGCAAACACCTTGGCCGTACGTACTGCCACGCAAGTTGGTCTCACCGCCGTCGCTTCCTACAGCACCTCCACCCTCACCAACGGCCCCCACGCCATCACCGCTGTGTATAGCGGAGATCTGACTGCGGAAGTTGCCGGCAATACATCCCCCATCCTCAATCAGGATGTGCAGGCCCCCGGCGG
>Ga0364873_10531_pt2 | contig 14218 bp, 11 predicted proteins | sample ExccelAu500001D3_2_FD_206928 | JGI IMG/M metagenome (GOLD analysis project Ga0364873, IMG submission 206928) | Enriched cells from Trout Bog Lake Hypolimnion, Wisconsin, USA - BchlTB.Aug07.5000.01.D3 | ecosystem: Environmental > Aquatic > Freshwater > Lake > Hypolimnion/Profundal zone | place... | reverse complement strand
GGGTATCAGTAACAGAATAAATATCCTTTTTTGGTTACTGATTATTGGATGGATAATTGCTTTGATTGCTTATATTCATTTCTTAATTAAATAGATAAGCAAATTTTCCTTACATTTATATAGAACGTATTTTAATTAATCACCTTATTCAACACGGCATGAAAAATATAATTATGCTGCCAATTCTGGTATTGGCAATGGTAATCATTTTTATTTACGCCTATTTCCCCAAAAAAGAAGATTCAATTAACGGTAAGTTGTGAAACAGCTGTTATGGTTAGTAGAATTGCCTGTTTTAATTTTAAAATACCTTGTTTAAGAAGATAATTCAATTAAGTTGCTTCAAAACAAAGGAATTATACTCAGAAACTATCTAATAACAATAAAATAACAATGAAAATCAATTAGTAATATTTATTTTTAATATTATGCTTAAATTTGAATATATATAATTAAAATCCCCCCCACTTATGATTAATGAATTTGATTATCCTTTTTTATTCCCCATTCTTTTATTGATAATGCTGGTAGTATTAATTTTCCTGAAAAGGTTTTATTATAGAAAACTCAGGAGTAGCCGCAGTAATAAAAGGTTTTTGAAAACTTTTTTTCGTTGGTATAATTCCGGTGAAATAGAAATGGAACATGATAATTCCCGTAAAAGAAAATTTATGCGAATCAGTAATTGGATTAATCTTCCCACATGGATTATTACAATTATAGTAGTTGTGAAATTCATTGTATATCTGGTGTCCGTTATGCCAGATGCAAATTGATTACAATTTCCCCATTACAACCATTTTTTCCAGACTCGGTACCAAACTACCTCCCTCTTTTTCAAGGGTAATAGCAAATGCCTGTGCATGGCCAAAGGTTTTCATTTTCTGTATCCGGTAGGTATTTCCTTTATGGGTGGTAACAATCAGTCCGGCATCCACCGGTTTGCCATCCACAATGGCCCAGAGCTGGTATTGGTTGCCAGCCGGTGCATCCGGTAAATTGGCTGGGTCTATATAGACTTCCCCGGTATTTTTTAACCAGTATATTTTTGCAGTAGCATTGGGTGTGGCATTAACCCCATTTAGTTTTACCGCTTCTGTGTAGCGGTTTTGCATCACCTGCAGATCTGCCTGCAAACTATTCAATCCCTTCCGGCTATCTGCCAGTTCCCGGGTAGTTTGTTCATTTACTATCGCCAGTGTTTGAACATGCTGGTACAATAAAAGGTTTACTATACCACTTCCAATTAATAATAGAATAGAGGCCGCCGCCAACCATTTCCAGTTCATCTGAATAACGCTATTGGATGGTTGTTTTACCGGTGTAATCCGGTTAACTGATACTTCTTCCGGCAAGCGGGCCCAGATTTTTTCTTTCACATCACCTGCCGGTACCATTGCCTGTGCCATAGCATAGTGTTCAATCCCATCCTGAATACCGGCATAAGCAGCTGCTATTTCAGGTGATTGTTGCAGCCAATAAGATACCTCCAGGCTTTCTTCTTCCGTGCAAAGCCCTGCTGCATATAAATCCAGTAAACCTGATACTATGATTTCCTTTGCCTCCACTTTATTCAGTTTGAAATATTTTTTTTAATTCAATAATTGCAGCCCTTAACCTGGTTTTAACGGTACCCAGGGGTATGCCGGTCTGTTTGGCAATTTCCTCCTGTGTATACCCGTTAAAATACGCCAAATCTATTAAAATCCGGTGTTCCGGTTTCAATAGCAGGATATGTTTGTTTAGCCCTATAGCGTCCAGTTTCCCAATTCCGTTTTCCATTCCCGCTAATTCAGATACGGAATTTTCATCTCCATAGATTTGCTGCTGTTGCCGGTAATCCTTACTCCGCATTATATCAATGGTCAGGTTTTTGGTCAATTGCAGCATCCAGGTAAATAAACGGCCTTTTGCGGGGTCATAATTCGGAAAGTTATGCCAGATCTTCAGAAAAACTTCCTGTAAAATATCTTCAGCCAGCTCCCGGTCTTCCACCATCCTGAAAATCACGCCATTCAATGCCGGGGCATAATGGTCGTACAGGTACGAGAATGCATCCCGGTTTTGCTGCTGTAATAATGTTACCAGCACTGGTTCTGTATACGTAAAGGTTGCGCTCAACTGATTGAAAAAATAAAACAGCAAATAAATGAAAATGTTGCAATCCAACCCTCATAAATTTCCGTAAGTCATTATACTGCCATTATCAAAGACTAAAATTTACAAACAATGACAAAAAAGTTTCTCCAAAAAATCCTGATCCGTACTGCCTTATCGCTGGCAGTATTAACCATCGTCCTGGGTATACATATTTACCTGGTAACCCGTCCATCCTCACCCAATGCCTATACCAGGGCCATGGCCCGGATGGATATCCGTACACCTATTAATACCACTGATGCTGCTGTTATCAGTAAATGGCTCTATCAGCAAAAAGGAGTAGACCATGTGCTGGTGAACCCTAAAACAGCTATTGTCATCTTTACCTATTATCCGATGCAGACCACTGCCACAGTTATTAGCAGCCAGTTTATCAGTAGCCTGCCCTATCCTGCAGTGCGGTTTATTCCCACTGCAGCACAAATGAGCAGTGGCTGCCCGGTAGCCCCCCGCTCACCTTTTTTTAAAATCTGTCAATATTTCAAAAATCTTTAAAATCAACACCATGAAAAAAACAATGTTTTTCGCAATCGCTATTCCGGCAATCATTATTGCCCTGATCAGTATTTCCTGTAAAAAAACCACTGCAACCATGAAGCCTACCCTCTATGATAGCCTGGGGGGCACTGCTCTGGTGGCCGATCCAATGGGGCCTTCGGGTACCATGATTGAAAAAGGGCGTTTACTGATCCGGAATATTATAGACAGTACGATCTTCGTCATCGCCGGAGATACAGCCCTCAATGGGCATTTTACCGTACTTCTCTCTGAAGTAAGTATGAATAACCTCACTGGTTTTATGGCTTTAAGTAAAAACCTGACAGATTTTGTAGCGGTGGGTACCGGTGCCAGAGATTATACCTATGGGGGCAAATCCATGGTAGCGGCACATGACCCTGCCCAAAACCCCAGAATGAACGGGAAAGCAGATAATGGCGACTTTAATGCCTTTGAAACCGACCTCCTTGCCGGTGCTGCAAAGAATGGTGTTACCACTTCAAACCCGGCCCTGGTAAGCGTTGGAAAGCTGGTGGAATCTTTGCGCAGCCAGGTAGTGCAACAGTGAGTTTGGAGTTCGTAATTTGGAGACGGGAGTTATTATAGTTTCAGGGCACTATCCAATTTAAAAACGGATGGTGCCCTTTTGGTCAATAATGTTTTAAACCCTTGCCAGTATTGATTAAAATTGAATAAAAACGATTATATAATCTTTAAAATCTGACCTAAATCATTTTTTTTGGTAACATTTATTTATAATCTTGTATCAGCAATTTATACGGAAATTGTATTTGATTTTTAAAGAAGCCTATCAAATTGAGAAAAGTGAATAATGACGAATTTGTGAAAACGTTTACGGAATTTTTTAATAACTAATTAAATTATTGTTATAACTTTATATTGTTCTTTAACCCCCAAATTGTAACTATATGCTGCCATTCCTTCATCTTATTAAAAGCCATTATGTGTTGGCAATTTTAATTATTTATTTTGTCGGATGTGTATTGTATTTCTATAAAGAATTCAAACACCCAATTGAAATAAATTAATAGATTATTGCATTTAATACAGGACTAAATTTAAGGTGTACATACTTTGTACACCTTTTTTTATTTTCAACTATGCCGTATCTCTCAATTTCCCGTGTCATTCAATACTTGTATTTTACTACAATAAAAATGTAGCAATCGTTTCATTAGATTTTCTTCGAGTAGTAGAAATTTACAGTATGAAATTCTTAATTGCAGATGACCATCATATTGTCAGGAAAGGAATCCGTAAGATTCTGATTGAGGCTTATCCTGAAGCATGGGCTGAAGAAGCTGTGAGCGGGTCAGAATTACTTCTTAAAGCCAGTACCCGTGATTGGTCTTTGATTATTACTGATATTACAATGCCGGGTATTTCCGGTCTGGAAGCATTGAAAGAACTTAAAAAAACTGCCCCTAAAATACCAGTCTTGATTTTAAGTATGCATGCTCCAGGGGAATATGCTTTCAGGGCCATTAAATCGGGAGCGGCTGGCTATCTTACTAAAGATAGCGCAGCAGAAGAATTGATTCTGGCAGTGCAAACTATTTTAAAAGGGAAAAGGTATATCACTTCAGAAGTAGCTGAAATTATTGCAAATTCCTGTACTATATCCACCCATTTCGACCCCCTGGAGACACTTACAGATAAAGAATTTGAAATATTCAAGTTACTGGTCAGTGGCAAAAAAGCCGCAGCCATTGCTAATAATCTTTCTATCCGTCAATCTTCCATAGCTTATTACAGGGGTAATATACTTCAAAAAATGAACTTACAAACCAATAATGACCTGATACGTTATGCAATAATTCATAAACTGGCATGAGTTTAATTGAATCCGGATATCTGATAGTCCATTTTTTATTAGTAAATTTATTATTCCATAAATAGCTATTTGAATCAGAAAATTAATCTGAATATTTAATTATTAATTAGATGTAAAGTTAACTTACTTTGAGGGTGATTTTTAAATCTGATTTGGAATGATAAAGAAATTGATATTTGTTATACTGGCAATCATTTTTATATTTTTTATAATAAATGGATTTTCTAACATTTCGGTGGACAGGCCATTAATATATTATGAGTATTTGTTTTTACCAGTTATTTTTCTTTTTACAAGAAAACATTTCATAAATCTGGGTATTCTAATAGGTCTGGTATTGCTGGATATTATTTTCACTTTAGCACATCTGTATTATTTTGATATATTTAATTATCTGAAAAAAATCACATCTTTATTTAATACCAGATTTTCCTTTCTGTTTTGGGTATATCTTCTGGTTGTCTTTACTTTACTTTTGTTTTGGTTTAATTGGCTTATTCGTTTTTTTGAGAAACATATTATTTTTAGTAACAGGTTTGCATTAATTCCGGTACTGGGTATTACCTGTTCATTTTTTTTAATGATTTACATAGCAGATTCTTTAAATGGGGGTACTTTCCTGAATATGAAACCTAATGGTAAAAATCATATTGAAATTGGTAAATCATTAATATGGGATGTGTATAAAGACCTGATTCCATATACAAGAGGTTCGGTACCGGTTCATAATTTACAGGATTTTAATTATTTATGTTCAGATTCTTCCATAGCGTATAAAGCATTTTACAATACTCAAAATAAACGGGAAATGCTCATTATATTGGAAAGCTGGGGTTGGGTGGAAAATGATTCTTTGCGAAATATCCAGGTTCGTTCATTGCTGTCATTAGATACTACCCAATTTAATGTAAGTTTTCAGAAAAGTTGTTTTAGTGGTGGAACTACTTTTGCTGAATCCCGTGAATTATTGAATAAAGAAGGGGAAGCTTATTATTCAGTTTTAAAATTTAAACAATGCGATATCAAAAGTTTAATTCAAAGAAAAAAAGAATTACAGTTTAATACTTTTGCTGCTCAGTCATTTAATGGAACTTTTAGCGGGGGAAACCAATTTAGAAGAATTCTGGGATTTGACAGTATAAAAGACATTAAATATTTTTATGACACATTAAAGTCTCCTTTTAATGAAAACAATCATTATCCTGCGGTAACTGATGAATCTGTTTTATCATATTTATTTTCTATAAGCCAGAAATACCCAAAATGTTTTAGTTATTGTTTAACTATTAACTCTCATTTACCTTTTTATCTTTCAGACAAAGAAAAAACGGAAATCAGATATTTGAAATTTTATAATGCATATCATACTGTGTTCCCATCATCAGAATCAATGGAACAATATTACCGGCTAAAAATTCAACTTGATTTTATTGCAGAAAATATCGAAAAAAAAATGATTGATAAGATTGTAATTATAGGAGATCATGCACCACCATTTTTAAAAAAGGACGAACGTTCCTTTTATTCCCCAAAATATGTTCCTGCATTTGTAATAGAAAACTTGAAGAATCATTAAATACACTGAACCTGAAATAAATTGTCAGTATATAATTTGAAGTATTTCTTTTTTTTAAAATGTGAATGATTATTGCCAAATGATAAATATCAGACAAAAAGAAATATTAAGCTTGTAACTTAGGGTGTGAAAAACAGTAATCCCCCTGCTTTTTTTCAGGCATTGAAATATGCATTGACCCTTCCCCGTAAGAGCTGGAAAACCTGGGTAGTGTTTATAGTAGGACTGGTACTTACCGCCTTCGTTACCAGTGTTACCCAACTGCAGGTACAAAACCGTGAAAAAGAAAAATTTAACGCAGAGTGTTCCGATGTAATTAATAAAATCTATGCCCGCCTCCATGCGCATGCACAAATACTCAGATGCGGTGCTGCTTTGTTTGCCGTAGATACGCAGGTTACCAGATCAGCCTGGAAAAAGTATACAGAAACTGCCGCTTTTCAGCGCAATTTACCGGGTATTCAGGCTATTGAGTTTACACTGCTCATTCCAAAGAAAAACTTGCATCAGCATATACAGGAAGTGCGGAAAGAAGGGTTCCCCCAATATCAGGTACACCCACTGGGAGACCGGGAAACCTATAGCGCTGTCCTTTACCTGGAACCTTTTTCCGGCAAAAATTTAAAAGCATTTGGTTATGATATGCTAACAGAACCCATCCGCCGGAATGCTATGGAAAGGGCCAGGGACGAAAATATAGCCAGTTTATCCGGTAAAGTGTTACTGGTGCAGGAAGATAAGCAGGATGTACAAAATGGCACCATCTTATATGTTCCCGTATATCAGAATGATAAGCCCATCAGCACTGTTTCCGAAAGAAGGGCTGCACTGCGGGGATGGGTGAACAGCCCCTACCGGATGAAGGACCTGATGCAGGGTATTTTAGGAGAGGATGATCCATTACAGAAAGAAAGGATTCATTTTACTTTGTATGATGATAGCCTGAGTGCAGCTTCTTTGCTATACAATAGTGCAGCGGCTAATCTGGAGCCAGTCAAAACAGGCTACCTTACAGATAAAGGGCAAATTGATTTTAATGGTAAAAAATGGGTGTTGGTATTTGATAAATCTGAAAACAACCCGTTTATTATCCGCCACCTGATTGCTTTTTTATGGACAGGGGGCATCCTGTTCAGCATTTTATTGTTTCTGCTGTCCTTATCACTGTATGCCACTGAACAAAGGGCCCAGGAGATTGCCCGTAAACTTACCCTGGACCTGCGTAGTCTTTCAGATCATTTAATCAATATCCGGGAAGAGGAAAGAACTGCCATTGCCAAAGAAATTCATGACTGTTTTTCCCAGAACCTGGTGGCTTTGAGTATGAATGCATCCTGGTTGAAAAATAAAGCAATTGGATTAAAAGAGAACGAAAAAGCAATACTGGATGAACAGATACAGATTGCCAATGAAGTAATTGCTACCAGCCGTACCCTTTACAATGACCTTCACCCGGCTATGCTGGAAGAAATAGGGCTGGCTGAAACCATAAAATGGTATGCCCATAAGCAATTAAAATTAACAGATATACATTTTGAATGCTCAGATAAAGATACCAGTGAAATAGCATACAATATCCGGCTGGGCTTATTCCGGATATTTCAGGAAAGCCTAACCAATATTTTACAACATGCCCTGGCTGATGAAATAAAAGTTATACTGGTAAAGGAAAATGAAACCCTCAGGATGTCCATTCAGGATAATGGCATCGGATTCAATGCACATGAAAATACCGATGCCAGCCAAAGCCTTGGATTATTGGGTATCCAGGAAAGGGTCTATGCCCTTAAAGGCCATTTTTCCATTCAATCAGCAATAGGTAAAGGAACAACATTAACCATAACCGTTCCTGTATAAACAGCTTATTCAGCTTTGGCCTGTTTATGAATCTGTTCCGCATATTTTTGCAGCAGCAGCATAATTTCATCCAGATTAATGGGTTTACTGATATAATCATTCATACCAGCCTGCAGGCAGGCTTCCTTGTCTTCCTGCATCGCATTGGCCGTCATGGCAATGATCACCGGTTGTTTCATTAATTGCCGGCGGATGATGCGGGTAGCTTCCAGTCCGTCTATTTCCGGCATCTGAATATCCATCAGTATCACATCAAAGGGTTTACTGTTCACCCGGTCCAATGCCTCTTTACCATCCTGTGCAATATCCGGTTCATAGCCCATTTTATTCAGCACATGGGTAATCAGGGCCTGGTTAATGATATTATCTTCTGCAATCAGAATCTCCAGGGGATATTGTTTGGCAAAATTAATATTCAGTTTCTGCATATTGGAAACCGGTTGGGTTTCCCTTGCCAGGGAATGATTCCTTCGCAGTTCATTAACTATATGTTTATTTAAAATATGCTGTTTAATCGGTTTGGTTAAAATAGAACTGAAGAGATTGGGGAAATGATGTCCCCGTTCATCTCCAATAGAACTTAAGAGAATAATGGGCAGGTTGGGTTGTATTTTACGAATCTCCAGTGCCAGCGAAATGCCATCCATACCCGGCATCTGCATATCGGTAATCACCAGGTCAAAATCAGGATGGGTTTCCAGTAGCCGGAGTGCTTCATTCCCGGATGCAGCCAGTGTAGGTACAAATTTCCATTGCTGTAACTGCACCTGCAAAATATTCCTGTTGGTAATATTATCATCCACTACCAATACCTGTTTACCCTCCAGCTCTGCTACATTATAATAGACATAAGTCCGCTGTTGATTGTTACTTCTTCCAGCCCTGATTTTAAAACTGAAGGTAGAACCCTGATCCGGAATACTGGTCACCGTAATGGAACCACCCATCAGTTCCACCAGTTTTTCTGATATCGCCAGGCCCAATCCGGTGCCCCCGTATTTACGGGTGGTGGAAGAATCCACCTGCGAAAATGCTTTAAATAAATAGCCCAGTTTTTCAGGGGCAATACCAATACCCGTATCCCGCACTTCAAATAACAATTCCATACTGTCATTTTCCATAGCACCCAGTTGTACCCCTACAAATACTTCACCGGCATGCGTAAATTTCATGGCATTTCCCACCAGGTTAATTAGTACCTGCCGCAGGCGCAGGTTATCACCAACAATCTGGGAGGGTATATCCGGACTAATCTGGTACACTAAATCAATCCCAATCTGAGCGGCTTTGCCGGCAAACAAGTCAAACACATCTTCAATACAGTTGCGTAAGTCAAAATCTTCATGGTTCAGTTCCATTTTACCCGATTCTATCTTAGAGAAATCCAGGATATCATTGATCACGGTCAGCAGGTTTTCCCCGCAAATACGAATGGTATCCGTATATTCTTTTTGTTCCGGGCTTAATGGGGTTTCTCCCAGCAGGGAAGCCATCCCAATCACCCCATTCATTGGTGTTCTTATTTCATGGCTCATGGTAGCCAGAAAAATACTCTTGGCACGGTTGGCCTGTTCTGCTTCTTCCCGGGCAATATGTTCCTGCTCTTTCTGGGATTCCAGTTCAGCAGATTTTATTTCCAGGGCCTCTGCCTGCCTGCTCACTTCACTGGTACGGATGCGCACCAGCCTTTCCAGTATGGCTTTCTGCCTTCTTTCTGCAGTAATCCGGTACCAGTAAAAAGCATAAGCTGCTCCCAGTATCAGGGTAATGCCCAGTATCCTGAACCACCAGGCCATCCAGAAAGGCGGTTCTATCACAATACTGAGGGAAGCGCCTTTTTCATTCCATACCCCGTCATTATTCGCCGCTTTCACCCTAAAAATATAATTGCCGGGGTCTAAATGCGTATAATATGCTTTGTGTTCATGCCCTAAATAATTCCAGCCGGTATCAAAGCCCTCCAGCATATAGGCATACTGGTTGTTTTCAGCAGCCGTAAAATTGAGGGCTGCAAAAGAAAAGGAAAAAACAGACTGACGGTAATTCAGCACTATTTCAGACACCGTAGTAATATCCTGTTTCAGTAAGCCGGTTTTGTCTCCGGTCAGCACAGGTGTATTAAACAGCTGAAATCCGGTAATATACACCGGTGGTATAAACGGATTGGTTTGTATTTTTTCCGGGTAAAAACAGTTAAACCCATTCAGTCCGCCAAAAAACAATTCGCCTGCCCTGGTTTTCATTACGGCACCCGCTTCAAATTCCAATCCCTGTAAACCATCGGCTACATTAAATTGCCTGCCCGTTAATTTTTCAGGGTTTAATTGGGTAAGTCCATTGTTGCTACTGATCCAAAGATTGCCAGCCTTATCTTCTGCAATTCCTTTAATGATGGCAGTATTCAATCCCCCTTTATCTGTATACAGGGCAAAACTGTTTGTTTCCGGATGAAAGAGATAAAGGCCGGTTTGCCCTATCCAGAGCCTTTTTTTACTATCCTGAAAAATCACCCGGATATCCGGTTTCTTTTCCCCGCCGGAAAAATAATGGCTGCAGGTTCCGGTACTGGTATTATAACAATTCAGGCCGCCGTCATCGGTACCCAACCAGAGATGGCCGGTGGCATCTTCAGTAATGGAAACTATATTATTCCCGTAAATAGTATTTTTTGCAGAAACATCCCCTGTTATACGGGTAAAACGATGTGTTTGTGGGTTCAGCAGGTTTAATCCGCCATAATAGGTAGCCACCCATAAGTTGCCCAGATGGTCTTCAAAGGTTTGCTGCACATAATTTGAACTGATGGAATGCGGATCAGCCGGATTATGCAGTAAACGGGTAAACTTACCGGATAGCGGGTCAAAGAGGTTCAGGCCCCCGCCCCAGGTACTTACCCATATCCGCTGGTGACTGTCTTCCCGTACATCCAGCACCGCATCTGCACCAATAGACTGTGCATTATTTGCATCAAAGCGGTAGTGCTTAAAAATATTGTGTTCCCGGTCAAACCCATTCAAACCACCCCCATCCGTACCAATCCAAATCCGGTGGCCATGGTCTTCACAAAAAGTACGCACATCACTAAAACTTAAGCTTTCCGTATTGGGTTCCTGCCGGTAGAGTTCAAAGTCAGCAGCCCCATGGGTATTGAGGTTAACCCCGCCTCTGTGTGTTCCCACCCAAAGGTTACCCTGCCTGTCTTCAAACAGCGCAGAAATCGTTCTTTGAGAAAGGCTGGCCGGGTTTTCCGGCTCATGCTGGTAATGGTAAAAATGAAAAGTATTGGGGATCAGCAGGTTCAGTCCGCCATTAATCGTCCCCACCCATAAATGCCCCTTTTTATCGGTGAGCATACTTTTAACCATATTGCTGGAGAGGCTGGCAGGGTCCTCATCACTGTGCAGCAATGCTGTAAATGAATGTTCTTCAGGATCAAAGAGCGTAAGCCCGCTTTCTTCCGAACCCATCCAGATTTTACCCTGCGGGCCCTTGCAAAGAAAACGAACCAGGTTATTATTAATGATACCCGGGTTTTGATGATTGTTCCGGAACAGGGTAAAAGTTTTAGTGGCTTTATTAAACAGGTTTAGCCCGTTAGCCGTCCCCACCCAGCAGACGCCTTTTTCATCTTCCAGTAATGCAAACACTTTATCATCGCTGATGCTGTTTGCATGTAGCGGATCATGCCGGTAATGGCTGAATGTTTTTGTTGTTCTGTCAAATAGGTTCAATCCACCACCAGCTGTACCCACCCAAAGACGATGTTCAGAATCTTCAACAATACAGGTGATCGCATTGTGGCTGATAGAAGACGGATTATCAGGATGGTTCCCGTATTGTATAAATTTACCTGTTTGGGGTTGGTAACAGTTCAATCCGTTACTGGTACCCACCCAGAGCAGGTGTTCCTGGTCTTCAAAAATGCATTTAATATAATTATCACTGATACTGGCAGTATCAGCAGGCTGATGTTTGAATACGGTTACCTGGTATCCATCATAGCGGTTTAAGCCATCACGCGTGGCAAACCAGATAAAGCCCCTGCTATCCTGGAAAACAGATTCAATGGTACTGTTGGAAAGCCCTCCTTTTTCATAAGTAATATGGTTGAAACGCAGCCTGGGTGCCTGGGCATAGAGGAGTGTCGGTAGTAAGCCGAATAGCAGTACTACATACAACCGTATGTTCAGGTAATGGGGAGGTTTCATAGGAAACGGAATTATTTTTGTTTTAATTTCCTCTAAGATACAAAAAAATAGCCATAAAAATGTACTTTAAAAAGCAATTATTAGCTGCGTTTTATTATTAAATTATTAATAATATGATTTTTGTCATTTAATATAATCCGAATCTGATATACGTTGCGTTTGCATTCTATTGTAGTATCAGGCAGGCATATCGTTAAAATCAGACAGGGCAATCAATACAGCAGAATTATCCCCCCATTGGTTCATAGGTATTAAACTAATTTATAAACTTAGAAATAAGCTATTTTCTATCCCTACGGATAGGAATAGTAACCCTTTTAGCATACCTGAAAGGAATAATAAGTACTGATAAATGCAGTATATAAAAATAAAAGCCTGATTAACAGGCATCAACATAAAACTAAACTAAAATGAAAAAGTTAACTACCCTTTTGCTGGTAATTTCTATGCTGTTTTGTACTGTATCCCATGCCAAAATCCGTAGGGTTGGGGGTAATCCAGGGAACCCTGTTATTGGGACGGATTATACGGGGGATAATGCAGGATTAAATGCTGCAATTAATGATTCCAACAGAGGGGATACTATTTTCTTGTATCCTGGAACCTACGGAATTACCTTATCAAAGAAATTAGTAATAATAGGGCCAGGCTATTTTATAAATACAATTAAAGATAGTACCCATGCAAACGCCGGGTTGCAGAATATAGTTGGTAGTTTAAATTCACTTCAGTTGAGTTTAAATCCCGGAAGTGACAGCAGTATTTTTCTTGGTATAGATAGCTTTATGTTATATACAAATTGCAATTCAAATAATATAATTATTAATAGATGTAATGTGTCCCAGATTACATCTAATATTTCGAATTTAATTTGCCAGAACTGGAATATTTCTCAATCTATTTTGAATAATTTTTATTTAGGAATGTCACGATATTCATTTAGTTTATATAATGGACTTTTTTGTAATTGTCTTATTGTAAATGCAGATTTATCTTTTTCTAGCATAATTCAAAATTGCATGTTTATCAATAATATTTTTTCAGGCACTTGCAATCTGTACAAGCAAAAAGTACAGTTCATCAATAACATCTTTTTAAATGCTAATTTAATAGATTTCCTCTTCAGCTCCTTCCAAAACAATATTTCCACCCAATCAGATATCCCCGCCGGTACCAATAAACTAAATGTATCTGCATCCAGTATATTTGTAGGTTATCCAACACAGGGCTCGTACAGCAACGATGCCCGTTACAAACTCTCCGCCAGCAGCCCTGCCAAAGGATTTGGGGTAGGTGGTGTGGATTGTGGTATGTTTGGCGGGTCTAATCCTTATGTACTCAGTGGCATACCCAGTATCCCGGCATTTTATTATTTAAGTGCACCATCCATTAACGCATTAACCAATCCCTATACCATCACATTCAGCGTACGCAGCAATAATTAGAAGTTTCGGAATGGTGATTTTCTCAATAAAAATTATTCGCTATGATGCACTTCATTCAAAAAAAATGGGGTTTAGGGCTGTTCCTGTTTCTGCTGGTGCAATGGGCGGGAGCACAGTCCAATCTTGTCCGGATAGAATATTTCCTGGATAATGACCCCGGCTATGGTAAAGGCATTGCAGTGGCTGTTACACCTGCTGCAACACTGGATAAAATCAATATTAATCTTAACCCGGCTGTATTATCTTATGGGGTACATACACTGGGTATCCGTGCACAGGATGCCAAAGGTGTATGGGGCATGGATAATAAATGGCTGTTTATCAAACCCTTTACATCGGGTACAGCAGCCAACCTGAAAAGGGTGGAATATTTTCTGGACAATGATCCGGGATATGGAAAAGGCACCAGTATCTCCTTTTCCCCCACAGGTAATTTATCATCCCTCAATATCAATATTAATCCGGCCAGTTTAACCTGCGGAGTACATTTGTTGGGCATCCGTGCCCAGGATACCACCGGTGCCTGGGGCATGGATAATAAATGGCTGTTTATCAAACCCTTTACATCGGGTACAGCAGCCAACCTGAAAAGGGTGGAATATTTTCTGGACAATGATCC
>Ga0364873_10628_pt1 | contig 14281 bp, 13 predicted proteins | sample ExccelAu500001D3_2_FD_206928 | JGI IMG/M metagenome (GOLD analysis project Ga0364873, IMG submission 206928) | Enriched cells from Trout Bog Lake Hypolimnion, Wisconsin, USA - BchlTB.Aug07.5000.01.D3 | ecosystem: Environmental > Aquatic > Freshwater > Lake > Hypolimnion/Profundal zone | place... | reverse complement strand
ATTCAAAATTGAAGATAGAAATGCACTTATCGCACATTATTAACGTGCCCCGAGTGGGGGTCGAACCGACACTGGGAGGATTTTAAGCACTTTGGCAAGCCGTCAATTTGTTTACAACGATTGGTAAATCAACTAGGGAAAAAATAAAGAAGAATCCGATACTCGTTAATTTGGCAGCTGTTACTGCTTCTGTGACCTTTTATATTGGCTCTCTGGCCGGAAGTCCAGATTAATGCTAATCTGAAGACGGGTTTTGAAAGTTCTAAAAACTACTAATCGAAGTTTGAAAGGGGAATCACAGTGAGCCACAGCGATGTTGTAAATGAGATTGTTCGCAGTTTTCACAATCGAGATCTAGAGGGATTTAGTAAGCATCTACATGATGATTTCACCTGGATTCAAAAAGATGGCAGCGTACTTGTTGATGGATTGAATCCGTTTAAGAAGATGATTAGTGAATTGTGGGCAAGTAACCCGACGCTTAAAAATGAAACTTCGGAATGTATCGAAATAGGAAATTTGGTTTCCCACACAGAGTTATTTACGGGATATGCCGATGGACATACCGAAAAATGGTTGTGGGTGTATGAATTCGATGGGAATTTGATTCGTTACATGTATGGGTATCAACCGACGGGGATAATTGAGGATATTTGAACCTAGGGAATATTCGATTATTTTGATGAATTAAATGTTTTCGCCTACAACTTGTGGCCGCTTAATTCCGGGTATCCAATGCAACGAATGCTGGGCCTAGCGCCCCTAGTGTAGAGGAAGTCATATTGTTGGCAGACGGCGCCTATTACTACAGTGCATCCCATCGTGGAATGTGTAGCGGGCACGGAGGTGTGGCAGTATTTAGATCATGACCTTGACGCAATGGCAAAAGAAAGCAGTTCTCCCTAGCAGGAGGGAGCGGTGGTGTTATAACTGCCTAACTCGTCAATGACACAGCCACTCCATTGGGCGCCATTGAAGACAGTGCCATAGTTGTCAATTTTACCTGTGCTGTTGATTGTGCCGTAGTTATTGTTAAGCGAGCCGCGCCACCTAAAAAGATAATGGGTTGGGGCATTCGAGGGAACCACGACGCAATCATGCATGCAACAAGTACAGGTAAAGCCTTGGTATCAATGCGAATAAAGCGTGTTAGTTCTGTCAATGGATGTCCAGAGTCCTTGATTTCAGGAAGAGACTTGGATACATGGCTTCGTGTAAAGAGCATGGGAGAAGAGGTTATAACTTCATGACCCCCACGGTGAATATGAATAATGCGATATTCGCTATCTCCCATATCAAGATAAATGTCATCTCCATGAGCTCCCGCTCTCAAATTAACTTCTTCTGGTTGGACAGTTCTGCATTGAGCGGTTAGGTAGCTGGACAGTAATGAAGTTGCCTTCTGGCTGGGCCACTTGCCACTCTCAGTAAAATAGATATTACAAATTTCTAACACGGCATCTGAGGAGGCATTCCCCAGAGCTAATGCGATGTGAGGTCGGCTATTTAATGCGACGTAATAGCGACCATCCATCCCACGAATGGGACTGCAGTTAGCTATTGCAATTTCTATTAAGCGTTGGCCTTGCTCGATGCGTCTTTTTGGCGTCGTGCTGGTTTGTATTGATTTATCACTTGATTTCTCGTTCTGATTTTCCATTAGCATGGCTGCTCCTTATGAAAGAAGCGCGTGCTCCGAATGTCCCCTAAAAGGGGACGTGCTCCATGTTGCGCTGTGAGGATAGTTTCCTCAACTCTTATATTTCACCATGGAAGTGCAGGGTTGTCTGCCTAAGCGCAGATTTACTGTGAGTCAATAATAAAAAGCCAGGAATAAAGGCAAAAGAGAATCATGGCAGAACCCACTTTCGCGGGTAATTGTACTTATATTGCCTTTTTGAGTCTCCGGAACTCATCCATTTCCACGACTTTCTGAGAGAGGGGATTTTGCTGTTCAAGTTCTCGCAACTTTTGACGAACAACATCTTCTTCAATAGAGACATAAAAATCTAATGTCGTAGAAACACTCTTATGACCGGAATATGCTCGAAGCAAACCCGGGGAGGCAACTTCTGCGAATCGAGAGAATGCAGTTTTTCTGAGTCTATGAAGATTGTAATGCGGCATGCTGATTGATTTTAAGAATTGCGCCCAATCACGTCGGTTATTACGCAGGTCTTTGTAGCCACCGTTCTTGTCGGGGAATATTAAATTTTTGTGCTGTCGATATTGTGAGTGAAGCAGAGACTCCGCATTCTTCCACTCTTGAAGAATTATTTGAGTTCGTTCCGTGAAGGGTACAAGTAATTCGTCATGTGTCTTCCTGTTTCCAATGACGATATCCTCGCTATTTCTATCTTTGAGTGTCTTGGTGAGATTGATAGTAAGTTTTTCAAAGTCAACGTCATCCCAGGTTAGGGCAAGGACTTCACCTCCACGAGGCCCAATAATTCCGAGAATTTCGACATAAGCATGCATGCGTGGGTCTTGAGAGGCATGCGAATAGATAATATCGAAGTCATTTTTAGGGATAGGAAGAATTGCTTTGGATTTCTTTCCTGGACGTTTGGTATTGCGCATGGGATTGGTGGGTAAATCACCTAAGCGTTCTGCTCGGTCAAAGGCTTGATTAAGAATGGTATAGACGATTCGCTGAGTTCCACCACTCAGTGGCGAAAGTTGTATAAAGAGTTCATCAAAAGTTCGTGGGCTGATTCTGCCGAGTTTTAAACTACCAATGTGTGGCTCAATCCAGTTAGTAATAGCCTTTCTATAGTTATCTTTTGTTGTTACCTCTAGTTCAGTTTTAGAAGTGAGCCATTCATCCAAAAACTCGCTGACTGTCGTCTTGGGGTGGCTTATGGACGTTGAGACACCTTGAATCTTTGCTACATGTTGAAGACTTCGATACTCTTCGGCAGCTTTTTTGGTTGGAAATCTTTTGCGAACTTTATTATCTTTGATGTCGGTAAAGGCGCAAATCCATTTGACTCCGGACTTTGTTTTTATGGGATAGACGGAACCTTCACCATTCCCACGGGCTTTTGCTTTCGCCCGTGCGTTTGCTGAATTATTAGAAAATTGGTTTGACACGTTGGACTCCTTCGGTGTGGACATATTCCGATGGAAGAGGGTTCCGTTATCCCAATCGGCGATATCGGTTTGACTCACACTCCCAAGTCCAGCCCCTAAGGCACTGTCTTGATGAGCGTATTTTACACCCTGTGTGCTGTGAATGCTTTGCGCTAGTTCCTTGTAACTCTCGATATAGAGGAAAGAGTTATTCGGTCATTTTGCTATTGCTCACCTATTGCACACTCTTAATGTTTGAGTAGAGTTTTTTGATGCACGAGAGCTTCAAAACGCGCTCTGACCTGCGATTTCAGTGTGCGTTGTGAGGGACTCGAACCCGAAGCCCCTTCGGGGCACCCCGACCCTGTCATAATCCAACTAACCACAAGCTATTCAGTTGTCCCACAATTCTCTCAAATGGCACTGACAGAGTCGAGTAGTCGATACACCCCTGGGTTAAATAGAAGTGGCATGCTTAGAGGCCCAAGGTTGTCGGGCGAGCCGACTGCCTCAAACAAGGCAGTGGCCCGTGAAGGAGAACTTTCCCCTCCAAAGAGCAGAAATCCATTTATTTTGAATGGTTAAACCTAGTAATCTTCGGGCAGTCGTAATAGAGGCCACCGATGATTAGGAGTGCTTGAATGCAATGTCGTGCATGCGGTTTAGAAGTTTCCGATGACTCAACTTTTTGCAACTCCTGTGGGACAAAGGTTGTCATCCCTGATGCCTTGGTCCCGGAAAAAAATGCTTCTAAAAAAGCAATGACTTTAGTTTCAGTCTTGGTAATTTTTATAGGAATAGTTTTTGTTATTGTGATTTCTAAGTCAGGTTCGAACAAATCGGGTAACGAAACCACTCATTCAAGCTTTATAACTCCCACCGATAGTTCTTACTTTATAACTCCCACCGATAGTTATTACCTAGCTTCTAATGGGGGGCAATATTTCTTAACTGCAGGTCTATCTAAACTAAGTATTGAAGGCGTTGGAGCCGGGTCCAGTTCGAACTTTAAAGATATGACGGACTCTATTTATGCCGGTTTACAGCATGGTCTCAATCCCCCTGGGCCAATTACACTTGCAGAAGTCGAAAATTCTGAAGCTCCAGGACTTTCTTTGTACATTATCGGGCAAAATTTATTTAATGATAGTGGTGCCTTTCAAGCCTTCGAAGATGAATTGAAAGCCGATGCAGCTGCTGATGAAGCAGTGGGGAAAAGTACATCTGATTACTAGAAAAATTTCTCCGGCGCAGCCCCTGTAATCATGGTGATGCATCTTTTAGTGGATATTTGCTTGAGTTCAAGTTAGATGCGAAACTCCTTAATTGAAATCTATGAACCTAAAAGCTTGGCTTTTTGACTCTCATATTCTTCTTTCGACAGCATACCTTCCTTAAAAAGATTAGCAAACACTTGCAATTGCGAAGCGATATCAATCCCATTGCTGGGGTTTGAGTGCCCACTCTTTTGACTAATCAATCCTCTTAAAAAACTTAATTTTATATCTGCTTCTTGTGGCGTGAAAGCACTCGTATAAAAATTCAATTCAGAATTATTAAATACAAAACGTAAGTAAGTTTCGGTATGGTTTTTCGTTGTTGCAGCATTTAAAATACTGGCAAAGGCTGCTCCTTCGAGCGCTCCTTTTATGCCAAATCCTCCACCCCACCACCCTCCTCCAGTTTGAAAGTCCCCCCTCCCAGATATAGAGACATCCATTAGGTCACTCCATGGAAAGAAATTTGGACCCACAATAAAGCCTTGTCGTTTAAAAACAATTTGAACTAGATTTCCGGAGATTAATCGCTGGGTCCCATGCCCACCTAAATATTGCACCGTCATAAACATGAAGGGAGAAGTGACAAAATTTGAGACGGCTGCCGCTCGAAGATTCCATTTCCCTACCTCTTCAATTAGGCGGGGGAAAACTTCATAATAATTGTTATTTTGGTCAATAAATGATTGTTTGAATTTACCTTTCCAATTTGAAACCTCATCTTCCTGACCTTTTAGATAGATTGGAACCACTTCAAATCGCCAATTATCGAATACTAAAGTCCAACATTTTCCATCAAAAGGCTCAAAAATTGGTTTCAACTGAAAAGTTCCTTTAAAAGTTGGGGCCTCCCATAAATTCAAATTTTTTACAACTTTTACTCCTTCTGCGTACATTTTCCAGCCCGAGTCACCAAGGATTAACATGGGGTAAGCACCTTTTTGATACTGTATCTTGGAATTCAATGAATAACCCGGAGTTAGATTCTGCACTCCTTTAACAGAAATCACTCCGATGGGCATGAGTACTTCCCCTGAAGCTTCAAGACCTGCAGCTAAAGACGAACCACATTTAGAGCAAAATTTGGAATTAGCAGAGTTTTCTCTGCCGCAGCGTGAGCAGTTAGATGACAAGTAAACCCCCAGTTTTAGATACAGTATTAATTATAGTCATTTTTTAAGTATTTGGCCTTAACTAGCTATCCGAGTATGGCCGTTACTCAAATTTGAACGATTTCTTTATAAAAATTTTCAGAAAATTCCAGCAGTGACCTCTTTTCTTCATCACCTATTTGACTGCACTGAACCATTGCACTGTTTCGGCGCACCTAGAGTTAGGCTTCTTACGCTTGAAATAGTGCACGTACTCGCTGCACTCGTACGCGAGAAACTAGAATGAAGTTGGACATGAATCTAATGTAGAAACTGACGTTTATATTTAAGTACTTGCAATTAAATATAGATTGCAGATTTTCATCTGCGCCTTGAAATTATTAATTAATCATTTAACTTTCGTAAGTTGACATCGTATAAAATTTTCCCCTAATAAATTAGTTGCAGATTGCAACTGCTCCCGAAGAGAAGATTATTAGAGATGGAATACTGCGACATGCCAAGAAACTCAAACTGGGATATATCCCAATTAGAAATACAAGATAATGAATGTTTTCAAGATGAATACGGCATATCAATTGAATTGCTTTCTACTTCACTAAATGACGAAGAAGTGAATTCAATTTTAGATGCTAAAAGTAAGACATATTATGTCAATCCGGTTCTGATGGAAGTCCCTTTTTTCAAACTAGTTTATATGGCTGATATCTGTGGAAATTTCCTGCTTCCCGCAACTTCATTAGTCACGATTTACGGAGAGCCAGAGACTCGTAAAAGCTATCTTTTGCAAACAGTAATTGCGGAGCATTGTGGAGTCATGGTGCAGTTTGAATCCCACCCATCTAGCCTAAAAGAGCGACTTGAGGCCATGGAGACACCTACTCATTCACATGCTAGATATATTTTTCCGAAATCTAAAAAAGATGTGCTGGAAATTGTCAGAGATTTAATAAATGTACCCAGAACGGTAATCGGCTTTGATTCTTTTACCCCACTTTTGTCACTTTTTGAAGGAGACAATAACTCTGACATTTCAGTTCAAGAGATATTCGCAAAAGTTTTTCACCCGTTGCGAGATGCCGGGCATTGTGTAATATTTCTTGACCATCAATCCAAGAACCCCAAAAATGAGAGTTTTGCAACAGGTTCTCAGAACAAGAAATCCCAAGTTGATATCGCGATAAGCATTGTTCAGAACAAGCAATCTAACAGTTTTGACCTTCTGATAGCTAAAGATAGAGACTTCATTTTTGGCGATAAGCCCTTTGGTGCAAAAAGGAAATATGGCTCAATTTCATTAAAAGTGTTTCCAGGGCGAGCAAAAATCGTTCCGTGGTGGGTTGTCGATACCTCAATCCCTACTTCAACTTCGGAGAGGTCCCTTACGGTTAGCGAGCGCATTTGTCAGCAATTATCGGCCGGGGGACTGGGCAAAGAGGATTTGGCAAAGAAGGTCGGAGGTAATAGAGGGACCTTTAATCAGGTGGTTGAAGAAATGCTTGAAAACGGTCTCCTTTGCCAGAATTATGGAAAAGACAGATTTGGCGACACTAAGAAAAAGGTTATTTCGATGACCAGCCAACCCGTTGAGCCCCAGGACCCCCTTCTATAGCCTCCTTGTATGTGGCGGGCGCGGAAATGATTCACATTCTTGTGCCTAGAGATATAGACAGATACTTGATACACCAGTCGCTGTATCCCTTATGACTACGTAGCCAGGAACTTGATGCTCCTGACTACTGTCATTAGTTGCTGGTAGAGCCAATCGCCGCCACCTTGGTTCTCCGAACAGCTGTGGCATTGTGGCACTAGGGCTTCGCGAGAGTACCTCTCAAGGTAGACCGGACTCCAATCAAACCTGCTACCCATCCATCTCACTTCCCCCCTATGTATAGGGGGAAGGAAGGATGAGCGGAGAGAAGTAAATTTTTGTTGGATTTACGCTTACAAAACTCACTGGATAGGTCAAAATTGAAAGTATGAATCCACTTACACCGTCAATTGTTTACACTCCTAAAGAGGTGGCTAATAAGTTGGGCGTTCAACCGTCAACTATCTACGCCATGCTTTCGCGCGGGGAAATTCAAGCCCATCATTACGGCAAACGCCGATACTTCACGCAATCCCAACTCAATGCAGCTCTCATGAAGCGAAACCGAGTCGATTTAATCGATATGACATATGCCTGTGGACCGAAGATGAAATTATCATGATAAGAAGGCTTGCAGGATGAATTATTTCGGGTCTCCCTACCTGTATTTGGGTCAATGGGCAAGCAGTAGCTCGAAAATAAATCGCACAAAAGTTCCTTTGAATTCATATTCAGCGAAAGTTTACCTTTCGAGGCAACTGGGCATTCAAATTAAATTAGCCAAACTGAGAAACTTAAATAAGGAGCGCGAAAACTCATAGTGCGTAGCCATCTCTAGCGCTGGGAATCTGAGATGAGAGTCATAAGTGTCAGGTAGCCTTCGTTCATGGAATCGCTTAATTGCCCGAAACCTCCTCATTTTCATAATATCTACGAGGCCGATAGCTCTCTCAAAAAAGACCTAATACAAATATCGTGGCAGCCACACCAGAAGAGGCGCTCGCGATTTTCTGGAATTCTGCCGAGGAGGCTGACTTATGCCGATTAAGCAAGCAATTTGGAAAGTTGGAGCTAAGCCGACACCATTAGCACCTAGCTCCCTAACGGATGAAAAGCTTCTAGAGAATATGATTGAGACCGACCCATTAATCCTTGCTGAAGAATGGCTCATCATAGGTCGGCAAGTTCAAACGGCTTTTGGGGGCTATGTCGATTTACTAGCCATTGCTCCAGATGGCTCCCTAGTTGTTATAGAGCTCAAGCGTCATAAGACACCCCGTGAAGTAGTTGCACAGGCAATTGACTATGCATCCTGGGTCGAAACATTAGAAGCAGATACAATTTCTAATATTTATGGGAAATACTCTTTGGGCGGGAGCCTCGACGAAGCGTTTCTTGCTCGATTTAATATCGAACTTCAAGAGGAAAATCTAAATCAGACTCATCAGATTGTAATCGTGGCTGCGGAGCTAGACCCAAGCACTGAGAGAATCATTAGCTTCTTGGCGGCAAGAGATATCGCGGTGAACGCGGTGTTCTTTGAAGTATTCTCAAACGGAACAGACCAGTTCTTGGTTAGGCGTTGGTTTGTGGACCCGGCAGAAATCCAATCAGCACAAGCTTCGACTTCAACATCTAAGGAACCATGGAATGGGGAATTCTATGTTTCATTCGGTGATGACGGTCAGAGGTCCTGGGAGGATGCGCGAAAGTACGGATTTATTTCAGCTGGTGGAGGGCAGTGGTATAGCCGAACATTAAATCTTCTTAAAGTAGGTGACCGAGTGTGGGTTCGCATCCCAAAGTTCGGTTATGTTGGAGTTGGAATAGTCGAAAGTGCTCCAATACCCGTCCGAGAGTTTGAAGTTGAAGAGAATGGCGAAAGCATGCCAATACTTGAAATTAATTCTCTGGCCAAATATCGCACCAAGGCCGGAGGGGATGACCAGGAATACTTTGTTAAAGTGCGCTGGATTTATACGCTTCCCAAAGAGAGTGCTTACGATGAATTAGGCTTCTTCGGGAACCAGAATTCTGTGTGTAAACCAACGGCTAGTAAGTGGCGCTCTACGGTGGAACACTTGAAGACGAAATTTGAGGTTGATTAGGTTTTCGCTTTACGCATTTGTGAACCTCAAAGGGATAACGTTTCCTGAGGTAGATTGATTTTGAACAAACCGTGTAGGAACAGAAGCCTCCAAATCCTTACTGTTGACCTGAACATAAACCCTCATGGTTGTCTCGATTCGAGCATGGCGCATTTGGCGCCGAACCACTTCAGGGCTAATACCCCTCTTAATCATGTCGGTTGCATACCAATGGCGGAGCATGTGGGGATTAATCGGCTTCCCTCCAGTCAGCTGTTCCGCACCTTTAAATCGGGAAATCTTATAAATCGAGCTGGAGACTTTCTTAGTAGTAGTTCCCATCTTCCAGTATTGGTCAGGTGTCATTCTGCGGACTTCGTCCGCGAGCCACTCGGGGAGTAGAACTCGTCCTACTGTTTTGGGGCTGCCCAAGTGTTTGCCATCTTGTGAAAAGGCTTCATCAACCCGTAAATAATTTCCTTCCAACTTATTAGGGGTCACTGCGCAAGATTCGCCAAGACGAAGTCCGCCATACATACACAAGAACAACTGAAGGCGATACTTGGATTTATTGATGAGGTAATCCAAATGCTCTTGTTCAGGGAATTGGTAGATGCGGGAAATAGATTCCAAAACAGGGAGGTCTTGGCACTTGTCCAACTCTTTAAAGATGGAGCGGGCAGTGATGTAGAGGCGGCGCCTGGAGTTATGGTTTCGAACCATGTCGACCGTATCCCGAATATAAGCAGATGTGACATCCTCAATATCCATCTCCCAGATGCCGAGCTTCTTCACATCTCGGACGAGTGTTTGCTTATAGGTGTACTTATAGGGCCGGGATTGAATGAGTTTTTCGACGTGTTCAGAAACTTTCATGCCATTCCTCTTTCAGTGAAGGAATAGCTCGTAGCTAGCGAATTGGCTCTAAACGCTCAAAGAAAGTGTCTTGTATATTCCGAAAGGCATTTCTGGAACTACAACTCATTTGAGGTGATTAAAGAGGATTTATGAAGCAAAAGTGCGTTGTGAGGGACTCGAACCCCCGACCCGGTGATTAAGAGTCACCTGCTCTACCAACTGAGCTAACAACGCGGGATACTGCTGTGCGGAGCAGACCCTATCAGCGCCCCGAGGGGCTAGGCAAAGCGCTCCACACGCTCATTTTGCCGCTGATTTCGTGATTTAAGCGTGCTCTTTATAGCGCTCGTATGAGTTTTTGATCTCTTCCTCGGCGGCCAGATGATCAACCCAATCGCCACCATGAACCTGCTTTCCAGGTTCGAGAGTCTTGTAGACCTCGAAGAAGTGCTTGATCTCATCAAGTTCGTATGAGGCAACATCGTTGATGTCACGAATTCCATTTTTGCGAATGTCACCAGCTGCGACGCACAACAATTTATCGTCGCCACCTTTTTCATCAACCATGCGGAACATTCCGACGACGCGACAAGAAACTATGCAGCCAGGGAATGTTGGTTCATCAAGCATTACTAGTGCATCGAGTGGATCACCATCGAGCGAGAGAGTGTTCTTTACATAGCCGTAGTCATGTGGGAATCGCGTTGCAGTAAAGAGCATGCGATCCAAACGAATCTCGCCGGTGCGATGATCGACTTCGTACTTGTTACGACTACCCGCTGGAATCTCGATCATTACATCGAAGATCATGTCTGACAATGCGGGCTCCTGACGTAGTACTACTTTGGATATCGGGCCTTGCCTTTGCTACAAGCAATTGCCGGTAGCTAAATAGTGGGGTGATCGACGGGGCTCGAACCCGCGACATCTCGGACCACAACCGAGTGCTCTACCAGCTGAGCTACGACCACCATGGAGTCGGAATTCTACTGTACTTAATTGGGTACAAATATTGTCTTGCGGTAGTACTCCAGCTCTTCAATGGAGTCGCGAATATCACCTAAGGCGCGGTGGTTGCCGGTCTTCTTGGGGGCAGCGAAGTAGACCTTTGGATACCAACGGCGAGCCAACTCCTTGATGGAGGAGACATCCACGGTGCGGTAGTGCAGGTAGTTGTTGACCTCGGGCAGGAAGCGGGAGATGAAGGTGCGGTCGACCGAGACCGAGTTGCCGGCCAAGGGGGATTTTCCAGCCCCAGGGGCATATTTATTGAGGTACTCCAAAATCGTAGATTGGGCCTGCTCGAGGGAGACCCCCTCTGGAATCTCAGTGATCAGGCCAGAGCTGGTATGCATCTCGCGGACAAAGTCGTTCATGCCATCCAGCGCCTCTTGGGGAGCATGGATGACCAGGTCGACCCCTTCGCCGAGGATATTGAGCTGGGAATCGGTCACCAGGACCGCGATCTCGACTAATACATCCTTCTCTAGATCTAAGCCGGTCATCTCGCAATCGACCCAGATCAGATTCGGCGCTTCATTACCCATGGCGCAACCTTAGGGCACGAGGTTAGAAGGGGTCGATTTCACTTTCCGTTCACCTTTTAGACATCTTGGCTCCATTATTTAAAACCCAAAAGGGTTAATCATTCCCTCGTGAGTTCAACTTTGACCCAGCCCCCCGCAACCATTCCTCCGAAGCGGGAGATCACGACCAAGCCGCGGCTCTCAGATCGCATCTTCCGAGGCGTCGTTACCTCAGGCGGCTTGTCATCCTTGGTGATCCTCGGATTGATTCTTATCTTCCTTTTATTTAATGGATATAACACACTCAAGACGCAAGGTATCCATTTCTTAACCAGCAGCAACTGGCAAGCGGCTGTTAATGATGCCGGTCAAGTTGATCCTAAGAACTCGCACTTTGGAATAGCTGCAATGTTGATCGGCACCATGATCGTGGCGATCATTGCCGTGGTTGTAGGAGTACCGATCAGTGTGGGTTCCGCAATCTATCTAACTTTTTATTCCCCTGAGTTTGTAAAGAAAGTAATGGTCTCCGCCATTGATCTCATGGCTGCCTTTCCTTCAGTCCTGTTTGGTCTTTGGGGATTCTTTGTACTAGAAAGTTCGGGTGAGTATTGGGCCAAGTTGCTCAATAAATATTTCTCATGGATTCCGTTCTTTAAGTTGCCAGCGCCTTATGTATCGCGCTCGCCATTTATTGCAGGGCTAGTACTTGCGATCATGATCATTCCGATCGTTACATCTATCTCACGTGAAATTTTCTCGCAGACGCCGCTCGATCGAATCCAAGCCGCATACGCACTTGGTGGAACTCGCTTTGCGATGTTGCGCGCCGTTGCTTTTCCTTATGCCCGCTCTGGAATCGTCGGTGGAGTTATGTTGGGCTTGGGCCGTGCGATGGGCGAAACCGTAGCGGTTTACACAGTGCTCAATATTGTTTACCAAGTTAACTGGCACATCCTGTTTAGCGCCGGCGGAAACGTTGCCTCGATGATTCTGCTCAAGTTTGGTGAGGCATCTCCATATGAGATTAAGGCGCTCATGGCTGCCGGTCTGGTGCTCTTTATTCTCACCTTGATCGTCAACTCGTTGGCTAACTTGATTGTCTCTCGCACTGGAAAGAGTGGTCGCTAATGTCCACTATCCAAAAGCCAACAACACCGGCTCCACGCAAGCCTTGGGCTGCATCTCCCATTGATCGTGCTAAGACAGCTGCAATCATTGCAGGTGCAGCGCTCATCTCATTTGTATTGGTAGCGGTAACACCACTTAAGGGAAAGCTGGCCTACGCCGCTGTCTTCTTTGTTGCTTACCTAATTATTGATTTCGTGGTGAGTTTTGCTAAGGCTGGACGCCCTGCCGCTGTCGATAGTTTGTTCCGCGGCCTTGTAACCACCGCAATTGCAATTGCGATTACTCCGATCGTGAGCATCTTGGTAACGGTTTGGGTTCGCGGACATCATGGACTGCACTGGACCCTTTTCACCAAGGATATGCACTCCAACTCATTTACCGATCCAGTTTCACAAGGCGGATTGCTCCACGCAATCATCGGAACTTTCTTGCTCGTTATTTTTGCAATGATCATCAGCGTTCCAATCGGAATCCTTACCGCTCTCTATCTGACAGAAATTCGCGGACGTTTTACCCGCCCAATCGAATTCCTTGTACAAGCGATGTCTGGCGTACCATCGATCGTCGCCGGTCTCTTTATCTACGCCGCGATCTTGATTCCTTTCACGAAAACCGTTAATGGAATTCAAGGATCACTCGCCCTTGCTATCTTGATGATTCCTACTGTGGCTCGTACCTCGCAAGAGGTACTCAAGTTGATTCCAAGCGATCTTCGCGAGGCTGGTGTGGCTCTGGGCGGTACGCAATGGCGCTCTGTCGCTCTTGTAGTTGTTCCAGCAGCTCGAAGCGGATTGATTACAGCGATGATCTTGGGTGTTGCTCGCGTAGCGGGAGAAACTGCTCCGATCCTTTTGCTCACAGGTGGAAGCGGTACCAAGAATTTCAACGTCTTTAGCGGCTCGCTGGGCTCGCTACCGAACTATGTCTGGCAGGCATTCGCCGCAGGTACTCCAGAATCCATTACAAGAGCATGGGCTGGCATATTGGTTTTGTTAATAATTGTTGTCATACTTTTCACTGCTGCTCGTGTCCTCGGAAATCGAAAAGTGGGTAAGAAGTAATGACAATTGAGTCCGAAGACAATCAAGGAGACGAGATGGAAGTAAAGTCCTCAAAGGGTTCGCTATCCGATATTTCTGCGGCGCGAATTCAAAAGCAGCCAGGCAACAGCGCTCTTGGCGTTGGACTTGAAGCTCGCGGAGTACATGCTTGGTTCGGAGAGAAGCATGCTCTGGCTAATGTCTCGCTAGATTTCTGGCCAGGCACTGTGACAGCGCTGATCGGTCCATCCGGTTGCGGTAAGTCAACATTCCTTCGCACCCTTAACCGCATGCACGAATTTATTCCGACCGCTGCAATGGCCGGCGAAGTTCTTCTCAACGGTGAAGATATTTATGCACCAGGCGTTGATGTCACAAAGATTCGCCTCAAGGTGGGTATGGTCTTCCAGAAGCCAAATCCATTCCCATCTATGACAATCGCCGAGAACGTGTTAGCTGGATTGAAGTTGGCTCAGCTCAAGGTTGAGAACAAAGATGATCTGCTTGAGGAGTGCCTCGAGCGCGCCGGTCTCTGGTCTGAGGTTAAAGATCGCCTCAACACGCACGGTGGAGCGCTCTCTGGCGGA
>Ga0364873_10422_pt2 | contig 14390 bp, 11 predicted proteins | sample ExccelAu500001D3_2_FD_206928 | JGI IMG/M metagenome (GOLD analysis project Ga0364873, IMG submission 206928) | Enriched cells from Trout Bog Lake Hypolimnion, Wisconsin, USA - BchlTB.Aug07.5000.01.D3 | ecosystem: Environmental > Aquatic > Freshwater > Lake > Hypolimnion/Profundal zone | place... | reverse complement strand
ATGTTGGGTTCAAGTTTAGAGACACCAATTTCGACGGATTGATCGTCAGCGTCGCTTTCGCCAATTGGCCGTTAAGCGTTGCCGTGACCGTTGCGACTACCTGGGTGTTGACTCCGGTCGTCGTAACGGTGAAGCTCGCACTCGTCTGGCTGGCTTGTACCGTCACTGTGGTGGGAGCCGTTGCCGCATTGTCGCTGCTCGAAAGCGACACAACCAGTCCGCCTGGGCCGGCCGGGCCGCTCAGTGTCAAGGTCCCAGTCGAGGAACTGCCCCCCTGCAATGTGCTCGGGCTAAAGCTCAAAGATGCGAGCGTCGCTGGCGTGACGGTCAAAGTAGAAGTCTGCGATTGGCCGTTAAGCGTCCCTGTGATGAGGGCGCCGGTCTGTGAGTTCACTGCGGTGGTCGCGACCGAAAAAGTGGCGCTCGACTTGCCAGACGCAATGGTCACCGAACCCGGAACCGTTGCGGCGGAGTTTCCGCTTGAGAGTGCGATGCTGACTCCGCTCGGACCGGCTGCGCCGTTTAGCGTCACCGTTCCCGTCGAGCTTGTTCCTCCTTGCACTGAAGTCGGATTCAGGGTCAAGGATGCGATCGCGGCCGGATTCACTGTGAGGCTCGCAGTTTGTACGGCTCCATTGCAGTTCGCCGAAATCGTTGCGGGCGTCTGGGTAATAACACCCAATGTGGTTATCGGAAACGTCGCCGAAGTCGCGCCAGACGGAATGGTCACCGAAGACGGTACTGTGGCCGCACTGGCGCTGCTCGACAAACCGATGGCCATACCCGAGCTTGGCGCGGCGGAACTGATGGTTACCGTTCCTGTCGAAGGGTTGCCTCCGACGACGGCGGTGGGATTCAAACCGACGGAAACCAAGGAAGGCGGATTGACGGTCAGCGTTGCGGCGGCGTTTCCGGGAGTGGCGGTCAGTGTCACGACCGTTTGAGACGACACCGGAATAGTCGGCACGCTGAAGCTGGCCGTGGTCTGCCCTGCCGGGACCTGCACTGTAAACGATTTGACTGCCGAACCATCGCTACTGGTGACCTGATAGGTTCCGCCTTGCGGCGGGGCACCGGTAGAGAGCGTAAGCAAACCGGTTACCGGTACGCCCCCGGCAACGGCCGTCGGGTTCACGGAAAGCGATTTGGCATAAGCGCTAGCAAAGGCCACCACCGTTGAGCCGTCCGCGTAATAGATGGACCCGTCGGCAGCCATCGCCACCGTATTGCCACCAACCCCCAAATTGAGAGGCAATGCATAGCTCCAGAGTAATGAGCGGGACGCCGTATCGACTGCGGAAAGAACCGCCGGGTTCCCTGACTGATAGGAGCCCGAGAGAAGGTAAAGGACGCCGTTCGCGTCCAGGATGGGGCCTAGGGGTCTAACGATGGGCAGAGTCAGTGTCCAAAGCGTACTGCCGGTTGCCCCGTCATAGGCATTAATGACACTGCCGGAGTAGGCCGAATAGATCGTCCCATCGGGGCCAATTGCGAAATCAGTATAGTTGGAAGAGTTGTTGCGGTTAGTCAGTGGTATCGACCATTTGATCGTTGCCTGCGGGTCAGTGCCGCACAGAAAGTCTTGTGGCGGATTATTACCGACACTAGTCTCATAGGCTAGGAAACCGGCGGGACTTGTGGTAAGCGATTGTGGGTTATTGTTGAGTGTCTTCGCCCACAGAATGGCGCCGGTCAGAGGGCTGATGCATTCAAATGACCCGAAATTCGAAGAGCATAGAAGATTTCCATCCGCACCGATCGCGGTCAACATTCGGTGGTAAGTCTGATCCGACCAGTCCGCATCCGACCAGACGGTTTCACCGGTGGAAGCCTTCATCGCGAGAAGAGTGAAAGGGTTGGGACCTGCGGCGTAATAGCCCGCTGCGCTGCAGAAAAGGAGCCCATTTGCCCCGGGAAGTGGAGCTTCAAATCCTGTTGTCGTATTCGACCACAGGACCGCCCCCGTCGCGCCGTTGAGTGCGAAAAGTCCTCCGAATGGCGCCCCTGGCCCTTGGCCGGACATCTGGCTCACAAAAACCGTCCCGTCCAATCCAACTGCTAAATACGAGCCGAGCGAGTTCCCGGAATTGAATATCCAAAGTATTCCACCTGTCTGCGGGTCAAGCGCATAGACATTGCATGTGTGCTCATTGTCGGTCAGGTAGACCTCGCCATGAATCCCGATGACCGGATTAATGCCAGTGCATGGCACCGACCACTTGACCGAGGGAACAGCGTTGGCGCCGCTGCTCACATTCGACTTGAACTGGTTCCCACCCATAATGGGCCAGCCCGAGTCTGCGAGTTGCGCCTGACCAATCACGGTCAAGCAGAAAACAACGAGTAACGCGACTCCGCGCGCAGGCCGGAAGGACATAGGGCGAAATTTGGCAGTAACCATGGCGGTGAGACTGAAGTTCATGGATCTAGATGGCAGAAAAAGGAATAAAGGGCGAATAGAGCAGTTTGAGGACGGCATTAACAGCGCCATCGTTCAAGTCAGCTTAGGCGAATGGTCCGGCCAAGAGCCATGCCGCCGCAATTTAGAATTGAAAGATATGTATATCCGTTGCAGATATATCCGCAACGGATATATAATGTTTCCGTGACTGCCAAATCGACACCGATCAAGCCGCTTACGCCCGCGGTTCTTCATATCTTGCTTTCGCTCGCCGACGGGGACAAGCATGGGTACGCGATTATTCAGTTCGTGTCTCAGCAGTCGAAGGGAGGCGTAACCATGGGGCCAGGAACGCTATACGGCACGATCAAGCGGTTGCTCGAAGTCGACTGGGTGGCCGAGGAAGCTGAACGACCGGATGACGACGACCCGCGCCGCCGCTACTACCGTCTCACCGAACAAGGACAGACGGCACTGAGGCAAGAACTGAAACGGCTTGACGGCATCGTCAAAATCGCAACTGTACAAGGGCTTCTTTCGGCGGTGGGTCGATGAATTGGATCGCACTTTTCCGACTATGCATAAGGGTATATCCGGGCGAATTCCGGACAAGGTTCGGCCCCGAGATGGAGGAAGTTTTCGAGCAGGGACTTGCCGAATCCCGCCAACGATCTCGCTATCTCATGCTGACTTTTGCGGACGCTTTGTCGGGCGGTATCCGGGAGCGAACCGCAGTTTCAAATCCTCGAAGCCTGATTGTCCTAGTCGGATGCCTGGCCGTTGGAATCCTCATCGGCTATGCCGACTTGCAGGCGGACGAACCGCAGGGCACTGTTTTGGTCGTCTTGCTTGGTGGTGGGTTGATCGGATCGGTTTGGCGACGAGGAACGCTGGGCAATGGACTCGCTCTCGCCTTAGGCATCCCCGGGATGTACTTGATCTCAGTTTTCTGGGGGAAGGGCGCCGTAGTTGGGCCGGGTTTGGTGATGATTGTGCCGGCTATGATTGGGCTCGCCTGCGGAACCGGAGTGAGGAAACTGCTCGAAGGTCACGGTAAAGGCGTCGTTGGATTCTCGCTGTCCGTTTTTGCCGGTTTTGTGTTTGGAGTCGGGGGAATGCTGTTGGGAACGCCAGTCGTTTTAGTCGCCTGCTCCCTCTTCGCGGGAGTTGGGCTCGGCCGATCGGTTCCGAAGCGCGCCTACTTTTGGGCAGTGTGCATGTCGGCATCTTTGCTCCTGACCGAGGCGTTTATGATGAGTGCTCGAAGTCGATCGATCGGGCCTTGGCATCCGATGCAGGATTTCGGCATCTCGCTCCTTGGCATCATCGGCGCCGCCATCGGAATCCGATTCGCGGACGAGAAAATCGCATGCAAGAGCTAGCTATCGCAGAAGCCGGGCTAGACTCTCTGTTATGATCGCCTACGCCCTTGCCCTGCTCACTCTCAAACAACCGATTCAGGACTCGGGCGGCTTCGTCCGGACGATCAACCGAACCGACGGCGTGGCCGTGTCTCAAACGGCGTCCCGAAAGCTAGTCGCCGCCGGTATGCCGGACGTCTGGCTTGTCGGTGCCGCTCATATTGGGATGAAGCATTACTACGCCGACATGCAGGCCGTGCTGGACGCTCAGGATGTTGTGCTCTTCGAAGGCGTTCGGTCGAAAGCCAGACCGATGACTCCCCCCAAGGTCGACCCAAAGGCGCCGAAGGCGCTTTACCAGGTGATCAGCGACGCGATCGGGCTGGATTTCCAATTGGTCGACATCAACTACAACCGCCCGCATTGGGTCAACAGCGACCTGACCATGGAGCAACTCGATGCCCTGAACAAAGCAGGCGGGCATGGTAAACCGACGCAGTTCGACATGGTGGAGAAGATGCTCGACCCGAATTCGCCGCAATCGAAGATGCTTGGTACGTTCTTCACTTCGGCGACACCCTCGATCAAAGACGCGTTCAAGATCTTCCTCGTCGACAAGGTCGCAAAGATCGACAGCATTCTGGCCGCGACAACCGATCCGACGACCCTCAACGTACTCTTGACCGAGAGGAACAAGTCGGTCGCAAGAGTGTTCGATAAGGTTCTCCATTCTGCCCAACCCCCCAAGTCGATCGGGGTGTTCTACGGCGCGGCTCACATGAAGGAGATTGAGAAGGCGCTGGCCGCCAAGTACGGATACAAGGCGACCGAGCAGCGCTGGTTCACGTTCGCAAAGGCGGATCGCAAAAAGCTGGATGAGGCCGGTCGCCAATTCCTAAACATGCTAGAAACTTCGGCGAAGGGCCTCTAGGCTAGCCTTTAGTCGCTTTCACGAATCCGACGTCGACGCCTTGGCCGCCGGTCGTTTGATGGCAATGGACGGCTATAACGATCTTCGCTCCCGGTTTGAGCATAGCTTTGGCTGCTGGGGTGATGTCGAGAGGCTCGTAGGAGTTGACGTATCCAGCTTCCTTGGTTGCCAACACTCCATTGACGTACACTTCGACATCCTCGTCGTGATACACGAGCGCCTGCAGGTCGTCGGCCCCGTTGGGCACCGTGAACTCGCGTCGCATCCAGATGTCGTCGCTCGTCCAGATCGTCTTCGGAGCGATTCCCGGCGTTCCTTCCGAACCGAACGGTCCGGCGCCCTGCTTCCACGTCGAATCGTCGAATCCGGAGGTTGTCCAACCTTCTGTGGGCTTGTCGGTGGTGTACTTCCAGGTCACTGGGCTCGTTCGCGAACTGGGAATTACCTCGACGAGTTTCGGCATCTTCGGAAGTGGCGCCCACTGTCCGGGCTTCTCTTTGTCGTCGAATCCGATCCACTTTCGCCAAGTCGCGTGATCGGAGAGCATCTTGATGAAGATGCCGCCGACGACGGGGCGCGCGTGCATTCCGTCGCTCTTGATGTCGGTGGTGACGTACGAATCCATTAGCGGCGATCGCGCCGAAGTGTGGGTTAGAAAGTCGTAGATCGGTGCAGTCAGGGCCTCGAATCCATCGAGATCCGTTGCCATGGTTGCGCTCCAGTAGGACCAATCGGTCTTCGTCAGCGTCGTACGCGAGTCGAGGGGAACACCGTATGGTTTGAGGACCGACTTGTAGAACTCAATCTCCTGCCGTGCGACCGAAGCTGGAAACACGTTCAAGTTCAGGATGCGATCCCAAACCAGGTTGTACTTTTGGCTCCATGTATTCGGCCTATCGAACGCAAGCAAAGAGTGGTTTCCGGCATCGGCGACTTTCATCCAGTGGGCGGCGTCGGTTTTGGCTAACTTGTCGTATCGTTCTGCGCTTGCGTTGTCGCCATTGATTCGACAGAGGTCGCCATAGGCGGCCAGGCCTAGAATCGCCTTCACCGATAGGTTGGCGTTGTGCGCCAGATGCCCCATAAAGTCGTCGGTGCAAAGCTGATCTTCGGGGTCGAGTCCGTAGTTCTCGAGATACTCGGCCCATTGCTTGAGCTTCGGCCACCATGGTGTCAACCATTTGGCGTTCCCCTCGGATTGGGCGATCGCGTCGCACATGATCAGCATGTTTCCGCTTTCTTCAACGGGCATCCCTTCGCCGCCATCGTCGGTTCCCCTCGCGATTGGATAGGTACCGAGGTCGTGTGGCGCATTCGGGAACTTCCAATGATCGGATGCGGCGTAGCTCAGGATCGGCACGATCGAAGCCTTTGCAAGCGTCGGGTTGAACAGGATCCAGATCGGGCTCATCGGGAAGATCACGTCGACTGTCGCGATGTCGCCGTTGCTGGTGTTTTCTTTCGTAAACATCAGCAGTTGCTTGTTCGCGTCGGCAGCGATTCCGGTTCCGGCGAGGCACTGACGATAGGAAAGGGAAGCGACCTGGGCATATTTCGCCCCGCCGGTCAAGAGCAGATCGTCCCAAAGCAGCTTGTCGAAGATGACGCATTGCTTCGATTCGTAGTCGAACTGCTGCTCAGCCTCTTGTAGGAGATTGGCCGGAGTTGCTCCGTTGCGTCGCCAGAAAGGCCGCAGCTTCTGGCCGAAATACTTGATCGCGTAGACCTCGTCGTACGCCATCAGCAGGTGACGGCTAACGCCCTTCGGAGTCACACTTCCAAGGTCAAAGGTGAGGGCCAACGTCGGTTGGTCATCATTTGCTGCCCTCGGCATCTTCTTGTCGTCTTCGCTCGGCAGTTTCCCACTCGACACGAACGAAGAGGTAAGCGCATCCTCCGATCCGATCGCTCCTTTCGCGAGTTTGGTCGACGCCGCCATGTAGGCGTAGCCCCAGTCGATTCGGGTGTCGTCACCGCTGTTCTGAAGGACAGGTTGGTCTTCGGTTCCGACCTTCAGCGCGGTCAACGGTCCCATCGTTTCGCGGCTCCAAACCACCTTTTGAGTTAGCGAGTTGACGCAGACTGCCGAACTTGTACTGTCGAATAGGGATACTGCGTGGTTCTGTCCGTCGACGGATTTGACCTTCCACTCAATGTAATTGACGGGGCGGGTAAGGGCGTTGAGGTCGTCCGGAAGCGCCGGAGTCATGAACGACAAAGTCACATGAATGTGCTTGTCGTCGAACTCGTAAATGCTCTGGGTGGCCGTCGTTTTCAATCCGACCTGAGGCATTGGATGAACGTCTTTTGGGGTTACGCCCATGAGCCGATAGGAGGCGCCGTCGATCCTGATTAGGCTGATTAGGGGTTGAGGATGGTGAGTCCAGTGACGGGTGACGTCATCTGTCAGGCGGTCCGCTTCAGACCAGATGCTGAAATAGGGATCGAAGGTGATAAGTGGAACTGCGGGCGGACGGAACGGTGCGGCCTGCGCGGCAGCTTTCGTCGCACCGAATCCCAGTGCCAATAAGGCGACTCCAAATGCTCTACATGATGAATTCAGGATCAAGTGGTACCCCTTTTGCCGAGACGCTCTAGTTTAGCGCCCCGCAGGTTCGAGTTATGCGTCAGCGAGGTGCATGATGAGCAGGGCGCGCACTTCCTCGCTCTTAAATGGCTTGCTGATGAACCCATCCATTCCCGCAGCAAAGCACTTCTCGCGATCTTCGTGGAGCGCCGCCGCCGTCATTGCCACGATCGGTGTTCGACGGTTCGATTCCTGAAGCTGTCGAATCGCGCGAGTTGCGTCCGCGCCGTCCATATTCGGCATGTGGAGGTCCATTAAGATCAGATCGTAGGGTCCGTCCATCGCCATTTTGACTGCTTCGACGCCATCCCAGGCGACGTCGACTGCAAACCCCATCTGTTCGAGAAGCCGTTGTGCGACAAGTACGTTGACTTCGTTATCTTCGACAAGGAGAATCTTTCCTTCAAGCCTCGAATGGACTTCCGTCTGCGATTGATCGGCGAACGGATCTTGAGGCTGTTCGCAAATTTCGACGGGGAACTCGAACCAAAATGTGCTTCCAGCGCCAAGCTCGCTACTGAGGCCCATGTCACCCGACATCAGAAGCACCAGATTGCGGCAAATCGTCAGGCCCAGGCCGGTGCCTCCATATTGTCGGCTCGTCGAAGCGTCGGCTTGCGTGAAGCTGTCGAAAACCGCCTGCTGTCGGTCGTCGGAGATTCCGACGCCGGAGTCTCTGACTTCGAATCGCAACCTGTCGTCTGTGTAGGTTGCTGAGACCGAGATCGTTCCGTCGTGGGTGAATTTGAGGGCGTTTCCGACCAGGTTCGTGATGATCTGCTGCAGTCGGGAAGAGTCCACCAATACGGTTGGAATCTTCTGAATCGGCAGATAGACCGCAAAATCGAGCCCTTTCGATAGTGCATAGGTCGAAAGAGTTGCCCAAGTTCGGTTAGGAGCCCTTCGATCGAACACGGACTTGGATCGAGAACCAGCTTGCCCGCTTCAATTTTGGACAGGTCAAGAATATCGTTCAGGATCACGAGAAGGGATTGGCCGCTCGCGCTAATCGCGTTGACGTACTCACGCTGTTCGCAAGACAGGTCGGTGCTCTCCAGTAATTGAGTCAGCCCAATCACCCCGTTCATTGGTGTGCGTATTTCGTGACTCATGTTCGCAAGGAACAGGCTCTTTGCCTTATTTGCTTGAACGGCTTGCTCGCGTGCCGCAATGAGTTCTGAGATATCGGTGACGGCTCCCACCATTCGAGTGACCTTTCCGTTCTCGTCTTGGATGTGAGTAGCTCGACTCAAGAGGTGACGCAGGGTTCCGTCCTTGTGTCGATAGCGATGCGTTGCCAGGTACTCGTCGATTTCGCCTGAGTTGTATGCGCGCGCCAACCTCCATGCGTCTTCCTGATCTTCGGGAAGGATTGAGTTTCGCCAGGTTTCGTGCTCGTTGGGCAGTTCGTGATCTTCGTAGCCCAGGATTGCCTTCCAGCGCGGAGAAAACCACATGGTGTCCTGCTCGAAATCCCAGTCCCAGATTCCGTCGTTGGTACCGCGAACGGCTAACTCCATTCGCCAAGTTGCCGCCCTGAGTGCCGCCTCAGCCTCCTTCTCGGCGGTGACGTCTACGATGATGCCGTTGAAGACGGTTTCGGTATCGGTAACTCGAACCGGTGTTGAGATCCCTCTCCACCACTTAACGCTATCGTTTGCCACGATGAAGCGTCCCTCGAAGTTCCAATCGGATGCGCTCGCGAGTGCTTGATCGATGCTCTGCTGCCACACCGCCATATCGTCCGGATGGATTTGAATCCGCGACCAATCTTCGACGAGTTCTTCTGCGGTAATGCCGAGATAATCTTTGATCTTCGGGCTTACGTAGTAGAAGCCCCTCTGGCCGTTCTTGCGCTCAAACCATTGGAAGATGACTCCGGGAACGGTGGTTGTGAGTGACTCAAGCCGGTCCCGAGCGTCCATCAGGCTCGCGTCTCCAGTTTCGTAACCGAAAATGCAGATGCTGTCTTCGCCGACGAAACGCCATCGAATCGATCGATAGGTTCCTGTTCCTGTGCGGATTCGATGTCTCCACTCAAGGCCCTCTCGAGCATATCGACTCTCGTCGAGATTCCATTCAGCCCTGGCCCTGTCGTCGGGATGAACCAATGTCACGAATCCGCGGCCGATCGATTCTTCCTTCGACCATCCGAGGGCGCTGACCCACGCGTCGTTGACGCATAGTATCAGTCCATTTCTGTCGGTGATACAGCACGGCTCCGGAAAAAGCCGGAACAGTTTGGCTTCGGTCGCGGTCAAGGACATAATTCTATGCTGGTGCCAGGCATCGGCATCCTGTGGTCTACGGCGTGATGCAATTCTACGGGTAATTGAGTGCCCGAAACCACAAATAGTTGTGAAAAGTTGGCAGGTTAGTACGCTTAACCGTTTCACCATAGTTCGTCTGATGGGATTCCGATCCTGTGAGCTATCAAAGACGCATCTTGGCGAGTAGAAGCTATCGTCGATTCGACAAAGGATAAATCATGAAGAGAAAAGGCAGCGCAGTTTGGAATGGTGGATTGAAGGACGGGAAGGGCACGCTTTCAACGGAAAGCGGCGTGCTTAACAACAGCCAATACAGCTTCAAGACACGTTTTGAGGATGGAATTGGAACGAACCCTGAAGAATTACTTGCAGCAGCACATGCAGCTTGTTTTTCGATGGCTCTTAGCAATCAGCTCGCTCAGCACGGAATGACGGCAGATAGCATTGAAACAACGTCCACGGTGACTATGGAGAACCTGACAATCACCAAGTTCGATCTCACGTTGGTAGCGACGATCCCCGACGCCGACGCCGATAAGTTCGCCGTTGCCGCTAACGAGGCGAAAGAAGGTTGCCCGGTTTCGCGTTTGTTCAAAGCTGAAATCACGCTGGACGCCAAACTCGCAGGCTAACGGTTCTTCGAGAGCCATGTGGATGTAGTCGATTACGCTCGAACCATTTCGGTGATTCGAGCGTAATCTGTTTCGGATGAACGTGTGGCAGTTGCGGTGGCGGGCGGTATTTCCGGCTGCGCTTGCTGCTTTCTGCCTCGCGTCCAATGCGCACGCCCAACCTGTTCAGATTAAGATTCCCGAAGGGCGGCGGCATTTCATTGTCCTTGTCGATGCCAGTTCCCAAATGGTTCAAGGGGGAGGATCGCTACCTGATCCGGAAGGGGCGTCGATGGCCCTTAGTGAAGCCGAAGGCGTATTGGCGAGCTTGCTTTACACGCCGGACCGGGTCGTCAAGGGTCCTTGGTATCGAGGGCCGAAGGATTACATAACGGTCGTTCAAGCCGGCATCTATGCATCCGAAACCGACCAACCTGACGGGCTCTTTCTGAGAAGGGCAATCTGGGCCGATACGAATGTCGGTCGTCGACGGTTCCTTGCTGCATTGCGTCCTAAGCAGCGACCCAATTCGAACAACTGGGCGTGGGCACTTCCTATCGGTCTCTCAGCCGCAGCGATCCCCGGGGTTCCGGTTCAGGATACGTTTGTGCTCGTTCTCGGAAAGGAGAGCATTGCGGGCGAATGGCAGGCATTCGAACGTCCACTGGCCAACCTCAAACTAAGCGCAGCGGCGGCACGGAATCTTGAGAAGAGAAAGGCAGGTCTACGCAACTCCGTCCAACTAATGGCGGGAGTCGGGTCGAACAACAATCCGTTGGCACGGACCTTCGGGGAAGGCTCGGCTCAGGTCTGCATTTCGGTACTTCATGCCGAATCGCTCATCACTCAAGCAACCGAGGGGGCATTGTCGAGGCTTCATCCCTTGGACACCGCGAATGTCGGCGGGGATGACCAAGGGCTATTTGTCGATCTTGCTACCGGCTCCCAATGGGATTCTGCGCATGCTAAGTTAGCTTTTCGAGCCGGCCAGACCGAAACATCGGCGGAATTCACCATGGCGCCGAAAAACCATATTCGAATTAAAAGCGTCGGTGGAAACGATGCAGATCTGATTCTGACCGTAAACAAATCGGTTTCAAACCCCATTCTAGGCAAACAACAGATCCAAGCCGTCTACCGGCGCGGTGTCCTCCTCCCGCCAGGAATCCGCCTTCGCTGGCTCTTCGCATCTCTATTTGGCTTGGTGCTTGTTGCGATTGGATTGGGTCGTTTGTACTACCGAGCGGTGGTTATCTGGCACTTTCACCTTTGGCTTCCTGGGTATGTTGCCGACTTTGAACTTCCATCGCTTGTGAATCGCGCAACATCTAAACAGATCCTTCGTCAAAGAGGTGAAATTGGAGATATTGCTGCCGTGTTGACATTGCCCTCTCCTCTCATCCGATGGCTGTTCTATCGAAACACAAGGCTGACTTGGGACCCAATGTTGCGAATAAGTGAGATTCCTGACGTTACGACCGCGAAACTGACAGAATTGCCGACCACGGTCAAACTCAATTGGTTCGACTTAACGTCTACCTCAGGGGAATTTACACTCACAATTGAGCGTCGAGTTGTATTGGGTAGAAATCCGCGAGCGCAAGTCCGCGTCCGATTCTTGTCTTCGACGCCGCCAAACGAGCTGAATCAAGAGAACTTATGAACTCCGAAGCTTCGAATCAGGAATTGCCGAAAGCGGCTATCCGCGACCGCAGCAAGCTGTTTCGTATCTCCCTTGATCTCGGTTCGGATTCGACAGTCGCGTTCGTCGGCGTTCCCGGACAAACCGAATACAGGCAGATCGAACTGCAGTACTTCTTAAGGGCGCTTGCTACGGTGCCCGACCTCCTGCGCGACCGGTACGATCGACCGTCCCACCGTTTGAAGAGCCGATATGCGGTGAACTCTCTGTTTCAGACGGCTGAAGCGATCACATCCCGGGAGCACCCTCAATACGGCTATCTCGAGGTCTTGCCGAGAACGCACTCGCGAACTCCTTTGGTCGATTTCGAGCAGTACGTACGCGAAGCTCGGTCAAGCGGATCGAAGGCCGACCTGGCCAGGAACTCGAATCAATGCTTCTTTAAGTTCATCGACGACACATCGGCGCCATTTCCCTCAAGCGCGCTATTGCCTAACGCCAAGCTGATCTTCCAGTCAGGTGTCGGTCTTGAGAAGCACTACGAGGTCGCGGCGAGCGGCCACGCCGACTGGATCAAACTTCACCCGGTCGAAATTATAAAGAACCAGGTCTGCTTGATCCTGGAGAACTTCATTCGCCCTCATCCGGACCTTCGCGATGAACTGAATCGAATGCCGAACTGGAGCGACTGCGTCGTTGTCCTTACCGTTCCCAACACCTACAGCCCATTCCATCGGGAGGTCCTCGCCGAGTCGGTCAAAGAGGCCCTGGGTTGTGAGGTCGAGACCATAACAGAGTCGGACGCGGTGGTCTTTTACTACATCGCTAAGGTTCAACCCGATATCGGGTTATCGGGCGACGCGATGCAGGGGATGGAGCAGAAGTACCTTACGATCGATATCGGCAAGGGGACGACCGATCTCACGCTGATGGCTGTCACCCACAAGGATGCGAGCGCAGCAGAGAAACAGAGTCGAGGATTGGATCCGTCTTCCAAGGCGATCATGAAGCACGTCTTCGTCGATGCCAGAACTGGCAGAGCAAGCGGTGGAGCGAAAATGACATTCATTCTCGCTCGATTCTTCGAAAGACTCATCGACTACAGTCTGAAGAGGACGCTTGAGTCGTTCTCGACGCTCAGTTCAGAGGAGGCTAGCCGTCTTGGTGAGATTCATCGGTCTCCATTGCGACTAACGACTCGCAGTACTGCGCAAATTCCGGAAGACTCAGCTCAGAGCCGCCGGCTGTTGGAGTTCGAAAGGATCTGCGATTGGTACAAGCGCGAACTCGACCTCACATCGGAGGGGGTCATGATGCCGGATTTGGGCGCGAAACCAGAGTGTGGCGAGATCGCAGACTATATCGCTCAAATAACTCTAGATCAAGCATCCGCAATACACAACGTTTTGCTGACTCTCGGCCAAAAGTCACAGATCCGGACCGCCGTCGCAGAGGCTCTGGAGAGCCCGAACAAAGTTCGAATCGGCGCCGATAGCCAACCGAATGCAAAAGCGCTTGCCACCGCCGGAAAGGGAAGGGGCTCATCACAACCTGATCCGAACGCTGTCCAGCTGGCGGGGATCTGGAGCGATCTCGAAACGGAGATTGAGGCGTACGTTCTTGAGAACCTCGATGAAGTTCTTGTCGAACTTGCAATGGCTCACGTTCATGGGAACGATAACGTCGAATTCGACGATGCCGCACAGGCGCTATCGTTCATGATGGGGTATCGAACGGGAGGGAAAAGCAGCGACGGCTTTAGACCCAAACACATTCGAACTCACCTTATCGTTGCGGGACAAGGCTCACAGTTCAAACCCTTGAGAAATCGATTGTCGAAACTGCTTAAGGACTCGGGTTTTGGAACAATCTACACCGAGCAGAAGCTTAAAGAGCTCGGTACCGCAAGTTCCGCTTCGGCAAAGATCCTGCCAAAACCAAAAACATCGCTTTTCAAAAAGATCAAGGAGTTCACGCGCGATAGGGATGGGGAAGAAGCCCCATCTTCGTTCGATCCCGTTGCAGTCGAGCTTAGCGGAGCCAATCTAAAGGACGGTTGCGCGTATGGCGCTCTTGATTGGTATTCGAGCAATCCGGTAATGCAGAACCCGGATGCAATCCACGGACAATTGGTCGTAACACTCTCGGGAGGAGGCGATCCGTTTGTCGTCGATATGGATGAACTAAACTCAAACAAAAAAGTCGAGATTACAAGGTCCATATTCGATGCCCAGGTTGTGTACTATCTGCCGTCGAAGGGTTTTCGAGTCGATCAACAAAAGAAGCCGGGTGGCTCCGTTATGGGTACCCTGATGAGTTGCAACCACCTTGCTATCCAGATACGGCCACCAAAGACGACAAGCCACCTCGTGGTGTCGACTAGCTCAGGACAAACTATCAAATTGAAAGAATCGATTTACGGGTCTGAAGATGCCAAGGACCTAAGGGAGATGTTGTGGCCAGCACTGCTGCTCGACGAATAGGGCTCTCGCCCCGTAGCTGGTGTGCCTTCGCACTCGTTGCCTTGGCATCTTCAGACCCGTAAATCGATTCTTTCAATTTGATAGTTTGTCCTGAGCTAGTCGAC
>Ga0364873_10461_pt1 | contig 14433 bp, 5 predicted proteins | sample ExccelAu500001D3_2_FD_206928 | JGI IMG/M metagenome (GOLD analysis project Ga0364873, IMG submission 206928) | Enriched cells from Trout Bog Lake Hypolimnion, Wisconsin, USA - BchlTB.Aug07.5000.01.D3 | ecosystem: Environmental > Aquatic > Freshwater > Lake > Hypolimnion/Profundal zone | place: USA... | reverse complement strand
GGTCAGCCGCTCGGTTTGACGTTCGTTCAAGTGGCGCTGTCCAAGTATCAAGGAGTCGGTGATTGGGGAGACAACTCATGGGCTACCCCGGACACTTTAGGGACCGCTCAAGTCCTTTACATCGAGAACAACAGTTTCACATCGTTGGGAGGTGTAGAAAACGACGTTGCCGCCTGGGGAGGAGGAAGTTTTGGCGGTATCAGAATCGCTTGCCGATATAACACCTACAATCCCTCGGCGGCTTCCGGCATCTGTAGTTCCGCTCACGGGACGTCCTGGAATGGTCGAAATCGCGGCACACGTCACTCTGAAGCGTACCGGAACACGGTCACCGATACAAATAAAGTCGGAGACACGGTCTCAGGTTCAGTGGCCGGCACGTTGTACTATTTCCAAAACACGGACCAGGGCTATTTCAACTCGTTGGTGAAGGTGGATAACGAAAGGGATTGGCGTACATCCAAACCCGTATTTGGTTACTGTGATGGCAGTGAGCCGTGGGACACAAACGACGGTGTCGTGTATGCCGCCGGAACGGTCACCGCCACGGGGTCAGGCGACTTGATTGACTCCAATGCGAGTTGGGCGGCCAATCAGTGGTCACCGGTCGGGGTCCCCTATTCAGGCCGGGATGTGACCCAGGGCTTTGGAGGAGCTCTCACAAGCAACACGGCCAACACCGCTGTGTTTGTAGGTGAATTCCAATATTACAACGCCTGGACAGCGGGTGACAGCTATCAAATCCTTCGCGCCGCCGCTTGTATCGATCAACCGGGTCGAGGGATGGGCGCGTTGCTCACAGGGTCTTCCGCAAATCTTGTCAGCACCGGAAGCCCCGGACCGGTCGCTCAAGTTCTTGACCCTATTTATGTGTGGAATAACAGCCATAGTGATCCGACCTATAATTCAAATCCCGTGTCGGTCGGTTCGGCAAACCCTCGTTTGATCGCGAACCGCGAGTGGTACGCGGAATCCCTGACTCAGGCCGCACAGACTTCTCCCACCTCTCCATTCAACGGCACTTCCGGGATGGGCCATGGAACTCTTGCCAATTGTCCGACGACGTGTACAACCGGCGTCGGCTACTGGGCCACCGACCAGGGAAACTGGAACCAAAGTGGGGACGGGTTCGGACAGGGTGAATTGTTTGTCTGCACCGCCCCCAATACTTGGACCCTCTATTACATCCCCTACGTTTATCCACATCCCCTGGTTTCCGGCGCGCCGCCGCCTCCCACGATCACGGCATTCAGCGCCAGTCCGGCGACGATTACGGCGGGACAATCCACCACGCTGTCCTGGACCGTCACTGGAGACACTTCGCTTAGCATGACTCAGGGCATTGGCAATGTTTTCGGCCAATCGTCCGTCACGGTGAGCCCCAGCCTCACGACAATCTATACTCTCACAGCGGTGAACAGCGGGGGATGCTCATTCCAGAATGTCACCGTCACTGTTTCTAGCAGTTCTTCCGGGGGAGGGAACCCCTCATCGACCTTTGTCCCGCGGGTTTACCCAAACCCCTGGCGGTCGGACAGGCATGCCGGGAAGAACATTACGTTTGACGGATTGACATCTGGGACCGACATCAAGATCTTTACGGTATCGGGTCACAAGGTGGCCGAACTGCAGACCGATGGCCCGAGCGTGCCATGGACCCTGACTAACAATGCCGGCGACAAAGTCGCCAGCGGCGTGTACCTGTATGTGATCACGGACAATGCTGGAGACAAAGTGCGAGGGAAAGTGGCGGTCATAAGGTAGCAGGCTTCCATTCTCTCCATCGATCTCTCGTTACGATCAACGCTTCTGATACACCGGGATCCCTCACGAATTATCAATCGGATGTTTTTGATCCACCTGTTTTCTTACGGTTTTAAAGAGAAATCTGGTTTACATCTGTTGCCCCTTGGGATATTATGGGGTGCCAAATGAATCGACGTTATTGTCGCCTCTTATTTCTTTTAGTATTTATAACGACGTCGGTTGTTCCTTCGTCACAGGCGGCGGCCTGGTCCGGGATCATTAATTCGCCCCGCGCGACGGATTGGACGACGGCCGGCATTCCTGGGGGCATCCCCTCCGGGTCCTGGAAGCAATGCGGATCGACCATCGCGGCTTACGGGTCCAGCGGTTCCTATGCATCTCCGTCAACCATCCAGAGCGCCATCAACGCCTGCGGAACAAATCAGTTCGTCCTTCTAGGCCCCGGAGACTTCTACCTTTCAGGGGAAGTCAACCTGAAAAGCAATATGGTCCTGCGGGGTTCAGGGGCGAATCAAACTCGTATCCACGTCAGCGGCTCGAACGTTGGGTGCGCCGGTTCCGGAGGCGTCGTCTGCATCGATGGCGGCCTTGCCTATGGCGGATCCTGCATCACCGGCGGGACGAATTGGTGGTCCTGCGCTAACGGGACATTCTCTCCCGGCTATCCGCAAACAGCCAATTGGACGGGCGGTTACACGCAAGGGTCCCCGACCATCACACTGGACAACGTCTCCGGGATTGTGGCGAACGTCACCCCCATTGTCCTTGATCAATGCGATACCGGAATGAGTGGTAGCATCAACGAGGAGGGCTGTGCCGGACCGAGCGGCGCCGTTACGTCCGCTTCGATCTACAGCGGCGGCGGAGGAACCGGGTACAACGTGGGCGACACCGGCACCATCGGCTGTTCACTGAATTTCGGGCGATGCTACGGTTCCGGTACGGCTACCTATCAGGTGACCAGCGTCAGCGGGGGCACCGTCACGGGCTTCACGATCACAAGCGGCGGCGGAGGCTACACCTACAGCAGCAGCAATTCGTATGTGACCAACTACGGCGGTCTTCCCTATGTAGCCACCACAGCCACCAGCGGGAACGGCTCCGGCCTCGAACTCCAGATCACAGGAGTGACCGGCTACGACAACGGCGGTTTTTTTATTTCCGGAATCGATATGATCGGCGCCGACCAATCCGATTCGGGAACCTCGCGCCCGGGACGTTCTCAATCGGAGGTGGTTGTCGCCACGTCGATCAGAGGCAACACGCTGACTCTCAGCCACCCGATCATGAATCCGAACTGGAACACCAACCAGTCTCCTCAAGCCTGGTGGGGAAACTCCACCATCACCAATGCCGGCGTCGAAGATCTGATGCTGGACGTGAGCGCGCTCAGCACGTCCGCCGTCAGCATGAATAACGCCACCAACGTGTGGGTCAAGGGAATTACCAGTTCCACGGCGAACTATCTGCACGTGATCCCCTTCGTGGCCTCGAACGTCGAGGTTCGCGACAGTTACTTTTATTGGACCAAGAATTCGGGGACGGAGAGCTATGGAATCGGTTCCGCGGGAGACGTGGGGAACGCGCTGTTTGAAAACAACATCCAGCAGGGCATCGTGGATCCTCTGAGCGCCGCGGGAGACTGCAACGGCTGCGTGTATGCCTATAATTTCTCCGTCAATCAGTATGACTCTCTGGCTCCTTTGTTCCTGTTTACTTCATCGAATATGCATGCGGCGGGGTCGAATTACATCCTTGAGGAAGGCAACATTGGTTCGGGAGCGGCTCAGGATACGATCCATGGCCCGCATCTGGCCAACACGTTCTTTCGCAATTATTGGAACGGTTACGAGACGAACAACGGAACGCTGCCGCTCTACAACACCATCCCGGTGGTCATCGGGGGCTACTCACGCTACAACAATTATCTGGCCAACGTTCTGGGCACGGCAGGTTACCACACCTACTATCAGTGCAATCCGGCGACGTCTTTGCAGCAGTATTGCGCGGCGTATGGCGGGTCCTACCCGGGCTATACCCATATCTGGGATATCGGCTGGTCGCACTCCGTGCAGCTGGACTACAACAACACTCCGCCACTGCCCAACGACCTGCTGACGGCCAGCTCGCTGTATCGCTACGGGAATTATGACACGGTCAGCGGCGCGGTTCAGACGAACTCTTCTGAAGTTCCGACGTCAGACCCTAATTTTCCCAACGTCGTTCCGAGCGGGACATTTCCGGCATCGTTTTACAATGGGGTGGCCGGCGTCTATCCGAATTGTGGCACGGGACTCTCGTACTGGAAAAATCCCAGCACGGGCGTTTGCCCGCCCTATCCGGGGATCGGCCCGGATGTTAAGAATGGGGACATCGGCATGTGTACGAGCGGGACCTATAAATGGTCACGGGCGCTGAACGCCAACCAGTGCGCTGGCGGAACGTTTGCTGCTTCGGTTAACGGCGGATACGGATACTCCAACCCCGCCATGCGCTGCTACCTCAATCAGATGGCCGGAACCCCGGACGGAACGGGAAGTCTGTTGAGCTTCAATCGGACCGCGTGTTATGCGAACGATCCGGCCGGCAGCGGCAGCGGCAATGTGGCGCCGGTAATTACGAGCGCCGGGAGCGCCACAGGTGTGGTGGAAACGGCCTTCAGCTATCAAATCACCGCAACCAACAATCCCACAAGCTATGGCTCCTTCGGGTTGCCGACCGGACTGACGGTCGACACGACAAGCGGCCTGATCTCCGGGACTCCCACCGACAACGGAATCTCGACATCTACGATCTTTGCTATCAACAGCTTGGGAACGGGATCTGCCACGCTGACAATAACCATTGGTGGTACGGGGAATACCGGGTCTGCTCCTACTTACTCGCCAAGTGTATATCCCAACCCCTGGCGGTCGGATAAGCATGCCGGAAGGAACATTACGTTTAACGGATTGACAACCGGCACCGATATCAAGATCTTTACGGTGTCGGGCCGCAAAGTGGCTGAACTTCACACGGACGGACCCAGCGTCCAATGGGATTTGAGCAACGACAGCGGCGACAAAGTCGCCAGCGGGATTTATCTGTATGTGCTTACGGACGGCCAAGGCGATAAGGCAAGAGGCAAGGTGGCCATCATACGTTAGTCACGCGTAGGGGCCGACCTTGTGCCAGCCCGAAATGGAATTGCGGTTCGCCATGGAGACGGACAATGCATTCGGTTTTCATTCCAGGGTGGTTGACCCGAATCGGATGGTTATTGCGGGCCGGCACAAGGCCGGCCCCTGCAATTCTTCTTGTCCTGCTGGTTTCCCCCGCACTGGCGGCGACACCGTGGTCCGGCATGCTCGATCCCAGCCGCGCCATCGACTGGACGAGCGCTGGATTTACGATTCCGAACTATGCGAACAATTGCACGACGCAGCCCCAACTGACTGCCAACGATTCGACAGCCGCCGCGGCCAACGGTACTGCTATTCAAAACGCCCTGGCCTCGTGCGATGCGACGCATAACGTCGTCAATCTGCCATCAGGAATTTTTTATGTCGCCGGTTTTAACTACGGCGCGCAAGGAAAGCAAGTGCTTCGTGGAGCGGGCCCGAATGCCACCTATCTCTACATGACCACAAACAACGGCTGTGGTGGCCTTGGCGGTGCCATCTGCATGGAGGCTGCGAATTGGAACTATGCCGGGGGAGCTGCCGTGCTTCCTCCAAGCGGCACGCAGCAGTGCCAATGGACGTCCGGGTATCCACAGGGAACAACAACTATCACACTGAGCAATTGTCCAGGTGGGCCTCCTTCCGTCAATCAAATGCTGATTCTCGATCAGGCCAACGACACCAGCGATACGGGTGGTATTTACATGTGCGATGGAAGCACTTCCAACTGTACCTACGAAGGAGTAAGGAATACCGGGGGACGGGTCATCAATGGCATTGCTCATTCCGAGCTGCAGATCGTGTATGTCACCGGAGCAACTTCGCCGGGCAACGGCTCCTATTCTGTAACGATCTCGCCGGGTATTTACTTCACCAACATCCGCACCAGCCAGAACCCCGGAGCATGGTGGGCCGGTTTCGTCCAGAATGACGGAATTGAGAACTTGACTCTGGACTATACCAACAGCAGTGCTGGACCGACGGACATCGCCGGCGTGACGATGTTCAGTTGTTATCAGTGCTGGATGAAAAATGTGCGCAACATTGATGCGTCAAGGGCAGCCGTAGAGCTATATCAGGCCGCATTCGGTGTGATCCGCGACAGCTACTTTTACGGCGCCCGTTCCCATGCGCAGACGAGCTACAACATCGAGGGCGATACATCGTCCGGGTTCCTGATTGAGAACAATATCATGCAGCAGCCGACAACCACGCTGCTTTTCTCCTATTCGAGTGCGGGGAATGTGGCTGACTACAACTTCAGTGTCGACAACATTTTCGGTGATGGGACATGGACATGGGGAATGGACCCTTCCCACGCCACAGGGAATAACTTCAATCTCATGGAAGGGAACAATACTTATTGGATCGATGCGGATAACGCTTCAGGACCTGGCGATCAGGCGACGGCATTCCGCAATCTTCTCAGCGGACTCAACCCTGGGCACCCCAATGGGAGTACGCCATTCACTCTGGCCGCGCTTGACCGTGACTGGAATCTCATCGGGAATGTCTTAGGAACGCCCGGTTACCATACCCAGTATGAGGAGTATGCAACTTCCATGAATACCTTTAGCGGGGCCGGGGTTCAGAGTGTTTATAACCTTGGGGCCGGCGGAACAGGCGGCGTATGCTCTCTTGCTCCTCCTCAAAGCACGCTTTGCGATCCGCTCGTGGTCAGCACTCTGATGCGCTGGGGCAACTATGACACGGCGACCAGCGGGGTAACGTGGGACTCCACGGAAGCCTCTCCGGCAGCCGTCCCTTATGTGAACGCGAATTTCACGTCATCCTATTTTGACTCTCTGGCACACACGCTCCCCGCTTCTCTCTACTACACCACCCGACCTTCCTGGTGGCCCACAACGAAGGTATGGCCGCCGATCGGTCCCGATGTGTCCTCCGGCAATTTAGGTATTTGCAGCGGAATCTACGCCGGGGCGCAGGCGACGGCATCGGGCCAATGTCCGGGTGGTAGTTGGAGCAGCGCGTGGGCGGCGCATGCCACCTCGATACCGGCACAGGACTGCTACTTGAACGTCATGAAAGGGCCGCCGGATGGGACGGGAAATGTTCTGCCATTTGATGCCGACGGCTGCTACGGGAGTTCATTGTCTCAACCACCCCCTCCTCCCCCTTCGTCCAATTCTTCGAGTATTTTCCCCCGCATTTACCCCAACCCCTGGCGGTCGGACAAGCATGCGGGTAAAAATATCACCTTTGACGGATTGACAACCGGTACTGATATCAAAATCTTTACGGTATCGGGTCACAAGGTGGCGGAACTTCACTCGGACGGACCCAGCGTCCAATGGGATTTGAGCAACGACAGCGGCGACAAAGTTGCCAGCGGGATTTATCTCTATGTGATTACGGACAATGCGGGGGATAAGACGAAGGGGAAAGTCGCGATCATTCGATGAACGTCAAACGACATGGCAAATGGCAAAGAGCCAATGGGAGATGGCAAAGGGTGTCACGCCATTTAACATTTGCCATTTGCCTTTTGCCATTTGCCATGTTGTTCGTCGCTGCTCAGTCGCCGGCGGCGACGCCCTGGTCCGGTCTCCTCTATCCAACGTACGGAACAGGGGCCTGTGCCACGGCGTCGACCACCGCTCCAGGCCAGTGTGCCATCGACTGGTCCACGGCGGGCATTCCGGGCGGGATCCCTTCGGCGTCGTGGACGCAATCCGGCTCGACGATTCTGGCTTCGACCTATGGCAATGGTTCAACGGATGCCACCTCGGGTATCCAGAGCGCCCTCAACTCATGCGGAGGGACCAGTTCGGCCGGGAAATACGTTCTCCTAAGCGCTGGGACATTCCTCCTGGACGGGCAGCTGACCATTCCGTCCTACTGCGCACTGCGCGGTCAAGGCGCCAATCAGACGGTCCTGAACTCGATGGGCACGAGCAACGAGCCGATTTATATGGGTTCGGGAGGACCGACCTGCGGAACTTGGACGACCTACTGTCCTTATCCCGCTCAGGTTTCGATTACCGGAGGATATGCGGCGGGTTCGACCTCTATCACGGTAAGCAACGCGAGCGGAATCAGTGCGGGAATGTACCTGGTGATCGACCAGATTGCCGACGGAACTTTTGTGACAACCTCCGGCGGTGAAGGTGCGCGCGGGTCGTTCACGGACGGTAATCAGAGCGCCACCGGGGTGTACGCGCAAGGGCAGATCAGCGAAGTCGAAAACGTCAATGGAACGACCCTGACGATCTCCCCGCCGCTGTACGTCACCTACTCCAACGGCCCCGTGGCAATTCCCTTTTCGGCCACCAAGTATGCCGGGGTTGAAAACCTGCAAATCTATGCGAACAACAGCCACACGAACTCCGCGACCAACGACTCCTACTCAAATATCGACCTGTACGGCTGCGCCTACTGCTGGGTTTCTGGCGTCGAGGGCAACTACACGGACGGCGACCATGTGAGGCTCTACTGGAACTTCCATAGTGAAATCGTGAACAGCTATTTCTCGAACGCCTACCATCACGCAGCCGGCAACTACGACTCCGATATCTCCCTGGGGGAAAAAACCACGCTTTCGCTGGTTCAGAACAACATCTTGGAGCGTCTGCACTGCTCCACCATGCTGGAAACAGGAGTCTCCGGGAACGTGATTGCCTACAATTACACGTTCGGAGACTTTGACACCACTGCCCCTACATACGTCATGATCGAGCCTTCGATGCATGCGAGTCACCCGCAATTTAATTTATACGAGGGAAACGTAGGCTCGTCCCATAATCCTGACAGCATTTGGGGATCGAACGCCAACAATACGGCGTTCCGAAATTGGATGTCGGGGACGACCAAGATTTGTAGTCCTAGCACTGCTCGAATTACGGTTACGTGTTCCCCATTTGGAGCATACGGGGGCAGTGGAGTCAATGGCTGGTGGGCAACCGCAGGCTCCGCCGACCTCAGTATTACCTATCTCGGAAACGACTGGAACATCATCGGCAACGTATTTGGCTCAACCACGCAGACTAACTTGGAGACCAACGTCCCACAGGCCTGGGCGGTCTGCGGAGTCGGCACGCCGTGTGGGTCAAACAGCCGCACTAACGGCAACACCTATGGCTACACCTGGGGATATACGACGATCGGCGACAACGGCGGAGGGACCGGCGATACCCTTCAAGTTTACACCGACGCTTTCCTGCACGGAAATTTCCTGAACATCAATGGTAGCCTGACTTGGGCGAGCGGCCTGACACAAAGCCTGCCCGCGAGTTTTTACCTGAGCGGCCAGCCTTCCTGGTGGCCTGGAAGCCTCAAGTGGCCCGCGATTGGTCCCGACATCAGCGGAGGCGCCGGCCCGGGCGGTCATGCCTACTCTCCAGGGAACGCCGCTCAATACTGCTATCAGAGCATCATGGGAGGAACGGACGGGACAGGAAGTCCTCTGACCTTTAATGCCGCCTCCTGCTATGGAAGCAGTGGAGGCTCCTCCACCCCCCCAACAATCTCGACATTCACCGCCACCCCTGCTTCCATTACGAGCGGCCAGTCGAGTAGCCTTTCTTGGCAGGTCGCCAACGCCACGGATGTTGTGATTGATAACAGCGTCGGAGACGTCACCTCCACAAGTTTCACCGTGGTCAGACCCATGGTAACGACCACCTACATCTTGACCGCTTATGGTTTAGGAGGCGCGATGAGCCAGACGGCAATGGTCACCGTGACGGCGGCGCAGGCGCCAACCTATTGGGTCAGTCCGACCGGGGCGGCGGCCTGGGGAAGCTGCAGCGGCACCACCCCCCTCTCTGGAGCGAGCGCCTGTTCTCTCGCCACGGCCAATTCCAGCGCCGTGGCGGGCGATCTTGTATACCTGCGTTCAGGAACCTATACCCAATCCAGCAGCGGGACTGGAATTACGCCATCGAACAGCGGTACAAGCTCCAGCAACATGATTACGTTTGAGGGCTATCCTGGCGACTCGTCGCAGCCCATAATTTCTGGAGGCTACTACGGGATCGATCTTGACGGCGGCAATACCTACATTTCAGTCCTGAACATCGAATTTCTGAATCAAACCATCGAGTGGGCGTTGATAACCGAAGGCGCCAATCACAATCAAGTCGCCAACTGTAACTTTGAAGTGAACATCGTTGAACGCGCTCCTACATTCTTTATTGGTCCTGAAGCTGACCTGAAATTTCCAACGCACAATTGGGTTCACAACAATCAATTCATATACACCGGGTCGGCTGACGGAACTGAAGGACAAGGTTGCACCGATGGCGGCGGGGACGATCTGGATATTGGCCAATCGGGAGGTACCTATGGCAATACCACGGGGGATATGAGTAACAACAATACGATAGAGAACAATGTCTTCGATCACGATCCTCACGCCGCGATCGATGGATATGGAGAATACACCGTCATTCGCAACAATGTCTTTCACAATGAGCCTTGGTCAAGCGGCTGCACCACGACCTCGAATTACTCCAATACGACCTACTCGAATTCTGCTTATGACGGGCTGTACGGGCATCGCGACTCTCAATACAGTGAAGACTTCGGCCGCGATATGACGTTCAATCTGCTAGAGGGCAACCGTTACGGCTATGCGAGTATCAATCAGGATAACGACGGAGCGGAGGATTTCGATCTTGCAACCAATGGTTCCATCTTCCGATATAACTATCTCTACGCCTCTATGGGTTCCTGTCTTCAGTTCAAATATCAACGAGGTTCGGGCGTGGGCGTGGGAGGCAACGGAGGCACATACGATCGAACCTATAACAATACGTTTTATGACTGCGGCATCGGTTGGCCGCCAGCCACGGAAGCCGGTGGAGATGGGTGCAACACTACTTCCTGTCCGTTCGCGTCCGTCGCTATATCCAACTACGATGGAGCGGGCTCTGCTGCGGGAAACGTCTTGAAGAACAACTTGATTTATGAGCCAGATAGTCTTGGCCTGGCGATGTTTGGAGCTGATGCGATTGACCACAGCCCTGGTGGGTCTACTCCTCCATTTTCGCCGACCATTTCATGGTCTGAATTTCCCACGGCGGTGAATAATTGGTGTACAAAGTCACAAAGTTCCAGCGGTGCCTGCGTTGCCACCGGCAACCCGCTGTTCAACAATCCCGACATATCCAACCCAGCGAGTCTAACTTTGCCAGACTTGAGCTTGCAGAGCACATCCGGAGCGATTGACAAGGGAACGAATCTAACCGTGGCCACAAATTCCGGCAGCAATACCACAACCCTGACCGTCGCAGACGCTCAATACTTTCAGGACGGTACCTGGGGCAGCGACCTGTCGCGCCCTTCGGCTGGACTGGGCGGGACCATGCAGGCGGACTGGATTGCGATTGGATCCACCACGAACGTTGTGCAAATTAGCGCGATCGCCTACGGGACCTACAACAATCCAGCAGGCACGATCAAGCTGGCCACCCCCATGACCTGGAATACCGGGGCAAACGTCTGGCTTTATAAAAAGTCGGACGGTACGCAGGTGCTATACGGTGCGGCGCCCGACATGGGCGCCTACGAATACACAGGCCAGGGGGTAACGACCACGACTACGACCACGACTACAACCAGCAGCACAACCAGCACGACGACAACGACGTCAAGCTCAACCACAACGACTCAACCGGTGTCCGGAGGTAACAATATCTACATCGCCCAGAGCGCGGCGGGGGCACAGAACGGATCCGATTGCGCGGATGCCTACGCTTACACTTTTTTCAATAATCCGGCGAATTGGACGACTGGCACACCCAGCAGCACCTTGATCGGCCCAGGGACGATGGTGCATCTGTGCGGAACGTTTACGGGAACCGCGGGGGCAGCAGAATTCACCTTCCAAGGAAGCGGAACCAGTGGGAATCCGATTACGATCTTGTTCGAGAAAGACGCTTCGTTGACGGCGCCCTATTGGGGGGATGGCTCGCATGGGGCGATTACCTGCAGTGGTTACTCCTACGTGACGGTGGATGGCGGAACGAATGGTTCGATTCTCAATACGGCGAATGGGACGGCGCAGGCGAACCAGCAATCGAGTAATGGGATTTACCTTGACAGCTGTCCCAACGCCGAAATCAAGAATTTATCGATTACCGGCATCTATATGAATCAAGGCACCTCTTCTGGCGCCACCGATACCGGGGGACAGAACACTTTCGGTGTGTCCCTTTTAGGAAACTCGACCAACTCGTTGATCCATAACAATACTTTGAACAACGCACGGGCCGGCGTCAATGTGACTTTCGATGATGGTTTCGACGCCAGCGGCGTCCAAATATTCAACAACACAATCGCTGATCATCCCTGGGGCGTCGTCGTGGGCGCGGACAACGCGCAATCAACAGCCAAAGGCGTCCAGATTTACGGCAATGCCTTCTCCAATTGGACCAATTGGCAATATCCCAGCTCGACCTACCATACGGACGGAATTATCGTTTTTAACGATAACACGAGCGGAGTCATCGACACCTATTCTATCTTCAACAATTCTTTTACCGGGAGTCTCGGCAACGGTTCGGCCACCGGCTTCATCGCCTGCGGAGAAATGTCAGCATGCACCATTTTCAACAATCTGATGGTGGATACGGGTCCCTATCAGTGCAACGGTTACTTCTGGCTTTATAACCCGAACGGAGCCGATGCGATCTATAACAACACGCTCATTGGTTCCAGCGGCAACGCCAATAGCGCCGTTACGATGGACGGGGGGATGGCCTCCCTGACCGTTAAGAACAATATCTTTCTCAACGTCGGTTTTGGATTCAGTGATTATCGATCCACATTGGCTGACTTGCTCGCCGATATAACGGCATCCAACAATAATATCTGGTTGACCAGTAGCGCCGGGGCACCTGGAATGGGCTACAACGCAGGCGGCAGTGGTTCATATATTTCGTTTGCTGCATGGCAGAGCGACGGGTACGATGCAAGCAGTTCCAACAGCAACCCCAATCTGACAACCAGCTATATGTTGCCACCCGGCTCCTCGGCCATTGGCCTGGGTGCCAATCTGACTAGTCTGAATATCCCAGTCCTGGACTCCGACAAAGCCGGCATCGCCCGGCCCATTTCCGGCGCCTGGGACGCCGGCGCGTATAAATACACTGGAGGAGGTGGAACGACCACCACCACCACTACTACCACGACGACCAGCACCACAATTACAACGACCACAACATCGACCATCACCACAACGCAGCCCGGGGGCACGACCACTACAACTACCACCAGATCGACGACGTCCACGACAACGCTGTCTGGATTGCTGCCCGTTCCTGACCTTTCGGGCCTGAACGGCAAGACCTATACGCTTACCGACGAGATCAATTTCAGTTATCCGGTGAGCGGGGTGACGTTTGGGTGGAGCTTTCAGCCAATAGGCATCGGAGCATCGGGGCTTCGGAGCATCGGTGATGGCTCGCCATCTCCGGCGCTCCCCATCTCCGGCGCTCCGACGCAAACGTCTGCTCCGCGGTTCACCCCGGCCAGCGCGGGCCTGACGCCTGGGTCCTATCAGTTGACGGTGACAGTCACGCAGGGGGATCAGTCCCAGTCGGCGACGGCCACGATCACGCTGGTGAGCGCGGACTTCAGTGCGATACAGGTGTATCCGAACCCGTGGAGAAGTGATAAGCACGCGGGAAAACCGATCACTTTCGCGAATCTCCCAGTAAACAGCACCGTCAAGATCTTTACCACAAGCGGACACAAGGTGAAGGAACTCAGTGCTCATAGCTCAGGACTCAGTACTTGGGATTTGACCAATGACTCCGGCGACAAAGTCGCCAGCGGAATTTACATCTATCTGATCACGGACAGTCAAGGAGACAAGACCAAAGGAAAGGTGGCGATCATTAAATGAAGGGCCAACAGAATGGGAAATGGCAGATGGCAAATGGAATTTGGCAAATGCTCCGACGCTATCTACCATCTGCCATTTACCTTCTGCCATTTGCCATGTTGTTCGTCGCTGCTCCGGCGCAGGCGGCCAGCCTTACGGCCAACTCCTGCAACCAAAGTGATGTAAACGCCATCATTAACGGTCCGACCCATACCGCGGTCGATGGAGACACGATCAATATCCCTGGCGGGTCCTGCACCTGGACAACGGGGGTGACCGTTCCCAGCGGAATCGGCATCTCTATTAGCGGCGCGGGACCGGGCGCAACCATCATCACGGATGACTCGACCGGGAGCAGCATGTTCTATTTCCAGCCGGCGTTTGGAAATTCCCTTACGCGCCTGTCCTCCATGACGCTGACACTCGATTCCGGCCTGATCACGAATCCTCCCAACGAGTCGATCCCCTATCCCATCGAGTTCGCGGGGTCCTGTACGAGCGGGGGATGTCCGAACATTCGCGTGGATCACATGACATTCCCCTCAAGCTGGAGTGGAATGATCCATGGGACTTCCATGATTGTCACCGATCAGGTCTTTGGCGTCATCGATCATAATACCGTTACAGCCACGACGAGCGCCGGGATTGAAGTGGTGA
>Ga0364873_10618_pt1 | contig 14561 bp, 10 predicted proteins | sample ExccelAu500001D3_2_FD_206928 | JGI IMG/M metagenome (GOLD analysis project Ga0364873, IMG submission 206928) | Enriched cells from Trout Bog Lake Hypolimnion, Wisconsin, USA - BchlTB.Aug07.5000.01.D3 | ecosystem: Environmental > Aquatic > Freshwater > Lake > Hypolimnion/Profundal zone | place... | reverse complement strand
GATGCAGGAAAGGAGGCTGGGTGGTTTAGAACTCGTAGTGAATCCCGAGGGTGAGGTTGTTGGCGTGGTAGGTGCGCGGAGCGGTTGCGCCGGCAGCACCTTCGTAGGCTGAAGTCCAGGCGTACGAGTTGCATGGAAGCACCGTCGCGTAGCCGGTCGCCGTGGTCGGATTGGCCAGCGTGCAGTACTGTGCGCCGCCCCGTCCTTCGCCGTATCCGTAGTAGTTGTAATCAGCCTTCCAGATCAGTCCGGGACGAACCGTCCAGGCCAGATTGAGGAAGGGCGACTGGTAGAGAGAAACGCCCGAGCCGTTGACGTCGCGCGCATCCTCGAAGAGACGCGTTGCGGAGACCGAGCTGGCGCGGTAGCCCAGGGCGGCATGAAGACTCTTGACCGGCGAAGCGGTCAGAGCCATCGAGCCAAACTGCGTGGGCGCCTTCTGGAAATCCGTAGCGAGCAGCGTGAAGGCGGTTGTGGATCCGTGGCCGGCCGGCGCGCTGCAAGCAGCTCCGGTGACCGTGGAAGCGCCGGGCATGTTGGTGTAGCTGGTGTTGACGGCGTCGTAGCAGATGTTGGTTGAGGTGTAGACCTGCGTATAGGCGTAGTACACGTCCAGACCGTAGTGCTCGTTCGGCGAGAGTGTCGCGCCGAGACCCAGAACACGGCTGTAGTCCTCATGCTGGATCGGACCGGCAAAGGCTTGCCCGTTCGCGGTGTCGAATGCCTGGTTGTTGTTGGTGTTGTTATGGCGCTCGCGGTCGCTGTAGGAGCCGGTGAAGATTGCCCACGGCGCAGCCTTGTACTTGGCATGCACGCGAAACTGCTTCGTCTGGCGCGCGGCAACGGCGGTGACGGCGTTGTCGTCATAGGTAAATTCCGCGGTGCCGTTGATGTCCAGATTGCGCATGGGGCGAACCGACGCGTTGAAGATGCCCCCGTTCTCGTTGATGGTAATGTTGCCGCTGACAGGATCGGTCAGGCCCGTGGCGTCGGGAATGGCAATGTTGTGCGGATTGCCCTGGTTCACCGTGCGGCTGCCATAGTGATAAGTGAGCGCCAGACGGGCGTTGGAGAGATCCCAACCCAGGGTGACATTGTTGGTGAACGATCCCTGACCGTAGTAGTTGAACTTCGGCGTGCCCAGCGTCGGTCCGCCGCCCCAGATGCTGGCCGTGGCCGTGGCGTTGGCAATGGAGTTGATGCTGATGGCGCCGGCGGTGGTGATGGTGGTGTTGACGGCGCTCGATATGAGTGTCGATCCCGGCTCGTGCACCGTGCTGACGCTCGCCTGGTCAGAGAGGCTGACGCTCTTGGTCGCCTGCCAGACAATGGCATAGTCGCCCGCTACCGACTGCCGCTTGGCCTGCGCCGAGCCCTTCCAGGTGCTGGAGAGCACGCCATATTCCGCTGCCGTTTTCGAAGCAGCGACATCCGTAAATCCCTGGTAGTTGTCGTAGTAGTTGGGCAGGTTCATGTTGCCCTTGGTGTAGCGAATATCGCCGTTCATCGCGACATTCTTGATGCTCGAGCTTTGGAAGCGGAGCGATTCCGTCGGCGTGATGATGCGGCTGGGCTGCGAGCGCGTGTAGCTGCGAATCGCCGAGCAGGCGGGGTTGAGGATGGGAAGGCCGCCATTCGGATTCGCGGTCAGAATCGTGTAGCTGGTGGCGCTGGTATAGTTGGCGCTGCCCATGCTGGCGGTGCTGCAGACACCAGAGACACTGAAGCCCGTAGCGGCGTATCCGTAGGGTTCCAAAGCATCCCAGTCACCGAAGGAGACCTTGGTGCCATCGGCTTCCTGCACGTTATACATGCTGGGCGCGAGCGTGTAGGAGGTGTTGTTCTTGTAGTGGGTCATCTGCTCTTCGAAGGTCACCTTCGTTTCCCGCAGCGGCTTCCAGTCCACGCCGACCAGAAAGTCGTCCGTGCTGTTGCGCTCGTTCTGCTGGAGCAGGGCATCGTACTTGGCAAAGGAATAGCTCGGCGAGGTGCTCAGACCCTGGAAGATATTCTGCGCATAGTCGACCCGGAGGCTGACCTTGGACTGCGGATACAGTGTCAGATGGGTGTCGGTCATGCGGCGCACGGTGTTGAACATCACCGGCGACTGGTTGACCTGGGACCAGGAATAAGTGGTGGTGGGAGCGGTGCTCAGACCGATGGGCAGCGTCTGACCGGCAGCGACATTCGGGTTGCCCAGCAGGTTGTAGTCAAAGTACTGGCGATCGCGCCGGAACATGCCCGAGAATTCGTAGAGCTTCTTCTTGGAAAAGTTCAGCTTGGCCAGGTTGTTGGGATCGCCGCCCAAGCCGTTGGTGAAGGCTTTCAGATCGTCCAGGAGAGCATTCTTGTTCTCCGGCAGGGCGTGCATCTCGAAGGTTTCTCCCAGCAGGCGCAGGCCGCTGTGCTGGTTGACCATGGTGTCATACATGGCATTGCTGCCGATGAGGGTGTCGTAATGACCGCCCAGGTCCACGCTGTGATGCACCGTGTAGCCCTGGGGGGCCGAGACCGGCGCCGGTGCAGCCTGAGGCGCGGTTGGATTTTGAGCGCCCGCGGCGCTGGTCATGCTCAAGGCAAGAGCCAGTCCCATGCACCCAGCGAAACACTGGGTTGATGCAGCGGACAGCCGTTGCTTGGATAGCCGTGAAAAACAGCCGATGTTCTTCATATGAAGCCTCTCTTCAAAGAACCATGCACATCTGTGCATTTGCTGCTGGAGCCAGTTCGCGCAGTTCCTTCAGAACCCGGCGCGAAACTGGTCCATGACTCCTAACGGGTGAACGCCGCACTCATGTTGGAACCATGAATGAATGTGTGGCAGGAAATGCACGGCTGAGTCGTGGTCGATCCTCCATCCATTCCATGCACGGCACCGGCGGCAACCTGACTGTGGCACTGATTGCACAGCGTGTTGATCGTCGGCATGTTCAGCAAACGCGCGTTTTGAGAGCCATGGGGCGTGTGGCAGGAGACGCAGCCTTCGGCCTTGACCGGGGTGTGCTCGAAGACAAAGGGACCACGCTTCTCCATGTGGCACTTGGTGCAGATGGCATTTTGATCGGCGGTGGACTTGATGTTGTTCTTCCCGAAGGAACCATGCGGATCGTGGCAGTCCTTGCAGGTGACCAGACCCTCTTCGACCTTGTGGTGGAAGGGCATGGCGAACTGCGGCTTCACTTCGGTGTGGCACTGGAAGCAGAGCTTGGGCTGCGAGGCCTTGAGCAGATGCTCGGGCTCTTCACTCTTGTGCACACTGTGGCAGCTGATGCAGCCGACATTGGCCTTGGCGTGCGGAGAACGGGAGAAGTTGGGATGGGTGCCGGCATGGCAGCCGAGGCACTTTTCATCGACTTCCTTCATGGAAGCCTTGGCGGGATTGAAGATCTTGGTCTTGTCGCCGCCGCCATCCACGTGTTCCTTGCCCGCGCCGTGGCAGTTCTCGCAGGTAATGCTGACGCCGTTGTGCATGGCGCCTGCCTTGGTGTGCGGGTTCTTCGCAAAGCCCTTGGCGACTTCTTCGTGACAGCCGGCGCAGGTTTCAGAACCGACAAAGTTGGTGGAAGCCGCATCCTTGGCGGGAGCGCCTTTCGGTTGATCCGCTGCCTGAGGAGCACTCCAGGCTACCGCTGTGAGCAGCGCACCGCCCAGCAGTAACATCCAACATGCTCGCAGTCCCGTCAACTTGCGCAGGGCCGCACTGATTGAGAAAAGCGTTACAGGCCTATCCATACCCATGAATTGCACCTCGAATGCCTACACTGAGTCCGACTTTGAACTCCGGTGAAAAGCGGAATGAGTGTTCCATTTCCTGAAAAGCAGGTCGAAATCCCCCATTTGCTACGTGCGTCTTCACACCGGTTTTTATGTGCGTGGCATCACTGTCCTGAGATGATAAGGCCATTGTTTATGACGTTACAGTGATGTAAATCACGTGGGTAAGGGTGATGGGGAACACGTTGCCAGATGTGATTTGGGTCATGAAAATCGGTAATTTGGACTTTGTAAGGAACAGTGTCGAACGGAGGCAAAATTCCCGGATTGGAGTGAAAAAGACAGAAAATGTCGCTCTGCACCGGGATTCGGTGTCTCGATTCGAGTCTCGGCCGGGGTGGTTACAACTCCCGGCGGCCTTCCAGGGCACGGGCCATGGTGACTTCGTCGGCGTATTCGATGTCGCTGCCGGCGGGGACGCCGGTGGCAATGCGTGTGACTTTGGCGGAAAGTCCGCGCAGGGCGGTGGCCAACCAACTGGCGGTAGCTTCGCCTTCCAGCGTGGGGCTGGTGGCCAGAATGACCTCGTCCACTTCGCCGCGTTCGACGCGGGCCAGCAGCGTGGCGGAGCGCAACTGGTCGGGGCCAATGCCGTGCAGGGGCGAGAGGGTTCCATGCAGCACGTGGTAGACGCCCTCAAAGCCGCGGGTGCGCTCGATGGAGGTAATGTTGGTGGGCTCCTCGACGACGCAGACCAGACGATGATTGCGCGCCGGGTTGGAGCAGTAGTTGCAAGGATCGATGTCGGTGACGTTGTTGCAGACCGAGCAAAGGCGGAGGCTGGCCTTGAGGCCGCGCACCGCTTCGGCCAGCGCCAGGGCGTCTTCGTCCGATGAGCGAAGGATGTGAAAGGCAAAGCGCTGGGCGCTTTTGGAGCCGACACCGGGTAGTTTCTTCAACTCTTCAATCAGCCGTGCCATCGGCTCAGCAAAGCGGGACACTCGCGCCTCCAAAGGGCTCGCCGGCGCTTTCCCGTGGGGACGCAGCGGTTGCCTTTGGCAAGCATACCGCAGCCGCACGGCTTCTGCCGGGAAGGGGTGAGGCGACTGGCTTAGGTAGCTGCGGGCGAGCGTCGGAACCTCGCGCTCCCGGCCAGATTCTGGTAAAAGGCGACGGTGCGAGCCAACACCTGGCGCAGGTCGAATGAGGCGATGACGCGGTCGCGGGCAGCGTCGCCCATGGCGTGTCGGCTGTTGGCGTTTTCCAAGAGCGACAAGATCGCTTCGCAGAGCGCGCTGGGGTAGCCGGGCGGGATGAGCAGTCCGGTTTGCCGATGTACGACCGAGTCGCAAGCGCCGGTGGCCAGGGTGGTGATGGCCGGAAGGCCAGAGGCGGCGGCTTCCAGAACGGCGTTGGGGAAGCCCTCGCGCCAACTGGGCAGGACCAGCAGATCCATGGCGTGGTAGTAAGGCGCCGTGTCCGGAATCATGCCGGTGACATGGATGCGTGGGTGGTTGAGGATGCGGTTGCACCAGGCGTGGCTGAGGGCGTCTTCGGCGGCGTCGAACCAGCCCACCAGGAGCAGATGCGCGTCGGGGCGTTGCTGCAGGATGCGGTCGAAGGCTTCGATCAGTTCCGGGATGCCTTTGGCGTAGGTCAAACGGCCCACAAAGCCAATCACGGGAGCGCTGGCGGGTAGGGAGAGCCGGGAGCGGAGGCTGCAAGGGCCGGGAGCGTAGTGCTGAAGATCGACGCCGTTGCTGCTGCCATCGCCGAGGAGTTCAAGCTTGTTGGCAGGGGCCAGGCGCATCTCGATGGCTCGTTGACGCAGGCTTGGGCTATTGCAGAGAACGGTGTGAGAGCAGCGGGCGGCCAGCCGTTCCGTCACCGCAAGGATGCGATGTTGCAGGCCGCGCGAGGCCTCCAGACGCAGGCCGCGGAGCATGTAGATGCGGGTGGGAACGCCGGCGATCCAGGCAGCGATGGAGCCGAGCAGGCCGGCCTTGGGAGTGCTGAACTCGGTCAGATCGGGCTGCAGGCGGAAGAGAAGCAGAGAGAGACGAAGCAAGGCGACAGCGTCGTGCAAAGGGGCAATTTCGCGGCGTATTTTGAGGGGGACAAAAACGATCTCTTCCTCTGCCGCGACGCGTTCCGCTTGTGGGCCGGGGGAGCAGACGAGGGTGACGCGAAAGCCCGCTTCGCGCAAGGCGCGCAAGCGGCCGCGCAAGACCATGCAGGTCTGACTATGGGTGACGCCCACGACGATGTGTCTGGGCTTGGCGTCGATCAGCTTGCCATGATGAATGGAAATGGGGTGTAGAGTCAGAATGGCCGTGGCAATCTCCAGGCAGCGTCTGAGCATAGAGCCCTCCACACCGGAGTGCAGCCCCGCGGTGCGGAGCGCCTCCGGACCAGGAACCGCATCGGGCTGGAGTGGACGAATCGCGCGGCGCAAAGCAGGTACTTAGGCTTGCGCACGGCTACTCCGGCGCCTTCGGTTCTTCCGGGCAACGCAAGAAAAGATGCAAATAACTCTCTTCCTCTGGAGATCACTGAAGAGCAGTTACAGGAGACGACGGAAATAATACTAAGTCAAGAGATAGGATTGTGGATAACTCAAAATATAAGCGAAGAATTGGCGAATACTCAATTTGCATTCATATTTCCAGCGTGCACTTCCAGAAATGCACGCTGGTCATCCGATAGCTCTGTGCATAGCTCACTCCTCCGTGTAGGATCTAACTCCCTGGGCGCGGACCAGGCAGAAGAGATGGAGAATGCCCAAGAGCATGATGACTCCTTCGACGCGTTCGCTGCGCTGGTGCAAGCGTTCGAATTCGATGCGTGCGGGAAGGTCTGTGGGGGCGGCATTCACGTCGCCGCCGGCGGCGATGCGGTCGCTCTCCATGGCGGGAGTGATGGTGTATTGCGAGTGCAGCGTCAGCGCCGCCATCAGCAAGACCAGCCCCATCATCAACGCGACGTGGTGGGCGCGATAGATCCCCTTGTAGAACGCAATCGCGAGCCCAAGGAGCAGCAGGATCGCAGCGACCATTCCGGTGCCATGCAGTCCGGTTAAGAGACGTCCAACGATTCTGCCGGCGGTGTGCGTGTCGGGGCGCAATGTGACAAAGACGGTTGCGGCGACAAAGGGAAAGAAGAGCTCCGCGCCCAGCCATACGGTGAGTGCGAGGAAAAGAACGAAGCGGAGAAGAGTTTTCATAAGAAGCACCTTGACTTGCCGTGGTAAGTTACGACTGCGATGAACGGGCCGCATCAAAAAATGTTCCGTGCCCCATTCTCGCGACGTTTTTTGTCTCGAGGGTGGGAAACCAACCCTCTCAATTGCGGCCCGTTCCTTAGCAGCGAAGTCGAAGAACCTGCTTTGCTTTCAATCGCGATGGGGTGATCTTGCTAATGGATGGACGGCCTGCCGATCAGCCGCTCGATGCGCTTCTGCACCGGCGGATGGGTCGAGAAGAGGCCGGCGAAACTTTGTCCGCTGAGTAACGGCGCAATGATGAACATGTGCGCGGAACTGGAGTCGGCGGCCAGGGGAATGCGGCGGCTCACGCCGGAGATCTTTTCCAGCGCGCTGGCCAGAGCATAGGGATTGTGGGTCAGCGCGGCGGCCGAGGCGTCGGCTTCATACTCGCGCGTGCGCGAGACCCAGAGCTGAATCATCATGGCCGCCAGGGGCGCAAGGATGAGCATCAACAGCCCAATTGCGCCGCTGCCCTCGCGATCCCGTCCGCGACCGCCGCCAAAGAAGAAGGCGAAGCGGGCGAGCATGGTGATGGCGCCGGCCAGTGTTGCGGCGATGGAACTGGTAAGAATATCGCGATTGCGCACATGGCCCAACTCGTGCGCCAGCACGCCTTCCAGCTCTTCGTCGGTCAGCAGGCTCAAGGCTCCCTGCGTGACGGCGACCGAGGCGTGGCTGGGATTGCGGCCGGTGGCAAAGGCATTGGGCGATTCGGTGGGCAGGATGTAAACCTTGGGTATGGGAATGCCGGCGCGGGTGGCCAGGCCTTCGACAATGGCGTAGAGACGCGGCGCCTGCTCGCGCGTGACCGGCTGGGCGTGGTACATGGCCAGCGCCAGCTTGTCGGAGTAGAAGTAGCTGAAAAAGTTCATTGCCGCGGCAGCGGCAAAGGCGATCAACGCTCCGTTGGTGCCGCCCAAAAACTCTCCCGCAAAGATCAGCAACATGGTCATGGCGGTGAGGAGGATGGTGGTTTTCAATGCGTTCATCGGGGAACCTCGCTGGGTCTATTGTCGCACTTTGGACGAGAGATCAGAGATCAGATGTCAGAGATCAGTGCAGCGGCAGAAGGTGTTCCGAGGATGCATTTCTAACACTACAAAAAGAAAAGCGGGCAGCATTGACAACCTGCGGCCCGCTCGTTCCTGATCTCTGACTACTGATCTCTAATTTCTTGCCAATACACGCTTCAGAACCGTCTCTAGTGCGGATTTCACCTGGGCGTAATCCGCCTCGCTGATTTTGCCGGAGATCTTCTCGCTTTCAATGGCGAAGAGTTCGTCCTTGAGCACTTGCAGGATGGCGGCATTGTTACCGGCCACCGCAAGCGGCGCGGCAGGGATATAGGCTGCCGAAGTGGCTACCGAAGCTCCGGCGGGCTTGCGCAGCAGGAAGGCGGCTACGGCCACCAGCAGCAGCGCCAGCGTGCCCATAATCCACCACTTGTACTTGCTCAGCGGGTCGGGTGTGGTCATGGGAGCGCCGATGCCGCCGCCGGGCTTGTTGTCGCCGCTCATGTCGGCAGAGCCTTGCGCGCCCTGATTGCTTTGATCCTCGCGCGGCATCGAGCCCTGGCCAGAGACGGTGAAGGTCAGTTCCTTGTCGGCAGGCGCATTTTTGGAGATGAAAGTGAGTATGCCGGGGTCTTCCTGAATCTGCTTGAAATCCATGCCGCCGCCGGCGGTGAAGCTCATGCTCTTGGGCAAGAGCACAGCCACGTTGTCGGATGCGACCATGACGCGGCCATGATAGGTGTAGCTCTTGCCATCGTAGGGGATGTGATAACGCAGGTCGAAGACGGTTTCCTTCTCGCCCTGATTGGGCTGAATGGGAACGGCGATGGTGAAATGGCCCTTTTGCCCGGTAGGCTGCGGAGTCATGTTGGTGGGCATGGTGCTGGTGGGGCGGGTGGCAGCGCCGCCGTCGAGGACCGCCTCGTTGGGCAGCACGATCTCAAAGCCCTTGGGGCCAGCCTGGGTGCGCGCCGGATTGCTGTTGTTGTGAATGAAGAAGCGCTCGTTCACATTCAACTGGCCGTTGGCGGTCTCGAATTCAATGACGTCAGCCGAAATGCCGATGCCGTCCACCTTGGGCGCAGCATCGTAAACATTGATGATGGCTGGGGTCGAGCCTTGCGGCGCGGCGATGAAGTAGGTGGCGCCCTGATGCGCGGCGCGAATCAGATAGGGGCCGTTGCCCGGCGCCGCCAGCGTGAATGTGCCGTTGGCGTCGGTGGTGGCGTGAGCCACTTCGCCCATGCCGGCCTGCACATCGACGAGCACCACGGTGTCGCCCGCCGAGGGCTTGCCGGTGGTCTTGTTGGTCACCGTGCCGGTGACGGAGGCGGCTTGCGCCATCAGGCCGCTGGCCAGAATGGCCACTGCGGCGCCGCGGAGAAGAGTCGTTTGCAAGGTCATAGCTTGAGGAAGTCCTCTGCGTTTCTTTGGTGTTGAAAATATCCGTCCGCTTGAGAAGCAGGTCCTGCGACTCGCTTCGTTCGCACAGGATGACGAAAATGGTTTAGGCCTTTTGCAACAGATCGATCTCGATCATGAGCTGAGCCTGTTCGGATTCCAGTTGCTGACTTGCTTTCTGAAAGTCCTCTTCCGGATACTTGCCGGCGCCGAACTCAAAGTTCAGGTCGCGCAGATTTTCGGCGAGCTGCTCCTTGCGCTCCAAGAGATATTCGAGGCGCGTCTTCTCATGCTGGCCGGCAAATCCGTTGTCGGGCCAGAAGGTGTAAACCATGAGAGCGATCATCAGCAGAGCAGCTGCAATCATGCCTTGGGTTGAATTCATGCGATGCCTCCCGCAGTGTTGATTTCCTTTTGTCCGGGCAAGATGCCGGAGTCCTCACCCTGCACCGCTGTGGGTTTGACGGAGGGAGACAGCGCGATCACGGTTCCCAGGACGATGATCAGGACGCCAGCCCACAGCCAGCTAACCAGCGGATTGAGGTAGGCCTTGATGATGGGCTGTCCGGTGTCGGGGTTGGTGCCTTCATAGACCACATAGAGATCCCACAGGATGGTGGAGTGGATGGCTACGATGGTCTGTGGCTGCTGGCTGGCCAGATAGACGCGATGTTCGGGCGCCATTTCAAACTGCTTCTGGCCGTGGCGATAAACATCCAGCATGGCGAACTCGGTGTTGTAGTTCAGATTCGAATCCTGGGAGGAAGTCACCAGTTCCATGCTGTAGCCGCCGATATCGAGCTTGTCGTGCGGCGCCATTTCCTTTTCCACGTTCTTGTTGAAGGCCGCGCCGGCAAAGCCGAGCATGGAGACGACCACGCCGATATGGATGATGTAGCCTCCGTAGCGGCGGGTATTGCGGCGGATCAACAGGAAGGTGGCGGCAAAGATGTTGCGTCCGCTTTTGCGCATGAGGACGCCCGCCCCACGGAAGAACTCACTGAAGATGGCCGTCAGCACTCCGGCGGAGACGGCAAAGCAGACCAGTGCATAAAAAGAGCTGCGGTCATAGACGCCGCCCTTCCAGGGATTCATGCCCAGAACCAAGCAGGCAATCACCGTCGCCCACAAGACCAGCACCGGCAGCACAAAGTTGCGGCGAATGCTGCGCAGCGAGGTGGAGCGCCAGGGCAGCAACGGCCCGATGCCGGTGAGCAGCAGCAGGAACAAGCCCATGGGCACGGCGATGCGATTGAACCAGACGGCGTCGAAGGTGACCTTGTTGCCCACCGTGAACTCGCTCAGGATGGGGTAGAGCGTGCCCCATAGCAGCACAAAACAAACCGAGAGCAGCACCAGCGAATTGAAGAGGAAGGCAGCTTCGCGGCTGACCAGTCCGTGATCGGAGGGCGCTTCCTGAAGGTGGCTGAACTGCAGAATATAGGTAAAGATGCAGACCGCGGCCACAATCACCAGAAATACGATGAACCAGTAGCCGATGGAGGACTGCGCAAAGGCGTGAACCGAGCTGACCAAGCCGCCGCGCGTGAGCAGCGTGCCGAGAATGGAGAGCATGAAGGTCGAGAAGATCAGCCAGACATTCCAGCTCTTCATCAGGCCTTTTTTCTCTTGCATCATGACCGAATGCAGGAAGGCGGTTCCCGTAAGCCAGGGGAGCAGGCTGGCGATTTCGACCGGGTCCCATCCCCAGTAGCCGCCCCAGCCGAGCACGGCGTACGCCCAGTGCATGCCGAGGAAGATGCCGGCGGTGAGGAAGAGCCAGGTGACCATCGTCCATTTGCGGGTGATTTTGATCCACTTTTCGCCGGGATAGCGCATCATCAGAGCGCCGAGAGCAAAGGCGAAGGGAACCGAGAAGCCCACATAGCCGAGGTAGAGCAGCGGGGGGTGGATGACCATCTCGGCATACTGCAGCAGCGGATTGAGTCCGTTGCCGTCAGCGGGAGTCGGTCCGCCGGGAACGTAGCCGGGAATCAGCGCGAAGGGCTGGGCGACGACATTCAGCAGGATCAGGAAAAAGAGCTGAATGCCGGCCAGGATGGTTCCCGCATAGGCGTAGAGCTTGACGTCGGTCTTGTGGGTCAGCCGAAGCACAAAGCCGTAGACGGCCAGCAGCCAGGCCCAGAGCAGCAGCGAGCCCTCCTGGCCGGCCCAGAGCGCCGCGAATTTGTACGGGCCGGGCAGGGCGATGTTGGAGTGTTCGGCGATGTAGAGCAGGGAAAAGTCGTTGGTAAAAACCGACCAGACCAGCGCGAAGGCCGCCGCGCTGATGGCGATGAAACTGGCGATGCCGGCGCGGCGTGCGGTGTCGGCCAGACGCTCGGCGGAGATGCGCGCCGGACGGTTCTGGGCCATCAAAAAGAGCGAGAATGCGCCCGCCAGAAGATTGTAGGCGGCCAGCACCAGCGCAATGATCAGAGAAAAACTGCCAAAAGATGCCATCGGGACTCCACGATGATTTTCGCACGCTCACCGGTTGTCTCCGCGCCAGAAAGCGTGCGACAGGGAGCAGGGAAGTCACCGGTGGGGCGTACGTTCCGGGAAGCGGCCGAGCAGCGGCCAATCTTCTGGTACGCAAATCCGAGGTGTTTTCACCCGCGGAAGAGGCTCCCGGTACAACCATTCTGAAACATTGTAAATCGTTTGGGTGTGATTTGGCTCACCTGCTTGAAAGGGAATCCAACGGCGGTCGCCTATGCGAAAAGAAACTCCTTTTCGCGCAGTTCGCGGATGCGGTCGCGAAGCTTGGCAGCTTGTTCGAACTCGAACTTCTTGGCCGCATCGCGCATCTCGGTTTCCAGCTTGGCAATGAAGCCGTCCAGTTCGGCCTGAGTCTTGAACTCGGGCAGGTTGGCGGCTTCGTCTTCCATGGTGTCGCCGTACTCGGCTTTGAGAATCTCGGCCAGGCCCATGTCGATGGCGCTGATGATGGAGCGCGGAGTGATGCCGTGTTCGACGTTGTAGGCCTTTTGGATGGTGCGGCGACGGTCGGTCTCGTCGATGGCGCGGCGCATCGAATCTGTCATGCGGTCGGCGTAGAGCAGAGCTTTCCCCTCGACGTGGCGCGCGGCGCGGCCCATGGTCTGAATCAACGAGCCGGTGGAGCGGAGAAAGCCTTCCTTGTCAGCGTCGAGAATCGCCACCAGAGAAACTTCGGGCAGATCGAGGCCCTCGCGCAGCAGATTGATGCCGATGAGCACATCGAATTCTCCCTTGCGCAGACCTGCCAGAATCTTGACCCGCTCCAGCGTCTCGATCTCGGAATGCATATAGCGGCAGCGCACGCCGACTTCGGTGTAGTAGTTGGTCAAGTCTTCCGACATGCGCTTGGTCAGCGTCGTCACCAGCACGCGCTCGTCGCGGCTGGCGCGGTCGCGAATCTCGGCCAGCAGATCGTCGACCTGGCCCTTGACGGGGCGAATCTCCACGACCGGATCGACCAGTCCAGTGGGGCGAATCACCTGCTCGACGATCACGCCCTGCGCGTGCGTCAATTCGTAAGGTCCGGGCGTTGCCGAGACGTAGATGGCCTGCTGGATGCGGTTCTCGAACTCATCGAATTTGAGCGGACGATTGTCCATCGCCGAAGGCAGACGGAAGCCGTAGTCAACGAGATTCTGCTTGCGGCTGCGGTCGCCGTGCCACATGCCGTGCACCTGCGGAATGGTGGCGTGGCTCTCGTCAATGAAGAGCAAAAAATCCTTGGGAAAATAATCGAGCAGCGTAGGCGGCGCTTCACCCGGCAGGCGGCCCGAGAAGTGGCGCGAGTAATTCTCGATGCCATGGCAGTAACCCATCGACTTGATCATCTCCAGGTCGTAGCGGGTGCGCTGATGGATGCGCTGCGCCTCGACCATGCGCCCTTGCGCCTCCAACTCGGCGACCCATTGGTTCAACTCGGCGGTGATGGTCTGGATGGCCTCGGCCTTGCGCTCCGGCTGCATGACATAGTGGCTCTTGGGGTAGATGGGCAGGCGCGAGTATTTCTGCTGGACGGTTCCAAAGAGTGGATCGATCTGTGAGAGTGTCTCGATCTCGTCGCCGAACATCTCGATGCGGTAGGCCATCTCGTCGTAGGTCGGATAGACCTCGATGACGTCGCCGCGCACGCGGAATGTCCCGCGGCGGAAGTCCACATCGTTCCTCTCGTAGAGAATCTCGACCAGACGCCGGGTAATGTCTTTGCGGCTGATCTTCTGGCCCTTCTCCAGCAGCAGCAACATGCCGTAATAGGCTTCCGGCGAGCCCAGGCCGTAGATGCAACTGACCGAACTGACGATGATCGCATCGCGCCGCTCGAAGAGGGAACGGGTGGCGGCCAGGCGCAGCTTATCCAGTTCCTCGTTGACCATGGCTTCCTTCTCGATGAAAAGGTCACCGGCGGGGATGTAGGCCTCGGGCTGATAGTAGTCGTAGTAGCTGACGAAGTATTCGACGGCGTTGTTGGGGAAGAACTGCTTGAACTCGTGATAAAGCTGCGCGGCCAGCGTCTTGTTGTGGGCCAGAATCAGCGCCGGGCGGTTGGACTCCTCAATGACCTTGGCCATGGTGAAGGTTTTGCCGGAGCCGGTGACGCCCAGCAGCACCTGATGCTTCTCGCCGGCATTGAGCCCTTCGACCAGTTCGGCAATGGCCCGCGGCTGATCCCCGCGCGGCTGGTATTGAGTCACTAATTGGAAGTCCATGGTGGCATTATAGCGTGGCAATGGCGAATATGAGGCGAAAATATGCCGATTCTTGGAAGGCGCAGGCGGATGGAAAATCGTCCAAAGGAAGCCATCAGGAAATGCAAAATATCTCTTGAAAAATCCTGTTTGAAAATGCTGATTCGGACTACCCTTGTTGCGCGGTCCCTTGGGGACCGTCCTTGAACACGAAACCCCGATGCGATTGCACCGGGGCGGCGTGTTTGAAAGGAGGAGACGATGAGGAAACCACCGTCTCGCCGTCGGTCCAGCAAATTTGCCTATTTGCTGCGTACCCTGGTGTTACTGGTTGACCTGCTGACCAAAGCATTTCGTCTTTGGCTGCAGATCCGTCAATAACCGTGTAACACTACCCCCGGCGTCGTAGCAGGAACTGCGACGCCGGGATTGTTTTTATGGTCTGCCTGTCGGAAATGGAAGTCAAGTTGATTTTTTCAAGGG